>Ga0315902_10013030_pt1 | contig 10784 bp, 10 predicted proteins | sample LakEriMetagenome_9_FD_203523 | JGI IMG/M metagenome (GOLD analysis project Ga0315902, IMG submission 203523) | Freshwater fungal communities from buoy surface, Lake Erie, Ohio, United States - Buoy 12 MA117 | ecosystem: Environmental > Aquatic > Freshwater > Lake > Lake biofilm | place: USA...
AGAAGAACTCGGCATCAGGCCGCAGTTGATCCCGATCGGCAAAATCCGCGCCTGCTCGAACACCGGCCAGGAATTCGTCGAAGTCTTCACCGCGAAGCACGACGGCCCCTTTGTTCTTCCCCCGTCCGAGATCGAGGACGCCGCTTTTTTCCCCATCCCGATCGTCGACCATTGGCTCGCCAAGCGCCCCCACGACTTCGCCCCGGGCTTCTGGGAGGTCTGGGAGCTTTACCGTTCGGTCAACGGGCATTGACGTCACGGACGGACAATGGCAGTTTTCCAAGTCCAATTTTGGTGAGGTGGCTGAGTGGTCGAAAGCAGAGCTTTGCTAAAGCTCCGTAGGCCTTAAAACCTACCGAGGGTTCGAATCCCTCCCTCACCGCCATTTGCGCGCGAGCGCAACCGGCGGGAAAGGTCGAGCGAAGCGAGATCAATCCCTCCCTCACCGTGTTTTTTTGGATGAGAACCCGAGGTTCGAGCCAAGCGCAGCGAGACAGGTCGCCTCAGGCGACCAATCCCTCCCTCACCATCATTTGCGCACCGCGCAACCGGCGGGAAAGGTCGAGCGAAGCGAGATGAATCCCTCCCTCACCGCCACTCGACTGACGCGATCATGAACCGGATTGCCATCACTATTATCCGGATTTTGCTCGGACTTGTTTTCCTCGCAGCGGGCATTCCCAAAATCGGCGCGACGCTGCAGACTCTGGCCACCATCTATTCCTACCAAATCGTCCTGCCCGATTGGTTGGCTTTGGCCATCGCCCATCTGCTGCCGTGGGTGGAGATCGCCATCGGCATTGCTCTGCTCTTTGGTCTTTTCATGCCCGTCACTCTTGTTGCTGCGGCAAGCGTCTTGGCTGTTTTTACTATTCTCACCGCCCAAGCATGGTGGCGGGAGTTGGACATCGATTGCGGATGCATCGACTTCTCCGCCTTGCACCCGGCCCTAGCCGCCCTCAGCACGCCGGGCGGCGCCACGCTGCGCAATATCGTTTTGCTCGCCTTGACCGGACTCGTCGCTTTCCTCCTGCGCGGAAAAAACAAGTCGTCTAAATCGCCCGGATGACCTTGTTCCCGCGGACAAACTCCGCGCCGCTCATCCTCCGACCGCCGGCCGGTTGAACCTCGAGCAATTCAATGATCCCGCCGCCCGCGCAGGGAAAACGCAAAGCGGAGGGCTCCGCCGACTCATCGCAGACCTTGGCACGGTGGATCTTCAATTCGACAGACCGCCCGCCCTCCAGCTCGACCGCTGCCGTGCAACCGGGCCACGGATAAAGCCCGCGCACGGTGCGATCAATCTCGCCTGCACTCTTGCTCCAATCGAGACGCCCCAGACTGCGGTCGAGTTTGGGGGCATAGGTTGCCAAAGCATTATTCTGTGGGAGGCGCGGCGCCCGTCCTGCGTGAATCAAGTCCAGCGCCTCGCTCAAGGCCACCGGGGCCAGTTCCGCGATTTTGTCATGCAAACTTCCCGCCGTCTCGTCCGCTTCGATTCCGCACTCTTTAGCCAGGAGGATGTCACCGGTATCGAGACCGGCACCCATCCACATCACCGTGACCCCGCTCTTGGCATCTCCGGCGAGGACGGCCGCATGCACTGGCGCCGCGCCGCGATGCCGGGAAAGCAACGAGGCATGCAGATTGATCGCGCCGAGCGGCGGCATATCGAGAAGTTGCTGCGGGAGAATTTGCCCGTAGGCCATGACGACAAAGATGTCCGCATGAAGCGCGGCAATCTGCTCGAGAGCTTCGGGCGCCCGGACCCTCGCGGGCTGCAGCGTCGGAATGCCATGCTCCGTGGCCAGTTGCTTAATGGGGCTGGGTTTGACCTGCAAACCCCGACCGGCCGGACGGTCCGGTTGGGTAACGACGCCGACCAACTCGATACCGGGAGCCGCGGCCAACCAGCGGAGAACGGGTAGAGCGATCTCCCCGCTGCCCATGAAAACGACTTTCATCGTAGAAGCGCCGGAGCCGACCGGCGGCGCGGCGCGGGACGGCGTTGGCGCAATTCGCCGGCCGTGACTTCGCGCTGACCGACCGAACCGGCGCAACCGGTGCAGAGATAGTCGTAGATTTCTTTGTCCGGCAAAACGAGCAGGAGGCGCTCGCGCACCGGCATGGCTTGCCCGCAACGCTGACAATAAAGACTGCTCGCGCGCAGACTATCGAACTGACCGCTCATGTTACCGCGCTGAAACCCTCTTCGCCGAAGTGGTTGCGGCGGTCGGCGGTGAGAACATCGACAATGCGCCCGAGAACATCGACCGGTGATTGCGTCGCGTCGATGTGCTCGATCATGTTTTCGCCGTAGTATTCGAGCAGCGGACGCGACTCGTGCTCGTAGGTGTCGAGGCGGTGCTTGATGACTTCCTCGTTGGCATCGTCGAAACGATTGTCGCGCAGTGCGCGGCGCTTGAGGCGCTCGACCAGCTTGGAGCGGTCGGGGCAGGAAAGATGGAAAATCCTCCGCACCCGCACCGTGTCCTCGAGCATCTGCGCCTGATGGACATTCCGCGGGATTCCGTCGAGGACGAGGAAATCGTGGTCCGGATGAAAAGCGTGCGACTCGACACTTTGGTCGATGCGGATTTTCCACAGCTTCACCGTGATCTCGTCCGGCACCAATTCGCCGCGGCTCGAGTATTCGAGGAATTGCTGACCGAGCGGCGTGCGCAGATCGAGTGCGCGGAAGACATCGCCGCAGGCGCAATGGTAATAGCCCGGGACTTTGCCGAGCACACGGCCCTGTGTTCCTTTGCCGCTGCCGGGCGCGCCGAAAATCAGATAGGTCTGGTATTTGCTCATGGATTCGCGGGGATTGAGGGAAGTCGGATTCTATGCCGCTCCGGGCGAATGACAACGCGGCACTGCGCGCCCGCCGTTCCTTGACACAGGCTCTCCTCAGACGTAAGCACTCTTGCCGCCCACTGTTGTGTCCGAAGACGACGAAATCCTCCAAATTCTCCTCGACCAGTTTCTTGTCAGCCAAGATGAGGTCGACCGGGCTGCGGAGAACCACCCGAACCACTCCAAGCTCGAGGCTCTTCTGCTCGACGGCGTCATCCAGCCGCGCGACAAGCACAAGGCGAAAGCGACCAAGGAGGCTCTTAGTTTTGCCGACCTCACCGATGCGGACACCGTCGAGCGGATCAAAGCCCTGCAGGCGGTGGTTCCCGGAGAGGTGGCCCGGCGGCACCGGATCCTGCCCTTCCAGCAGACCGACCACGGATTGCAGGTGGTCATCGGCGACGCGCTGAACTTCGACGCCTTCGACAGCGTTCCCTTCCTGCTCAAGACGGAGATCGAGTTCCTCTACGGCGATCCCGAGCGCGTCGAAGCCCTCCTCTCCGAGCTCTATCCATTACAAAGTTCTTTCGGCGCGGCGGGCACCGAGGACGAAAAGGAGTCGGGCACATCCGACGACGACGCGACCATCATTAAGCTCGTCCAAGAATTCCTCGAAAAGGCGCAGGAAATGCGCGCCAGCGACATCCATCTTGAGCCGGTAGAGGAAGGCTTCCGCATCCGCTTCCGCATCGACGGCGAATTGGAAATCTTCCGCATGCTCCCGAAGATGCTGCAGAGCGCCGTGATCAGCCGTCTCAAAATCATGACCGAGACGATGAGCATCGACGAGAAGCGCGTCCCCCAGGACGGCCGCATCCAGTGCAAGGTGCGCGGCAAGGACCTCGACCTGCGTGTCTCGACCATCCCCACCTCGCAGGGCGAGTCGATCGTCATGCGTCTGCTCGACCAGTCCACCCTCTCCATCACCCTGCCCGATCTCGGCTTCATGAGCGACGACCAGGAATATTTCCGCGGACTGATCAAACTGGCCGACGGCATCATCCTCGTCACCGGACCCACCGGATCGGGCAAAACGACCACGCTTTACGCCTGTCTCTCCGAGATCAACAACGAGAGCCGCAAAATCATCACCGTGGAAGACCCGATCGAATACGTCATGCCCGGCGTCAACCAGGTGCACGTCAAATCGGATATAGGCATGACCTTTGCCCGCGCCCTGCGATCCATCCTCCGTCAGGCGCCGAACGTGATCATGATCGGAGAAATTCGCGACCTCGAAACGGCCGGCATCGCCATCAACGCCTCGCTCACCGGCCACCTCGTGCTCTCCACCCTGCACACCAACGACGCACCGAGCGCCATCGCCCGTCTCATCGACATCGGGGTGAAGCCGTTCCTTGTTTCCAGTGCCGTCCGCGCGGTCATGGCCCAGCGCCTCTGCCGCAAGCTTTGCACCTGCAAGGAGCGCGCCGAACTGACTGAAGCTGAAATTGCCTCGCTGCGCCTCGATCCGGAACAAATCGCTTCCGCCACGTTCTACAAGCCGAAAGGCTGCGAGCGCTGCCGCTTCACCGGCTACCGCGGGCGTCTCGGCATTTTCGAGATTTTCAAAGTCGACGATGAGATGCGACAGATGATCAACCGCATGGGCGAAGGCTATGACCGTTCCGAGCAGGTCAGCACGGTGCAGTTGCGCAAGCGGGCGCGCGAGCAGGGCATGCGCACGCTGCGCGAGGACGGATTCCAGAAAGTTTTCGCCGGATTGACCACCTTCGACGAGGTGCTCGCCGTCACCATGGGAGATTCCGAGTAACATGGATCCGCATCTCGTCATCACCACGCTGGTCGACCAAGGTGTTGTCGCAACAGACCAATCCGAGGCCCTGACCCAAGCCATCCTGGAAAGCGGCCGCGCTGCGGAGGACTACCTCATCGAGGACGGACACGTCGATGAGCACACTTTCTACCAAGCCATCGCTGATTCGATCGGGGCCAACTACATCGATCTGACCGATTTCGAGCTGGAGGAAAGCTTGCGCGATCGCATTCCGATCAGCCGAGCCCTCCTGCACCGCGCGCTTCCCGTGGCGGACCACGAAGGCACGCTGTTCGTCGCCCTGAGCGATCCGCTTAATGCCGAGAACATCTCCGAGCTGCGCTTCGCGCTGAACCAGAACATCCAGATCAGCGTCGCTCCGGCCAAGCGCATCGAGGAACTGATCGAGAAACACTACGACTCGGCAACTCTGGCAGCCGGAGCCAGCACGAGGGAACTCGAGGAACAACTGCGCGAGTTGTCCAGTCGTGTGTCGGGCACTCTGACGGACGAAGAGCGCTCGCAATACGTGACCCAGATCATCGACAGCCTGATCGACAAAGGGATTGCAGCCAAGGCGAGTGACATCCACTTCGAGCCTTTTGAGGAATTTATGGATGTCCGCATGCGCGTCGACGGCACACTGCGCTCGCTCCTGACCAAGACAGACCAGAAAGCCTATCACTCGATCGCCCGCGAACTCATCTCGCGCATCAAGGTCATCTCCAACCTCAACATCGCGGAAAGCCGCCTGCCGCAGGATGGACGCATCCAGCGCAGCGTGATGCGCGAGGGCCGGCCATTCCCCATCGATTTGCGCGTGTCCACCCTGCCGACCCAGTTCGGCGAGAGCGTCGTGCTCCGTATCCTCGACCGGTCGGCCGTGCAGCTCGACCTCGACAAACTGGGCGTGCCCGAGAACGTCAAAAAGACGCTGCGCGAGATGATCAAGCTGCCCAACGGCATCATCATTGTCACCGGACCCACCGGATCGGGCAAAACGACCACGCTCTACGCCTGCCTCCGCGAGATCAACGAACCCAACGCCAAGCTCCTCACCGCCGAAGATCCGGTGGAATACGACATCGACGGCATCATGCAGGTGCCGGTTAACGAAGGCATCGGTCTCGATTTCTCGCGCTGCCTGCGCGCTTTCTTGCGTCAGGACCCGGACCGTATTCTCGTCGGCGAAACGCGCGACTTGGAGACCGCGCAAATCGCTATCCAAGCATCGCTCACCGGCCACTTGGTCTTCACCTCGCTGCACACCAATGACTCGACCGGCGCCATCACCCGCCTCGTCGACATGGGCGTGGAGCCGTTCCTCATTTCCGCCTCGCTCGAGCTGGTCGTTGCCCAGCGTCTCGTCCGGCGCATTTGTTCCAAATGCATCGAGCCCTACGAGCCGTCCGAGGATGAACTCATGCTTCTCGGCCTCTCCGCGCACGAGGTCGGAGACAAAAAGTTCTACAAGGGACACGGGTGCCCCGAGTGCAACAACACCGGATACAAGGGACGCCGTGCCATCTACGAGACCCTGCGACTCAATGACACGCTGCGTGAAATGATCAACCAGCGCGCTCCCGGCGTCGTCCTGCGCCAGAAAGCCATTGAGCTCGGCATGCGCACCCTGCGCGAGGAAGGTCTTCAGGCCATCTTCGACGGCGAAACCAGCGTCGAGGAAGTCCTCAAATACACCTAAGCCCGTCCGAGCCAGCGGCCCAATCCACCGCGCGCCACAATCCAGCGCCAGACCAGCCATCCGGCAATCATCCCGAGCAGCGCCCCGATCGCGATATCGGAGATATGGTGCGCATTCAACTGGACCCGCGACCAGGCGATGGCCGCCGCCGCAAGCATCCCCGCGCTGCCGATCACGCGGCGGGAGAGGAACAACGGAAAGAAAAATCCGAACGAGCAGGCCGCGTGGGAGGACGGGAAGCTCTGGAAATCGTGGCGCAACGAAACCCAGCGGTCTTCGTGTTTCGGTCCATACCAACCGTGCTCGGTGTGCTCCACCCGCGGACGCACCCGGCCGGTGGCCAGCTTGGTTGTATTCGAGGCGAGGCCCGCGAGGATGCCGCCGAGAATCATCGCCGTAAAGATGCGCGACCAGTTGACGGCGCGCAGGCGCAGACTGATGGCCAAGGCGATCACGCCACCGGCAAGAAGGAAAGGAAAGTCGCCGTAACGCGAAAAGAAGCGCGCTGTTTCCACACACGATTGACCAGCGCCGGAGCGCACCGCCTCAAGCACCGGCTGGTCCCACCGGACAAAGCCTGCAACAGCCAAAACGACCGCCACTACGGAGAGCAGAACGGTAACAACCTTGGCGAAGGATTCGTTCATCACGGAATGAAAACCGCGCCGGTCAGCGGCGGCATTTCGGTGAGCAGTTCCCCGCCCACGCGGCGCAGCACCGCGGATCCGCCGTCGGAAACAAAATCCGCATTCACGGCCGCATCGGGCCAGCCATCGGGCGCGGCCAGGCGCACGGTCTGCACATTCTCGCCGCGGTTGAAGACGACAATGACGCGCGCATTGCCATCGAACCGCTCGAAAGCAAGCGTGTTGGCCGCATCGTCCGCGGACATCCACCGGAAATCCCCCGTGTTGAGCGCGGGCGTGTTGCGCCGCAGAGAAATGGCGGCACGGAAAAACCCGTGCAGGTCTCGGTCGAACTTCACCTCGTGCGGCCCGACGCGCTGGCCGTTCGGCCCCATGAATTCCGGATCGTAGGACAAATCATCCCAGACCATCGGCTTGCGGCAGTCCGGATCGTTCGCTCCCCACATCCCCACCTCCCCGCCGTAATAGATGAACGGCGTGCCCACGTAAGTCATTTGCAGCAACGCGGCCATGCGGACCAGCTTCCACGCCCGCTGGTCAGGCTTCTGCCAACGGTATTCCGGATTGTTCTGCGGTGAGACCTTGGCGCCGACGGCCAAGTCGAACTCGTGCGGCTTTTTGTAGTCCTTGCCCGCACGTCCGTCGAAAGCAGCCGAGCCGGCTCGCGGCGTGTCGTGCGAATCGAGCAGGTTCTGCAAACGCAGAGCGGTCGGCGCGGGCCATGTCGCGCGCGTGCGATCGAGCCATGCGGTGAATTCCGAGGGCTTCAAAGCGGTGTCGAAAAGCCATCCCTTCACCGGCATGGCAAATCCCTCGTAGTTCATCGTCGCATCGAAGCGTCCGTCCAAGGTCACGGTATGCGCATCCTTCCAGATTTCCGTCACGGTGTAGGCCGAGGGATTGATCTCATGGACCAGCGCGTTCCATTCGCGCCAGAAGTTGTTCGGCACCATCCACGCCACATCGAGTCTCCAGCCATCCACCCCGCGCGAAGCGTCGCCGTCCGGCGCCATCCAGCGGCGCGTAACGGCCAGCAGGTAGTCTTTCACTCCCGGAACCAAATCACCCTGCCCCTCCGGCGCGGTTTCAGCGAACTCCGGCAACTCCTTGATCCCGTGCCAGCCGCGCCAACGGAATTCGTTGTCGGGGGTGGACGGATCATGCCATGCCTCGACGATGAACCAGTCCTTGAATCGCGAGGCCTGCCCGTTCTTACGCACGTCTTCAAAGGCGAAGAAGCCGAGCCCGGCATGGTTGAACACGCCGTCGATGATCACCCGGATCCCGCGCTCGCGCGCCTGCTTGAGCATCTCGAGAAAAAGTTTGTCCGCCGAGGTCCATTGCCACGTCGCCGGGTCTTCGGTTTCCTTTGCGATGATGGCCAAGTCGCCCTGCGGATCCGGACCGAACCACGGATCGACATGGTGGAAGCTGAAGGTGTCGTATTTGTGGTGCGAGCCCGACCAGAAGACGGGATTGAGGTAAATGGCGTTGATCCCGAGGTCGCGGAGATAATCGAGCCTGTCGATGATGCCCTGGATGTCGCCGCCGTAACGGCGGTCGCTCACCGTCCAATAGAAATTGTCCGACTTGGCCTGCTCCCACGCGTCGCGGGCATACCAGTCCGAGGTCCACGCCCGCACCTGCCACGAGGCGGGCAACCACTCCTTGCCGCCGATGCTGTCGCGCACCGGATCGTTCGAGGGATCGCCGTTGCGGAAGCGCTCCGGAAAAATCTGATACCACACCGCCTGGTCCTGCCAGGCTTTGGGATCGGGCTTCGAAGCAAAAGCGAAAGCTCCCGTCGCGGAAACAACGAGGAGAGCGGCGGGAAGGGCGAGGAATTTCATGCCGAACCGCCGAGTTTGCGTAAAGTCTTCGCCTCGGTCGAGCTTAGCGGCATCACGCTGAGCCGCGACTGGCGCAGCAGCGCTATATCCTTCAGCGATGCATTCTCCTTGATCGCCTCGAGCGTGACTGGGGTGCGGCATGCTTTAAGCGGAACCAGATCCACGCAGGACCAATCGCCTTCCTTGGCCGTCGGATCGGGATAAGCCTCCCGCGCCACGCGGGCCAGACCGACCACCGCTTTGCCGGTCACACTGTGGTAGTAGAAAACTTCGTCGCCCTTTTTCATGGCGCGCAGATTGTTGCGCGCCTGGAAATTGCGCACGCCGGTCCATGCCGTGCCCTTGTCGCGCACGAAGTGCTCCCACGCGTAAGTGTCGGGCTCCTGTTTGACCAGCCAGTGTTTCATGAATGAACGATGGTTTCGGGGCGTAGCCGCCCGTCGATGAAATCGCGGATGTTCTGCACCGTGCCGAGGTTGATGCGCTCGATCGCTTCGACACTGTTGTAGCCGACGTGCGGCGTGAAAAAGACATTTTCGTGCGCAAGCAGCTGGCGGTTGCGCATGATGCCCTGCAGTTCCCGCAGGCGCCGCTCCCTTCTTTTTTCGTCGCCGCCCGGTGTCGACATGGCATGGATCTTTTGCACGATCTGCGCCCCGATGATGCGCGAGGCGTCAGCGCGGAAGACCTCCTCGTCCTCCAGCACGTCGAGCCCCACCCCGCCGACGTGTCCGCTTTTCAGGCCGGCGAGCAGGGCGTCGATATCGACCAGTGCCCCGCGGGCCGTGTTGATCAGAATGAAGCCCGGCTTGCAGCGGGCCAACCGTCGCGCGCTCAGCATGTGGCGCGTCCGCGCATTGAGCGGAACATGCAGCGTGACCACATCCGACTGCCGCAGCAAAGTATCCAGCGTCACATAACGGAATCCTGACTGCTTGGCCCACGCCTCGTCGGGATCGTTGTCGAAGGCGAGGATCTTCATGCCGAAGGCCCGGGCAATGTCGATGACCATGCGCCCCACCCGTCCGGTGCCGACCACGCCGAGCGTCTTGCCGCGCAACTCGCGTCCGCGCAAGCGCCCGACCAGCCCGCGACCGCGATTCCCCGCCTCCAGACAGGAACGCAATCGACGCGTCACGCCAAGGATGAGGGCGAAGGTGTGCTCCGCCACGGTGGCCGCGCCGTAGTCGGGGACATGCACCAGGGTCACCCCCCTTTTCTCTGCCGCTTTGCTATCCAAGTGGTCGCAGGACGAGGAGCGCGAGGCGACCAGTCGGACCTTCGGATGCCGCCGCAGGAAGTCTGTGCCGACCCGCGAATTGACGAAGACCGAAACAATTTCCGCATCGGCCGGCACATCGGTCAGCTCATCGACGAATTCCACGTCATGACCGGCCAGACTGCGGGCAAAGAACGGCTCCTCGTCGTCCTGCGTTTCGACAAAAACAATTTTCATCGGGGGATTCCGCGAAATGCTTTTGCGCCCGCGGACCCGAACGAGTCTAATCCCGTGTTCGCATGAGACGAGGTCTATTTGTCACTTTCGAAGGATCCGAGGGCTGCGGCAAATCCACGCAAATACGGCGACTCGCCGCGTGGTTGCGCGAAACCGGACATCCCTGCCTGACCACCCGCGAACCGGGCGGCACCGCCGCCGGCGACCGCATGAGGGATTTGTTGCAGCACGCCCCAGAGGGACACGGACTCGTGCCGGAGGCGGAGTTGTTTCTTTTCGCCGCGAGCCGCGCGCAGCACGTGCGCGAAGTCATCCGCCCCGCGCTGGAACGCGGAGAGGCGGTGATCAGCGACCGCTTCCATGATTCGACCGAAGTTTACCAAGGTGTCGCGCGGCAACTCGATCCAGCCATGACCCGCACGGTCAATGGCTTCGCTATCGGCGGCACCCTCCCCGATATCACTTTCCTCCTCGATATGGATGCGCGCGAGGCCTT
>Ga0315902_10013032_pt1 | contig 10783 bp, 6 predicted proteins | sample LakEriMetagenome_9_FD_203523 | JGI IMG/M metagenome (GOLD analysis project Ga0315902, IMG submission 203523) | Freshwater fungal communities from buoy surface, Lake Erie, Ohio, United States - Buoy 12 MA117 | ecosystem: Environmental > Aquatic > Freshwater > Lake > Lake biofilm | place: USA...
TCCCTTTCGCTCCACTTATTTCGCCTCGCTTTCCATGGCAGCCGAAATGAGCACCGGATTACTGGCCATGGCACATTTATACCAGTCCACCCCGGCAGTCAGTATGCTAGTCACCCGGCTGGAAGCTGATTTTTTCAAGAAAGCCACCGAACGAATTTTCTTTACCTGTGCGGATGGGGAAGTGTTTTATGAGGCGGTCAATGGAACGCTCGAAGATGGATCACCCCGAACCGTCCGTGCCCGAGCCACGGGAAGAAATTCCGCAGGCGAAGTGGTTGCTGATTTTTATATCACCTGGTCACTCAAGGCCAAATCAAACAATTCAAAAGCATGAATATCGCTTTTCACGGCGCCGCCCGTACGGTGACCGGATCCAAACACATAGTTACCCTTTCTAATGGTAAAAAAATTCTGCTTGATTGTGGGATGTTCCAAGGGATGGGCAAGGATACCGATCGGCTGAACCGGCATTTCGGTTTTCGTCCGGAGGAGATCGATGTGATGGTGCTTTCACATGCACACATCGACCACAGCGGACTGATCCCCAAACTCGTTAGCGAAGGTTTTACCGGTAAGATCTTTTGCACGCATGGTACTAAAGAGCTGGTAACGATCTTGCTTGAAGATTCGGCTCAGATCCAGGAAGATGATATCCGCTATGTCAACAAACGACGTAAGCTTCGGCAGGAACCTTTTCTCAAACCTCTTTATACAGTCGAGGATGCCCAGGCGGCAGCAAATTCTTTTGTAGATGTGGACTATGGTACATGGACGACCATCATGGAAGGCGTAGACCTACAATTCACCGATGCCGGGCACATCATTGGCAGTGCTTGTGTGACGCTGCGCATCAAAGAAAATGGTAAGGATCGGATACTGACCTTCAGTGGCGATCTGGGTCGTTACCGGGATGCGATCTTGCGGTCGCCGGCTGCATTTCCGCAGGCCGACTATATCGTGATGGAATCGACATACGGAAACAGTTTGCATGACCTCCATCGCTCCACACCGGATATGTTTTTGGAGTGGATTGAAAAGATCTGTTTAAAGAAAAAAGGTAAGCTGATCATTCCGGCTTTCAGTGTGGGGCGTACACAAGAGATCTTGTATACATTGAATCAATTAGAATTAGAGAATCGGCTCCCGCCCATTCCGTATTATGTGGACAGTCCGCTCAGTATGCACGCCACCGAGATCGTAAAAAAATATCCGAACTATTTCAATAAGACGGTGAAGCGGGTATTGGAAACGGATAAGGATCCGTTCGCTTTCAGTGGACTGAAATACATCAAGACCGTTGAGGAGTCGAAGCAATTGAATTTCACGGATGGTCCGATGGTGATCATCTCTGCCAGTGGGATGGCCGATGCGGGCAGAGTAAAGCATCATATTAGTAACAATCTGGAGCATAGCCGGAACGGTATTCTGTTCACCGGTTATTGCGAGCCCAATTCACTGGGTGGTCGGCTGCTTGCCGGGCAAACAGAGGTTGGGATCTATGGGGTACAGCACGAGGTGCACGCATCCGTAGGGGTTATCCGAAGCATGAGTGCCCATGGAGATTATGATGATATGAGCCAATGGTTATCTTGCCAGGACCCCAAAAAGGTCAGTCGTTTATTTCTTGTTCACGGAGATTATAACGTGCAACAGGACTTCACGGAAAGGCTTGTTAAGAAAGGTTTTTTAGATGTTGAGATTCCCGAGCAGCATTATGAGATCGGTTTGGGGTAAAATCCATAAATTTGCCCCCCAAAACGCCGGGGTAGCTCAGCTGGTTAGAGCATCGGATTCATAACCCGAAGGTCGGCAGTTCAAGTCTGCTCTCCGGTACAGGACAGGACTCTTCGACACGTTGTTGAAGAGTCCTTGTTTTTTTTTATCCTCACAACTACTTGAAATACTTGAAACTAGCCCCACGTAACTTTTTATTTTTCGAGTCAGATATTGATGATCTTTTGGATCAAGGACAATCTGCGCCTCTGTGAATCTTGATTTTCTATGACTGTTTAAGTCAAAGATTAATACTCAAGGTTTAAGCCGTCTGTTTTTAGGGGCACTTACACTTTTGATTACTTGATAGTAATAGAATTAGATGTTAATTAAAATATTGTTTATTACATTTACGCACATATTCAGACCCCCTATTCTTTTGTAAATCGACACCTCAATATTGCTGCTATGAGATACTTGCTTTGTTTTCTTATGATTGTTTTATCCAATCACATGTATGCACAACTTTCTGTTGGGTCAGATGCCAACTCGTTATACTTGAAGTCTGGAGAAATATTTCACTTTGATGGCCTCACTCTGACTCCTTCCGCTGATTATACACTTACGAATACGGTACTTACAAAAACGGATGCAAATACCATAAATCCTGTTCCGATCAGAACTTACATCACCCGTTATTACAGTTTCAGCAACACAGCGCCCTCTTTTGCTGGTACAATTCGGCTTTCTTACGCTGGCGCAAGTTTAAACGGGCTCACTGCAGGCAGCCTGCAATTGAACATTCGACCCGCGACTTCTGCTTGGACACCTTACACTGGAACAGATGTAAGTGCAAGTAGCTATGTTGAAGCGAGTACAGCTAGTTCCACCACGCTAAACACCCTTACCCTTGCCAGTGTAACAGGGCCGCTGCCCGTGGCCTGGCTCAGGTTTACGGCTGAAAAAAAGCAAACTACAGCAGTGCTGACATGGAGCACCGCCACTGAGCAAAACACCCAGGACTTTTTGGTGCAACATAGCATATCCGGTACTACTTGGAAAACGTTGGGTACAGTTATGGCCTCCGGAAATTCGAATAGCGTCAAGGACTATACATTCACACATTATACTCCCTCACCCGGCTATAACTACTATCGCCTGATACAGCGAGATTTGGATGGAAGGTCTAGTTATAGCCATATTTCATCCGTTGTAATGGATAAGGGAGATGTTAAATTGAAAGTCTTCCCCAACCCGGTGATGGATGGAAAACTAAATGTACTGCTTGCCGAAGCTTCAGTTGTAAGGCTCTTTGATGCAGCAGGTAAACAAGTGCTTACGCTACGGTTTGCTCAAGGATTACAGGTCCTGAATCTAGCAGGACTTCAGGCAGGCACCTATCACCTTATGGCGAACGGAGAGTCTGTCGCCTTCATTATTAAATAGTTACTCCAACAGTTAGCGGGTCCCTATCGAAAATCACGTTGAAGCAACTAAATCCAAGATCAGATCCATCTACGGGTTAATGTGAAGTTGAGCTAAGGGTTAATTCGGGAGTAACTGGAAGCAACGGAGCATACTTAACAGGGTTGCTGTAATTGCTTACTCAAGTATATTTTTTCCGGCAGTTACGAGGAATGCCCCATGGCTAGAAGTTGAATATTTTTGACAATCCACCTTGCTTAGAGGCAAATATGCAATCTCGTTTTCAAATAAGAACATTGTCAACTGGCTGCCCTAGACAGGTGTAATTATGCTTATGCATAATAAAGAATTATTATGTTTAAACGTGATGCATATCTTTACAGCCTATAACTAGTAACATGCAGTACATAATAGTGATTCTAAAAAGAATTAATACAGCACACCTAATCATCTTTTTATCTTTGTTTGGCGCTTGCACTCATGTTTATGGGCAGTCTTGCCCAATTTATAACAAGCGCAATAATGGACAAGGGACTAGTGGTTGTGCGCCTGATTTGGCGCCTGCCGGTAAAATAAAATCAGGACAATTTGATTTTACGAACCAAAACGCAACTACATCATATACTGTTGATAGTATTTTTTGAACGGCCAAAAATATCAAGCGGGCAGTGTTCTATTCAATGGGCTTGGAACTATTTGGTTTGGCGGATATAATGGATCTTCAAGCGTTATATGTTTTTATGGAAACAATGTTAATGATAATGCCCCACCAGCAGGAAGATGGAGATTTTTTTAAAAAACAACAATAATGTTCAAACTATATGTGATTATGTTCTAACAACTAGTGGCACCTTAAGTACCTTAAGTGCGGGAGTCATTTCCGATAATCTAACTATATGTAAAAACTCAACTGCATCTCCCATTTCCAGTACGTCTAGCGCCTCTGGTTGTGGTACTGGATCACCAACATATCAATGGCAGTCATCAACCACTTCCTCTGAGAGTGGTTTTTCTAATATAAGTGGTGCCAACACTACATCTTTCAGCCCGGGTACACTCACGCAAACAACATATTTTAGAAGGGTTGCATCTTGTAGCGATGGAGCCGCGACCTATACAGATCCCATAACAATTAATGTTATCACGGCAGGCACACTCTCAGGTAATCAGTCTATTGCTTTGAATCAGTCAACTCAATATACTACTGATGGTACAGCCAATGGTACTTGGAGCTCCAATAATCCATCAGTTGCCCAGGTTAATTCAAGCACTGGAATTATTACTGGTATTTCTGTTGGAAGTACTACAATAACCTATACAGTGAGTTCTGGGGGAGTTAATTGCACCGCAATTCGAACTGTCAATGTTTCAGCTACGTTGCCAGTTGCTTTTGGAAAATTTGAATCTCTGAGAGAAGGAAACGGAATAATCTTATCTTGGGAAACGTTTCAGGAGTCCGGGGCTAAAAACTTTTACATCCAAAGAAGCAATGATGCGCTAATCTGGCAAGATATTGCCTTAGTTAATGCAGCTGGTAATAGCAATAATGTCACTAGATACTCATTTTTTGACAAAAGTCCTGGTAGGGTGAATTTCTATAGGCTTCAGCAAAATGATTTAGATGGCAAATGGAGCTACAGCAAAACTATATATATTGAATATGACTATATGAGTAATTATGTCAGTAACAGCGTTATCTCAAAAAGTGGCTCATTAATTTTCAACTCGGCTACCAGTCAAGATTATATGATTGTGAATATGAATGGGGTCACTGTTATTAAAGGAAAGTTTTTTGCAGGGCGAAATCTAGTGACAACAAATATTTTACCTAGTGGGTTGTATCTACTTATTTCTGATCGAATTCGACAAAGGATTCTATTACTGTAATGTACACTACTGGATACTTAATCTGACTGTGAGTTATTAAGTTTGGAATAATAACAAATTAATTTAAGCCCCCTTAAACTGTCAGAAATGAAAGGTGAAAAAATTAGTCCAAACCAAGTTAGATTTGTTGTTATTGACTTAGTAGTTCGGTAATGTCCGACAGGCATTGGAACAACCAGTTTTTGGCGAATTAAAGCCAGCAACGAGCTTCGTAGAAAGGGTGTCCTCATCTCAGTAGGGGGTGTTCGTAGCGTGTAGCAACGCCATAAACTGAAGATATTCACTAAACGATTTAAGGACCATCTTCTATCCAGGTGTTGCATATGTTTCAGTGGCTCGAGTTAATTTTTTAATTAATTGATTGGTAATCAATTGTATGCGCAGCTATTCATGGCTTCGAAAATTATAATTGCACATAATTTTTAAGGGTCAAAATTTAAACTGTTTGCTATTTAATTTGCGCACGGGAACTCCGTAATTTTATCCCCTACTTAAATTTCTTTACCTCACATTTAATCGTTGATTCTGATTTGAAAAAGAACGTTTTATGTCTTGCCTGCCTTCTTTTTTTTAGTTTGACTTCATTGAGAGTCGATGCACAGCTTGATACTTCTTTAGTTTCTCTTGACAATCCGCTCTCCTGTGGCATCGGATCACAGGTTCGTCTGCTTGCAGGCCAAGCCCCGAATTATCAGTGGTTGCGAAACGGAAGTTCCATTCCTGGGGCCACCAGCAGACAGTACAATGCAAATAGTTCCGGCACCTACCGGGTCCGGGTTTGGGACGGACTGGGTAATATAGACAGCAGCCGGAACCTTCAGGTATTGATCGTTCCGAATCCCAGCGTTGGCTTTTCCGTTAATCAATCTGCCCAGTGTTTCAGTGGCAATTATTTTCAATTTTCAAATACGTCAACAATTAGTCAGGGTACAATGACCTATACCTGGTACTATGGGGATGGGTCTTTTCAGTTGGCTACCAACGGGGCGCATACCTATGCAGCTACAGGGGCCTACCGCGTCAAATTAGTGGCGACGTCTAACTATGGATGTGTCACCTCGGACAGTACGACGATCACGGTGAACTCACCCCCAGTCGTGGCATTCAGTGTAAACAACGCGGCGCAGTGTATCAATGCCAATCAGTTTTTCTTTACAAACACGACCACGGGGCCAAATACACCCCTTACCTATCTATGGAATTTTGGAGACGGCACGACCACTTCAGCTCCCCAGCCAGCTTATCAATACAATCAAGCAGGTGTTTTTCTGGTCAAGCTGATTGCGACTACCCAAGTGGGTTGTAAAGACAGTATTTCACAAGCAGTTACCGTCTATCCCAAACCCACAGTGACCTATACCGTTAATAATAATCGTCAATGTGGAACAAATAACTTCTTCCAATTCACAAATCTGAGTACGATTTCTTCGGGTACACTTACGCATACGTGGAGCTTTGGCGACGGGGTTACATCCGGTGTGTTTAGTCCTTCACATAGCTACCAAAATTCAAGTAGTTATTCCGTCAAGTTGATCGAAACCAGTGACAAAGGTTGTATGGACAGTTTGTCCTTGCCGATGATTGTTGATCCAAGCCCTACCGCATTGTTTTCAGTCAATCAAACTACGGCCTGTTTTCAAGGCCATCGATTTACGTTTACCAACCAAAGTAGTGTCAGTGCGGGAAATCTTCAATATTTCTGGGACTTCGGAGATGGGGTGGGTAGTTCAACATCCCCGAATCCCTCATACAGTTACCTGCAGGCAGGAACCTACCGAGTTACGCTACTGGTTTCTACCGCCAACAACTGCACGGCTGCTTATTCAATCAACCTGTTTGTCAATCCAACCCCTTCCGGAAGTATTTTATCGCCATCCCGAACTGTGATTTGTGACGGCTCCTTCATACAACTGACAGCAACGCCCTCCTCAAATTATCAGTGGTATAGGAACGGGGTAGCCATTAGCGGGGCCACCGCCCCCACACTGAATGCCACCGAGCCGGGCACGTATCATGTGGTTTTCACCAATGGTTTCAATTGTTCCTCTTCGCCTTCTAATGCCATTATCCTTACCAAAGTATATCCGCCAGCCCCGGCTTTTGTTTTTGACCGAAGTTGTGCCTTATTGCCGATCACTTTTACCAATACCTCCGTGGTGGCGAATAGCCTGCCTGTTGCGTACAGTTGGGATTTCGGGGATGGATCCCCTACAGGCATACAAGCCTCACCTGTTTACACCTACTCCAATCCCGGAACTTACATCGTAAAACTGACGATAACTCCAACTCAATGCACGGAGTTGGCCCGATCCACTCAGCAAATCCTGGCGATTGAGCCGCAGATCGCGAGCATTCAATATGCGCCTGTCAATGCGGTAGCGGGTCGAGATCTTCAACTGCAAGCCCGAGAATTTTCTGGCGCCAGTTATCAGTGGTCCCCAACAACCGGCTTGAATCGGAGCACGATCAGCAATCCGATCTTTAATCATTCGGATTCGGTTCGGTATCAAATTAATATAGTTACTGCTGCCGGTTGTCGCATCACAGACACTTTACTCGTCCGAATCTTTGCGGAGAAGAAGATCTTTGTTCCAGATTATTTTACGCCGAATGGTGACGGGAAAAACGATCGAATCGCGCCTTTCTTGGTAGGGGTCACCAAACTGAATCGTTTTCGCATCTGGAATCGTTGGGGGCAGTTGCTGTATCAGGCTGCAGACCAGAGTGGTTGGGATGGCTACTACCGAGGCGTGCTGCAACCCATGGAAACCTATATCTGGACCGCAGATGGCTTGGATCTTGACGGGAAAGCCTATAACGCCAATGGCACTTTTATTTTAATTAGATAGAAATGAACTGATGTATACACGACTTTTGATATTGTCCGCACTGCTGTTCCACTTGACTGGGGACCTGATTGCACAGGATCCTCATTTCACCCAGAACGGCACTGCGGCTGCGCTTATCAATCCCGCCTACACCGGGGTCTTTGCCGGAAATGTTCGCATCGGCAGCAATTACCGTCAACAATGGAGTTCACTGGCCAGTCCGTTTACAACGATGCTGCTCTCCATCGATGGAAAACTTTCTACGGCTGAGGATTTACCACAAAGCCCACTGAGTGCAGGGGTGGTTTTTCAGTCTGACAAGACGTTGAAAGGAGCTTTGTCAAGCAACACGCTTTCGCTTAATGCCGCCTATCACGTTCCGCTCAATCAACAAGGGGATAAAACCTTGGGGCTTGGGTTGATCGGGACCTACGGAAAAGCCAATTTCAATTTTAATCAGTTAGCCTCGGGCGCTCAGTTCACGAGCGGAGGTTTTAACCTCAGCTTGCCCAGCGGTGAAGCGCCGTTTCAAAACATGAAGCCCTATTTTTCAATGGGAGCCGGTCTGCTGTATATCAATGGCAACCCGGAAGAGGGGACATTTTTTGAAGTCGGGGCAGCGGCCTATCACGTAAACCGACCTCGGAAGAATATTCTATATGATGGCTCAACCGAAATTCCTATGCGTTTCAGTGCTCAAGCCAGTTTGCAACGTTATTTGGGAGAGAACCTGCTGATGGATGTGCGTCTGATGTATCAATCCCAAGGGGCCTCTGATTATCTGCTCGGCAGTCTGTCTGTGGCCAAGCTGCTGGATGAGGATCCGGACGGCAATCTGTTGGGATTGGGTCTTTCTTACCGAACAAGTGATGCCATTTCTCCCTTTTTATACACGGAGTTCAATTCGTTCCGGCTCGGATTCAGCTATGATTTTCACATCAATGACATTACTAAAAACAACATCCCGGTGTCTTCATTGGAGATGTCCCTGCAATATCGAATCAAATCAAGATGAGTAAGCTCTTTTGCCTGCGGCGAATTCAAATTTCACTGGGCGCATGTGGTCTGTTGATGAGTGTATGCGCATTGGCGCAAGACCCTCATTTTTCTCAGTTTTATTCCTCGCCGCTGACACTTAATCCGGCAATGACCGGTTTGTTTTCGGGTGAAACGCGTTTGGCCATGACTTATAGAAATCAATGGAAAACGGTCAGTACGCCATTCACTACATCGACTGTCGCCTGCGATTTTCAGGTCCTGAACGACCGAATCGATCAGGACGTGTTTGGCATTGGTGTGATGGGAATGGTCGATCAGTCAAATAATCAGGGGCTGAAGGCAAATTTTATTGGACTGTCTGCTGCCTATAATAAAAATATCGATAAGGAAGGACGCCAGAAGATCGGGGTTGGCTTTCAGACTTCGTTTGTAACCAAAAAAGCCGACTATAGTCGATTTACCTTCTCTCGACAATTCACTCCATTCGGTTTCAATCCGAGCGCTTCGAATGGAGAGCCGCTAGCTGGATTCAGTCTAAACTATCTTGATTTTGCTGCCGGCCTGCTTTATTCGGGAATGAATGTGGATGAAGTGCAGTGGTATCTTGGCGGCTCCTATTATCACATCAATCGCCCTAATGAGGCCATCAGTACGGAAGAAAACCGATTGCGCCCCAGACTATCGATTCACTCCGGATTCAATTTTCCAACAAATGAGCTTGGTCGTCTTTACCTGAGTGGATTGTACATGAATTCAATGATAACGGAGGAGCTTGTGTTCGGCTCCGTTTATGAATCCATGATACCGGGTACCGAATATGAAAATAGCCTGTATCTAGGCGCGTATTACCGCCCCAAAGATGCCATCATACCTTACGTTGGATATGGTACGACCAAATTTCAAATCGGCTTTTCTTATGATATCAATATTTCTTCGCTCAACACCGCCACGCAGAGCCGGGGTGGTTTTGAGGTCTCCGTTCAAATGAACATGAGCCAGAATGATGAGCTGAGGAAAATTCCGAAATGTTATAATCGATTCTGATGAAAAAGCGTTGTTTTGCAATCCCATTTTTGAAAAAGCAAGAGCTTTTATTCTTGCTGATCTTCTCATTTTGTGTTGGTCTGGTAAGTGCCCAAAGCATCTCAATTGTCAATTTTGAAGCCGCTAAATACGCTCCTGGGTCCACTATTTCAGTACACATTAACACCGACGGTTACTTTCCTAAGTCAAACATATTCGAACTAGTTCTTTCAAATGATCAGGGCCAATTTTTGCCCACGTCCCCTGTTATCGCTATTCGGAATGACTTTTTTACTCCAATAATGGTTGGCGCCATTCCGGCAGGCACGCCTGCTGGGGTTAATTATAAAATAAGAATTCGATCCACATTAATTGCCGGGTCTCCTGGGCCATTTATTGATTCAGATCCTTTTGTAATTGAGCCTGGTGTTAGTCCTCATGTCGGTGGTTTAACGATAGCTTTAGCAAATATTCCGGGATCAAGTAGGATAAGTTGCTTGCAGTCTGATCAGTATTCATTTGGGTATCTGGATCGATCCAGAAATGATGTTACACCTGGCGGTTCAACTCCATATCGCATTAAAATTAATAACTACAACTCTACGGATAATGAGTACACGGCTGAACTTTTTGTAAAAACCGGACCAAGTACTTTTCAAATCACACCTCTAACGGTTGTTGCTGCAAGTGGTGATATCGCAATACCATCCGGACTGCGTACGGGTTATTATCCAATCAAAATCAAGGCTAAGAACAGGCTAACTTCAATTGTCACCATACAGTCCTTCATCTTTCTGTTTAATACTGGGAATACTGGGTTGGCAAACTTGTCTGCCGAGAACATCTGTGCGGGTACAAATGTCGAGTTTGTGGCAGATAGTTCAGCCATGTCAAGAAATTACCCCGGA
>Ga0315902_10013033_pt1 | contig 10782 bp, 9 predicted proteins | sample LakEriMetagenome_9_FD_203523 | JGI IMG/M metagenome (GOLD analysis project Ga0315902, IMG submission 203523) | Freshwater fungal communities from buoy surface, Lake Erie, Ohio, United States - Buoy 12 MA117 | ecosystem: Environmental > Aquatic > Freshwater > Lake > Lake biofilm | place: USA...
GTCAGGCTGTGTTGGGGCGTTGGATTACAACCGACACGGCACTCAACAACCCCTTGTCGCGAACATACTCATCCAACTTCAGCGGCAGATCGTCCATCGAACCCATTACAGGGTTGAAAATCGAACTCAGTGCAACCCGACAGTTCAGTCGCAACAACAGCGAATATTTCCGATGGAACGGTAGCGACTTCTCTTCGCAGGGAATCACCGAGACCGGAAACTTCAGCATCTCCGTCATTGCCTGGAACACGGCCTTTGTCAAAGATGATCCGACCACCTACAACAGTACGACCTTCGATGCATTCAATGCCAACCGTAAGTTGCTTTCGGAACGACTTGCGGCTCTGAATCCCAACTCCATCGGTTTTGCACCTGCCGACACCTTCGGTGTGGTGTACAACGACGGTTATAGTGGAACTCAGCAGGAAGTGCTGGCACTGGCTTTCATCTCAGCGTATACCGGTCAGGCCCCTGGTAAAGTCGGATTGAGCGCATTCCCAGCTATTCCCCTGCCCAATTGGCGCATCACATACGATGGACTGGGTAAATTGCCCTTGTTTAAGAAAATCTTCACAAGTGTAAACCTGACCCATGGGTACAGGGCCACATACAGCGTGAACAGTTTCCAGCGTAATGCCAGTTACGTTGACGCACCTACGCCCATTACACGCGATATTGCCGGAAACTTCGTGCCTCGCCGCGAACTCACACAGATTTCCATGAGCGAGCAATTCGGACCACTGCTCGGAGTGGACATCACCTGGAAGAACAGCATGCAGACCCGTGCTGAATTCCGGCGCGATCGCAACGTGTCGCTGACCTACGCAGGGGTACAAATCACCGAAGTGAAAGGAAACGAAATCGTTTTGGGCTTCGGGTACCGCATACCCAAATTCAAATTACCCTTTGCCATTGGAGGGCGCAAAACCATCGCCAGCAACAGCCTCAACCTTACGGCTGATTTCTCTGCCCGCAGAAACATCACCATTATCCGCAGGCTGCAAGAGGGCGTTAACCAACCAACAGCAGGCTTGAATGTGTACTCCATCAAAGGTGCGGCTGATTACGCGGTGAACGAGCGCCTCAATATGCGTTTGTTCTATGAACAGACCATTAACACCCCGGTAATTTCCACCTCTTTCCCCACATCCAATATCCTGACCGGTATCGAGGTGCGTTTCTCCCTGTCGCAGTAAAATCCAAATCATTATTTTTGACCAAACAAAAGCCATGAACATTCCTGCTGAACTCAAATACACCAAGGACCACGAATGGGTGCGTATCGACGGCGATACGGCAACCATCGGCATCACCGATTTCGCCCAAGGCGAGTTGGGAGATATCGTGTACGTCGAAATCGAAACCATTGGCGAAACGGTTGATCAGGAGGCGGTGTTCGGAACGGTAGAGGCGGTCAAGACCGTGTCGGATCTGTTCATGCCCCTTACAGGTGAAGTACTCGAGTTGAACCCAAGCCTTGAATCGCAGCCCGAACTTGTGAACAAGGATCCTTATGGTGATGGTTGGATGGTTAAGGTGAAAATTACCGATGCAGCCCAGGTGGCTACATTGCTCGATGCCGACGCCTACAAAGCCCTCATCGGTGCCTGATGTGATTTCATCAGGTGGTGTTAAAACACATTGGCCCGGACTACTCTGGGCCTTTTTGATTTTACTGCTTTCCACCTTTACGCCACCTGGAATCCACATTCCAACGCTCTTCGATTTGTTTGAGCCGGACAAAGTCGGACACTTCGCTTTTTATTCCGCGCTTGTCTTCTTACTTGTATTGGGATTCAACCGCGCTCATCCGGCCCATTGGATGCGCCGGAATCCGGCTCGTACGGCATGGTTCTTGGCCGCCCTGTACGGCGGACTCATCGAGCTGTATCAGGGTTTTATTCTGACCGACCGTCAGGCCGATCCCATTGACTTCCTGGCCGATTGCATCGGTGGTCTATTGGGTATTGGTCTTTTACGTATCAATGCATTGACTTTACGTACCAATGCGTTGCTGTACAAAGACCCATGAGCGGATCTACTCGTATTAAGGCAGGAAGTATTTATCAGATTATCGATACATTTGAAAAAAGATCGATGAAAAAACAACTCCTGATCAACTGTCTGCTTTTTTTGGTTTATACAACCAATGCGCAGGTTTGTCCCGTTACAATTTCACACGTCATCAACGGAAACCAAGTTCAGTTTTTCGGATCCAGTAATTCGAATCCCTCCGGTTGGAGTTGGTTTTTTAATGGTGGTACCCCCCTTACATCCAGCCAACAGAATCCTGTTGTGACCTATGGCAGTTCAGGTCAATATATTGCTGCACTCTCCGTATATGGTGGTCCAAACAATTGCAATGCAGCCTTGTCAAGTGCAACCGATACGCTACAGGTTGTTTCGACTTCACTGGAAGATGGTACAAGTGATTCGTTCGGATTTAGTCTGCTTCAAAATCCGGAACCGCATGTTGAATTACAAAGCAATAGAACTCAACATGTCATGCTTGAACTCAAAGACATAAACGGAAAAAATATCGCTACGATATTTAACGGGATTTTGCATGCCGGCGGAACGAAATTATCATTAGGTATCACGTCGGTCCCATCAGGGATTTATCTGCTGGTCTTAAGCAAGGAGGATGGTATCCTTACCAGAAGGCTCTTTATTCCGTGATGTCGATTTACCTACCGGTTTAGGTTTCCTTACTCCACCAGTAACCTGCAGGCACCTCGGCTCAATCCGGATTGCTCTTTCACCTCCAATACGTAAATCCCTGAGCTGAGTCCATTACACGGAATGGTTGCTGATTGACCAATGAAATTACCCGACAACAAGGTTGTTTTGCCCTCCATATCGGTTATGGTGTAAAAATAGCGACCTTGATCAACGTGATTACCTATGCGAACCATGCAATAATCACGACACGGCTGAGGCGAAATGCTTAGCTTCAGATCGAAGCCCGGTATTGTACCGGAAATTGCCGTGCTTAGATTGCTAAACGTGGTCAGCGTACTGTTGGTGATGACGGGAGGATTCGCATCGAAGTAAATGTTGGCGGAGTTGGTCACTGCGGTTGGATCCATGTTCATGCTGTTGCCTTTGCAACTGAATAGTACATATCCGTGACTTTCTTCTTCGTTCACGTTGCTGTCTGGAAGTTGGATGTTGGTGAAATAAAAGCGAAGTATATTTCCATTGCTTCGCTGAACCCAGCAAGGGTGGGAGGATGCAATCACCTGTACGCTACCGGTGTCGATACCGGCCGCCAGTGTATCTGTGATCAGTACGTTGAAGGCTGTGTCGTTGCCTGTATTCTGAAAACGTACGAGGTAACGGAGTTCGCTGTCCATCTCCACCCGATATGCCGAGCCATCTCCTTGTGGGCTCACGCCTTTGTCGTTGGGGTCGAATGCACACAAAACATTCACCGATTGCTGAAGGGTGTCCGATGCAAGAATGGTTCCGGTCTGATCGATTGAAATAGCTTCACTTTGTAAGTTCAGGATGCTTCCGGCTCCGGGTAGCGCAAAAATTGCAGAGCATGTGAGGGATTGAGTAGGTAACAGTGATGAATATCCGAACACAAGCGTATTACCATTCAAGGTGGCTGCAGGCTGCGATGATACAAAGGTCATTGAAGGGTCGAACTGAAGCCGTATTTCACCCGAATCAATCGCATTACCGGTGTTGAGTAAACTGATGTAAAAAGTCGAGTTGGCATTGCAGCGTGGCAGCGGGCAATAGGTATACACCTGTGGACTTCGAAGCAGCGAGTCGATTTGAAGCGGGAAGTCGAGATTTGTAATGGATGTATTTCCGAGTGTAAGGATGTACGTGCCACTGCCGGTGGTCACCGAATAAAAAGGATTGCTCACGTAGCTGATGGCGAATGTGCCGGGTGCTTCGGGGAAGAAATACTCTCCTTGCAGATTCGAGTAGGCAATCAGACCGGAAGGCTGGCATACGACCTGTTGATAGGCCAGAGGTATATCACCAGTTGAAAAGGCTTGATTGCTATCCGCGTCAATATAAATTTTCCCCGACAGATAAGCCGTGTTATTGAGAGTACTGCCGAGAAAAATGGTATCGTACACAGTACAACCATTACCATCGCTGACGTATAGGAAATACACACCTTGCTGCAGGTTGGTCAGGCTACTCGACGTGCTTCCATTCGACCAATTGAAGGTATAGGGCGCTGTGCCTCCGCTGACCTGCGCCTGGATGCTTCCGTCATTGCAGGTTGGGCAAGTCGGGTTGTTTTGAACGAGCTGCAGGGACAAAGGTCCAGAGCTGTTCCCTCCGACAATACCGTTCAGCATTCCAGTGCACAACACACTGTTTCCATCGGTAACACTAACCCCGAAGGGTCCAGCGCATGCATTCGAAATCAGAAGAGGCGCGCCAGTAGCACTTCCGTAAGCTTGTGAATTGAAGTTCACAGAATAGGGCGGAATCCCGCCTGAAAACACAACCTCCACACTTCCGTTACAAAAGCCACAGGTAGCAGCTTGGGGAGAACTGACGGAAACGAAGCACTGGGCCAACAGGGACTCGTATCCAAGCGCCAGAATGATCAAGGATAGCAGTTTTCTCATAGCTGAACGATTTTCAATTGAAAGGTATTCGATTTCAGGGAGTATAATCAGTACCTGAATGATACAGGTTTAATTTGGTGTATCTCACCAATAAAAAAATCAACCCAGCGATCCTGGCATCTTGTGCATTCCATTTTTCATTTCCGGGATTTCAACCAAGCAAGCTTGGCTCATCCTGCAAATGAAAAATGCCCCTTGCGGGGCATTGGTTTTTGTTTGGCGGAGAGGGCGGGATTAGCTGCGCAGATCCCTGAGGGGGGAGGCTTCAAGCAAAAACCAATGCAGTCACTGCGTGCCTTACATTTTCATTTGCAAAATTTCGCTCAAGCAAGCTTGGCTCATCCTGCAAATGAAAAATGCCCCTTGCGGGGCATTGGTTTTTGCTTGGCGGAGAGGGCGGGATTAGCTGCGCAGATCCCTGAGGGGGGAGGCTTCAAGCAAAAACCAATGCAGTCACTGCGTGCCTTACATTTTCATTTACAAAATTTCGCTCAAGCGAGCTTGGCTCATCCTGCAAATGAAAAATGCCCCTTGCGGGGCATTGGTTTTTGCTTGGCGGAGAGGGCGGGATTCGAACCCGCGATAAGCTTTTGACCTATACACACTTTCCAGGCGTGCTCCTTCAACCACTCGGACACCTCTCCGGGAATAATTCTACTGGTTTGGATAAGTGCTCCTTCAACCACCCCTGAAGTACAAGACTTCAAGGCACTGTCGGACACCTCTCCGGGAATAATTCTACTGGTTTGGATAAGTGCTCCTTCAACCACCCCTGAAGTACAAGACTTCAGGGCACTGTCGGACACCTCTCCGGGTATTATTCTACTGCATGTTTGGATTGATGCTCTTTTAACCACGCCTGAAATACAGGGTTTCAGGACAATGTGGACATCATTCCGCGAAATGAGTGGCAAAGATAGGCCTTTTTCGGTCATTTCCACTCATTTGCGTGTGGCAAGGGCATCGATTTTGGGCGAGGTTGCAAGGCAGGGATTGCCTTACTTTGTGGCGTGATACAAACCCCTATGAAATCTATCAAATTCCTGCTTGGGCTTAGCCTTTCGGTTCTGTTTGGCCTGAATCCAACGAGTTTAAAGGCTCAGTCCGTATCCTATATTCCTGATTCGAGTTTCGACTCAAACGGACTGAAAAATTTCGTGTTCTTCAATAACATCGATCGCCTCTTTGATTGTGCAGTGTACCCAGATGGCCGTGTGATAGCGGTCGGACTCAGTAAGAACCCTGGGTCAGGGTATTTCGAGCTCTGCTTTGTTCGCTTGCTTGAAAACGGTGATCCCGATACGTCGTTCAGTGGGGACGGAAACGCTTTGGTGAGTATGGGGTCACAACAGTCCATTGGTGGAATGACCCCAAAGTTGAAAATCGATGACGTTGGCCGCATCGTTGCGGTTAATTCCGGTGCAGCTCCAGGAAGTTTCGGACTGGACATGCTGGCATGTCGGCTCGATTCGAATGGCGTGCTCGATCCGACCTTCGGTACAAACGGAGTGACCTTTATTGATATGCTCGGATCAGGCACGCAACCTGATTTGGCAAGTGCTTTTGATATCGCTCCCGATGGTAGTATCTGGATTGCGGGTGCTACGCGGACTGGCGGATCGCCTTTGGACAACGATTTTGCGGTTGTTAAACTGACCACCGATGGAGTGCTTGATCCTGCCTTCAATGGAACAGGGAAAAAGCTGTTCAATCCCACTGCGCAGGCGGAATTTGCCAGAGGAATCAAGGTTCAGTCAGACGGAAAAATCGTGGTAGGGGGTGAAGCCGGAGCCAATATGTATGTTTTTCGTTTTGATAATGCAGGCGTTTTGGATCCTTCTTTTAATACAACCGGAAGCATTCAGGTGGTCTTCGGTATCGGGACCGATATGGGAGCCCTCGATATCGACAACTTGGGCCGGATTGTAATCGTAGGGAATGAGGTGACCTCCTCGAGTAACGTTGCGGTAGCGCGGATCCTGCCCACCGGACTGTTCGATATCAACTTCGGAAGCAATGGTAAATACACCTTTAACATTAGCAATGCCGCAAGTACGGTCAGTGATATGTATATTCAGGCTGATAACAGAATCATAGTTGGAGGTAGTAATACGATTGCGGCCACTGCAAAGGATTTTATGGCTGCACGGGTTGATACAACTGGTGTAATCGACATTACATTCAATACGAATGGGTATTTCACGCAGAATACTGTAGTGGGTGCTGTGAACGAGTTGGGTGGAGGAATGGCGGTGACCGACAGCGGAAAAATCGTCCTCAGCGGTACAGTCGAGTACAGTTCCGCCATCAACGAAGATGTGGCCATCATTCGTATGCGCCCGATTTCGGTAAACCCGAGTGCGGTACAGGAAGTATCATTGAACGAAGTCATGCGTGTTTCGCCCAACCCGTTTACAACGGAACTCATGGTGGTCAGTACGCAGACAGCGGATGCAGAGTTGACCGATTTGACCGGTCGTCGCATCGCAGGCTTCAGTGTTGTAGAAGGAGTCAACCGCTTTGCGATTGATAACATCCCTGCAGGAGCATACCTGTTTCGTGTTCCTGGTTATGGTGCGATTCGTTTAATTCGCCCTTGATTCAAGTCAATTCCGGTAAAACCGTTTGAATATGATCCAGTTTCCTCCGATTCCGGTAGAGCATTGCGTCAGTAGCAGGCTCGCTGAGGTTGATTTCAATCAGTTGGAGTTTGGTAAGTATATGTCAGATCATATGTTGGTCTGTCATTACTCCGGCAAGGAATGGAAGACTCCAGCCATCGTTCCCTACGGCCCTATTACCATGCAGCCTACTGCACTTGCGCTTCATTATGGGCAAAGTGTATTTGAAGGGATGAAAGCGTTTAAGTTGGCTGATGGCCGTGCTTCAATCTTCCGGATTCGTAAGCACTGGGATAGGCTGCAGCGCACCTTGGCCAGGATGTGTATGCCACCGGTTCCCTTCGATCTGTTTGAAGAAGGATTGAAGCAACTCATAGCCCTGGATCGAAACTGGATTCCTTCAGCTGAAGGCTCTTCACTGTATATCCGTCCGCTTGTATTTGCAACCGAAGACAGATTCGGTGTCAAGGTCTCCGATGAGTACATGTTCATCATCATGACCGGACCTGTGCCCCCGTTTTATCCCCGACCACTGCGTGTAAAAGTGGAGGATACTTACAGCAGGGCCTGCAAAGGCGGAACTGGTGCGGCCAAATGCGCAGGAAACTACGGAGGGGCTTTTTATGCCACGCAACTGGCCCGCGAACAAGGTTTCGATCAGGTGTTGTGGACCGATCTCAGTCCCGAATTACACATTGAGGAATCGGGTACCATGAATGTGTTTTTTGTCATTGGTGACAAGGTTGTGACACCGCCGCTGTCGGAAACAATTCTCGAAGGCGTTACACGCGACAGTGTATTGACTTTGTGTGGCAAGCTCGGCATTGAAGTGGAACAACGTCCAATCCCTGCCATGGAGTTGTTGCGCGCTCACCGTGATGGCACACTCCGTGAAGCATTTGGAACCGGTACAGCCGCTGTTACTGCACCCATCTGTGCAATTGGCGTTCGTGAAGCAACCATCGAGTTGCCCGATTATAGTGAAGATGCGGTGTGCAAGCGTCTCTTTCGTGCCATGTCCGATATCCAACGTGGTAAGGCTCCTGACACCGAGGGTTGGCTCACGACGGTTTAATCGACGTATCAATTTTAATTGTAGTGTCCGTTTGAATCAGGAGATTTCTCCGCAGATATTTTCCTGAATCAGTTTGGCTACCTGCTTGGGTTTGTCGGGATAACGACCAAGCAACACCATGAGTTTTGTCAAGGCCGCTTCCGTGGTCATGTCACGGCCACTGATGACCCCAATGCGCTTCAGCTGCTGACTTGTTGCATACTTGCCTTGCTCCACACTGCCTCCGGCACATTGGCTCACATTTACAATGATCAATCCTTTTCGGATGGCAGCGTGCAGGCAATCGATAAAGGCCTTGTCGGTCGGCGCATTTCCACTTCCATAGGTTTCCAGAACAACTGCTTTTAGTCCAGGTACAGCAAGCGAATGATGAAGCCATTGTTCAGTGATTCCCGGAAAAATTCTCACCAGGCCTATATTGACTTCAAGATCGGTATGCACCTTTAGCGTTCGGCTTGATTTTTTTGCAATGTGATCGAAGTCGAAGTCTACATGCACGCCAACGGTTGCTAATGGTGGGTAATTCAGCGACTGGAACGCGTCGAACAGTTCGCTGGTGTATTTTTCAGCACGGTTCCCTCTGAACAGGCGGTTGCTGAAGTAAACGCAGACCTCGGGAATTTGAACCTTTCCTGCACATATTTCTACAGCAGTAATCAGGTTGCGCTTGGCATCGGTACGGATGGCTCCGAGCGGCAATTGTGATCCGGTCAGGATGATAGGCTTGCTTAAATTCTCCAGCATAAAACTCAATGCCGATGCCGTATAGGCCATCGTATCGGTTCCGTGAAGAATAATGAACCCGTCGTAAGTCTTATAGCGGGTCTGGATGGTTTTGGCGAGTTTGATCCAGAATGCAGGCGTAACATTAGAGCTGTCTATCAATTCATCAAATGCATGGTGATCGATGCGGCAGCCCAGGTGTTTGAGTTCCGGTACGTGTTCGCTCACCCGGCCGAAATCAAAGGGGCGGAGAACGCCGTTTCGATCATGTTGCATACCGATAGTGCCGCCTGTATAGATAATCAGGATTTTCTTCATAGTCGGAAAAGGTCTCTTGCGTTCTTGCTCGTAATTTCTGCAGCCTGTTGTGTAGTAACACCAACGACTTCTGCGGTTTTTTCCAGAATATGCAGTAGGAATTCGGGCTGGTTGCGTTTTCCGCGGTGTGGGACCGGTGCCAGGTAGGGTCCGTCGGTTTCAAGTACGATGCGGTCGAGGCCGATAGAGGCGACCACACGATCGATACCGGCATTTTTATAGGTGATGACTCCACCAATGCCAAGGTAAAAACCAAGATCAATCATGGCCTGCGCCTGCTCGATGCTTCCGCTGAAGCAATGAAAGACACCCCGCAAACCCGGCAGATTCAGGTCGCGGATGATGGCGATGACTTCATCGTTGGCCGTACGTGTGTGCAAGGCTACAGGCAAATCGAATTCATGCGCCCAGATGAGTTGGGTGCGTAAGGCCAGCTCTTGCTGTTGTATGTACTCCAGACTCCAGTGCCGATCCATGCCGATTTCGCCCACTGCGGCGTAGGTTCCGCTTTCGAGTAACCTGCGCACCTCTACAAGCTGCTCTTCCACTTCCTTGTTCACATAGCAGGGGTGTAAACCCATCATCGGTATGCACACGCCTGGGTGTTCGCGGCAAAGGGCTTCCATTCCTGCCACCGATTCAAGATCGATATTTGGCAACAGGAACTTTTGTACACCGGCCTTGATAGCCTGGTCGATCAGCAATTTGCGGTCGGCCTCGTATTCATCGGCATACAGATGGATGTGCGTATCGATTACCTGCATGCGGCGAATTTACTTAAGTTTGATACGCTGTTTCCCCTTTCACTGTGCCCAGGTTCCTCATTGTCCGGTTTAGTTCGATTGGTGACATTGTGTTGACTTCGCCCGTCATCCGTAACCTGAAAGCGCAGGTGCCGGGAGCTGAGGTGCATTACCTCACTCGTAAGGCTTATAGACACGTGTTGGAGCACGATCTCCGCATTGACAAGCTTTGGTGTACCGATGGAGGTATTAGTGATGTCATTTCCGAATTAAAAGCCCAACGTTTTGATGCCGTCATCGACTTGCATCACAACCTGCGAAGTCTGAAGCTGAAGCGACGGCTTTCGGTTCCATCGTACTCGTTTCCGAAGTTGAACATCGAAAAGTGGTTACTGGTGAATCTGCACATCAACCGCATGCCAGCAGTCCACATCGTCGACAGGTATATGTCAACGCTCAAGCCCTTCGGTGTACACAACGATGGTCAGGGCCTCGATTTCTACACGCATCCGGAGTCGCGCAGCGTCCTGGAACGTCTACCTTCCAGTCACCGAAACGGCTTCATCGCGATTGCCATCGGAGCACAACATTCAACCAAGATCATGCCCAGTGAAAAAATCGCGCACATTGCCAAGTTGAGTGGATTGCCTGTTGTTCTGCTTGGTGGAAAGGAAGACCGCATCCGCGGTGCACAAATA
>Ga0315902_10013037_pt1 | contig 10781 bp, 6 predicted proteins | sample LakEriMetagenome_9_FD_203523 | JGI IMG/M metagenome (GOLD analysis project Ga0315902, IMG submission 203523) | Freshwater fungal communities from buoy surface, Lake Erie, Ohio, United States - Buoy 12 MA117 | ecosystem: Environmental > Aquatic > Freshwater > Lake > Lake biofilm | place: USA...
TCGAATAAATTCACTTCTGCCGGACGTTCCAGACAAGAGCAAGAAGCCTTTGACTTCTGCTCGTTGCTCGGCAGCTGGCGCAAAGCGAATACTTGGTTTGGCAACTCGAAGCTCATGCAATTTGTACCGGAAGAAAACACCTATGTCTACTTCCGCTACGACGACAAACACACTGTGATGTGTGTTTACAACGGAAACGACAAAGCACATACACTTAACCTAAGTCGCTTTAGCGAACGGTTGGGCAATGCAAAGGTTGGACGCGATATCATCAGCCGACGAGAACTGGACCTTAGCAAAGAGTTGGTGATAGACCCTCGCCAAGTCCTCGTCATAGAGCTACCTCACTAGGACTTTGCTTCTCACCGAGCTAAGGACGCACTGCTGTGCGTCCACTACCACAGACTATCCTTGGATGAGCTCTGACAACAACAGGCGCCACCTCTCCGGCACCTCCATCGTGCGTCGCTCTTCATAATCGAAACACACCAGCACCGAAGCGCCGGTTGCACACAGCTGTTCGCCACGCATGTAGCGATAGCCCAATGTGTAACTCTTGTTGCCAATGTGTTTGCAGAAGACATGGATATCTACCTTGTCGTTGAAGTGAATCGGTAACAGATAATCCATTTCATTGCGCGCCACCAGAATGCCTTGCTTGTTCCAGTTCCATTCATCGCCCACGAGCTGGTGAAAAAAATGAATTCGTGCCTGCTCGGCATAGGTGAGATAGGTGGCATTGTTGACGTGCCCCATTACATCGATATCTGAGAATCGAATGTCGATTCGATAGGGTTTCAATTCCATCTTATTCAACTTCAATAACGAGTCCTTTCAAGTATTCTCCTTCAGGGTGATAGATGCTCACGGGATGGTCGGCCGGCTGATGCAGTTGGTGCAACACTCGCACCTTGCGACGTGCGTTTATACTCGCCGCCATGATAGAGTCGCGGAAGAGTTTTTTGTCGACCACCTGCGAGCATGAAAACGTGAAGATGATGCCTCCGGGTTTGATTTGTTTGATAGCGGCTTCGTTGATGCGAATGTAGCCTTGCACGGCTTTATGACGAGCACTGAGGTGCTTGGCAAACGCAGGTGGGTCGAGTACGATGATGTCGTAATCTTCCTTCAGTTGCTTCATATACTCAACTGCGTCGGCTTTTATAACGTCGTGAATAGGTGCTTCGAATCCATTGAGCTTTGCATTGACCACCGCAAGGTCGAGCGCCTTCTGACTGCTGTCGAGGCTATGCACCAAGGTTGCACCCGCTTTGAGCGCATACACCGAAAATCCACCGGTGTAGCAAAATGTGTTGAGTACCTTTTTTCCCTTGGCAAACTCACCCAGCAACTTTCTGTTTTCGCGCTGGTCGATGAAGAAACCTGTTTTTTGGCCACCTTCCCAATCGACCTCAAACGCACAGCCGTGCTCGTTGCATGATGAATCTTGCTTACTCCCAATTAAATATTCGCCAAGCGTACCGGTACCTTTCCCTCCTACTTTATCGTCGCCACGATCATAAACAGCGCTGATTTCATCGCCGTAAATCTTCACAATGGCATCGGCGATGATTTGGCGCTGCTCGAACATACCCGCGCTGTGCGTTTGAATTACGGCAGTGCTGCCATAGATGTCGACAATGAGTCCGGGAAGGCCATCACCTTCGCCGTGAATCAAACGATAGATTGTAGTGTTTGCATTGTCTGTAAAGCCCAACAGTTTTCGCAAGCGATAGGCATTGCTGATTTTTTCCACCCAGAAATCGGTGCTACCATCGAACCCGTCGAACGAAAAAATGCGCACCGCAATAGATCCTTCGGAGCAGTGCCCGGTAGCGAGATAAGCGCCTTTGCTATCGCATACTTCGACGATATCGCCATCGTGTGCCGCACCTTCAGTGCGTTGTATGGCGCCGCTAAATACCCACGGATGAAAACGCTTCAGCGATTGCTCCTTACCAGGCTTGAGAATGATTTTGGTGAATGACATGGCGGCAAAGCTACCGAATTGTGGAGTGTTTTCAGAGGAGATAGATGATGAAGAGTAGGTTATAGGTTATAGGTTATAGGTTATAGGTTATAGTTAATTGGTAATTGGTAATTGGTTATGGGGGATTAGGTTTACTTGAGGCGAGCAATGTCCAATTGACTGATGGTGCTCAAGGAGATTATAGTTCTATGGTAGACACAACCTCCCCTGCTGATCCATCACCACCTCCTGCACATCGAGCTTGCGACGAATAAATTCGACAACCTGTTCGGGATCATACTTGGGAAGCGCCTTTACTGCGGCTTCAATGGTGAGGGGGGATGCAAGCAGCAATTGGAAAAGATCTTCCTCCAGTTGATGCATGGCCATTGATGTGCGCTTGATGCGCTCTTCATTGCGGCACACATCACAGCGTCCGCAAGGCTTAGGGAAATCATCACCGAAATAGCGAAGCAACTGCACACTGCGACATAGGTCGCGACGCAGATAATTCTCCATCGCATGCCAATGCTCCTCATCGCCTTGCTTGCGCACTTCATATACCTCTTTAGGAATGCGAACATCTTCTTCGCGCATGCGAGGTGTAAGCAAAGTAATGCGTGGCTTGTCGGTTTGAGGCTCATAATCAATCACACCAAGCGCAGCCAACTGCTGCAACTTCTTCGAAATATCTGAAAAAGTTGACTTCAGTTGTGTAGCAATTTCACTTTCGCGTATCACAACAAACTGGTCGAATAATCCGCCGTACATGCGCAACAATGCGCCAATGAATCGCTCCCATTCGGGGTGCGCCACCTGAAAACTATAGAGCCCACTTTTATCGAGCAGCAGCATCATGCGCGAAGGCGAGTAGCTTCCTTCATCGAAATACAGAACTCCGCTTAATGAAAGCAATTGAAGAACGGCCACCACTTCTGCCGGCTTGCTATCGGTAAGTTTGCCCAGCTCCCCAAAATCGACGGGAAACACTTCGTCTTTTCCGGCTCCTATGGCCAGTTGCAAATGGGTGCCGAGCGCACGATAGACGCTGCGTATTTTCTCGTACGTCGGAAACTTGATTTCGTGATTCTTCTCGCGGCGCTGCACATCACTCTCATTCCAAAGCAATACGGTATGTGCAGGTTGTCCGTCACGCCCTGCCCTACCCGCTTCTTGAAAATAGGCCTCCGGCTGGGTTGGCACATCGGCGTGCAACACCAGTCGTACATCGGGCTTATCGATGCCCATGCCAAATGCGTTGGTAGCACAGATAACGCGAACCTCACCTTTCATCCAGCGATTAAACGATTCACGCCGCTGATCGTGCGTGAGCCCCGCGTGATAAACTCCGCTTGAAATAACGCGTTTCCTAAGATTATCGGCCATCGCATGCGTGCGCAAGCGGGAGGCGCAATAAACAATGGCACTTCCAGGCATCTTCTCAAGTATTTCGGCGATCTTGCCCTCTTTGTCTTCGTGATACAAGACGTTATAAGAAAGATTGGCGCGTGCGAAGCCGGAAGAAATTACATGTGGCTTTCGAAACTTCAACTTAACTTGAATATCATCAGCCACCTTTGGTGTTGCACTGGCAGTTAGTGCCAGAACCGGAACGTCGGGAAATAACTCGCGCAATTCACCAATGCGCATGTAATCCGGTCTGAAATCATATCCCCACTGCGAAATGCAATGCGCCTCATCGACGGCTATAAGCGACAACTTCATTTTGCGCACACGAGCTTGAAACAGCTCATTCTGCAATCGTTCAGGCGATACATATAAGAAGTGAACGGTTCCGTACACACAGTTATCGAGCACACGATCTATTTCGCGATAGCTCATGGAAGAGTTCACCGCATGTGCCGTAAGACCGCGTTTGCGAAGCGCCTGAACCTGATCGTTCATGAGTGCCAAAAGCGGCGATACCACCAAACAAACGCCGCCCCGACACAAAGCCGGAACCTGAAAGCAAAGTGACTTACCGCCACCGGTAGGCAGCATGGCCAGTGTATCTATTCCGTCAATGGCGGCCTGTACCACTTCATCCTGCGAAGTCCGGAAACTATCGAACCCCCAGTAGCGCTTCAGTATGTCGTGTTGGATGGCCATGCAGTTAGCTTACAAAATTGCAACGATAGCATAAATAATGACGAATGGCGAGTGGCGAGTGGCGAATTTACTCGCCACTCGCCATTCGCCACTAGTCAATCTCTTAACAGCCTTTCACAAATAAAACAACACCTCCCTGCGTTACATGGCACAGAGATTGGCAATGACCAATCGTCTAATAAAACTTCTCGCAAGTTTGGTTTTGGTTAAGGTTAAGGAAATGCCCCCGGAAACGTTCGGGGGTTTTTCTTTTATACCACTATAAACAATTCACTTGTGCAAAACTGTTTAGACAAAATTCATGTGGAGTGTAACCCGCGGGGGATTGGTCTCGTTATAAGAGTCATAATGACAAACAAAAACTTTCTGATAGTAAAATGCACATACCATTCGATGGCATTCGCTGCAGAAGGGCTTACGAAACTGAAAGAAAAACTACCTAACCTAACTTTAAATATATGCTAGATTACTATAAAGCTGTACTGGGCAATGTGACGTTCGACACAATGCTCTTTAGAAAAGAACTTCGCAAAGCAATGCGCGAACTGGTGGCCGATGATAGGGTGAGGCTGCGAGATTGGCTCAAGCAATGCGGACACGTCTGAAAAACTAAATAACTTAAACATGTTCTATGGAAAGGTCGTTCAATTTGGACGGCCTTTCCCTTTTTACGTCATGGAGCAACACGGAAAATATACCAATCGAAATTCTCGTTGACCCGGTATATCAGTCTATCGTGAAGACGGCTGGGGCGTCCTTGCCAAAACTCGAAGTAATGAGGAACCACACAATAGCCCCCCCAATGCGGCGGGCGAGGCACCGATTTGTCTGCAAACTCATTAGAGAATTTGGTAACTGCTTCTTCCAGTTCGTCGCGCGAGCGCATCTCGGAACTTTGCATGGAAGCCCAGGCTGCAATTTGACTTTCACGCGGGCGTGTAGCGAAATATGCATCACTGTACGCTTCGCTTACTTTTCGGGCTACTCCATAAATACGCACCTGGCGTTCGAGTGTATTCCAGAAAAAATTCATACATACCTTATCACAATGCTCGAGCTGATTGCCCTTTGCGCTTGTGTAGTTGGTGAAGAACGTCATGCCCGATGGATCGAACTTACGCAACAGCACGATGCGCGAATTGGGAAAACCATCGGTTCCTATCGTCGAAAGGTTAAACGCATTGTAATCCTTGATTCCTTCCGTTTCAGCTTCCTTCAACCAAATACTGAACTGGTCAAAGGGATTGGTGGCCGCGGTCGATTCAAGAAGAATATTTCTGTTGTAATCGTAACGTGAATTCTCGATATTGGCTTTGTAATCGTACATGCAGAAGCGCATTGGTTATGGCTTCAAAAATATACGCTTCTCCTCATCATCTTTGTAGCGATATGAAAATTGTAAGTGATAGTTATCAGCGTTGGGCCTTACAGATATGGCTGTGGTGCATGAGTGCCGTGACCCTGAACGCGCAAGAGTTGACATGGGGTGATACTCTTCGCGGCACCCTATCCTCCGTACGCACCTGTTTTGATGTGACACACTACGACCTGGGAATGAGCATCAATCTCCCTGAGAAATCTATTCAAGGACGCTGCACCATTACATTCAAAGCCACCACCGAGTTCAAGCTGATGCAGTTAGATTTATTCGAGAACATCCGTGTAGACTCGATTCGATTTGAGGGACGTCAGCCGGAATATTGGCGCGAATACAATGCAATATTCATCGAGTTGCCGCGCATAGTGAAGCAAGGAGAGCACGCATCGATTGTTCTCGATTATGCCGGAGTTCCCGTTGAAGCAGTCAATCCACCCTGGGACGGAGGGTTTACCTGGACCTTCGACCGTAACGAAAAACCATGGGTGGCAGTTAGCTGCCAGGGCATCGGCGCAAGCCTTTGGTGGCCTTGCAAAGACCACCAAAGCGATGAGCCCGACAGCATGGACATTCATTGTAAGGTACCTCGAGGACTGGTATGTGTAGCCAACGGACAAGAACGGGGAGTCACAAAAGATCCGGAAGGAAATGAGACATACCACTGGCATGTCTCTTACCCCATCAACAATTACAACGTCAGCATCAACGTTGGCGATTATATTCATCTGCACGATGTTTATGCACAGCAGGATGGCGATAGCCTAGCACTTGATTACTATGTGATGCGGGGTAATGAAGAAAAAGCCGCCAAGCACTTTCAGCAGGTAAAGCCCATGCTGAGATGCTATGAGCATTTTTTGGGCGAATACCCTTTCCCTGCTGATGGCTACGCACTCGTTGAAACGCCTTACCTGGGCATGGAACATCAAAGTGCCATAGCCTATGGAAACCGATACAAAGCCGGCTATCTAGGGAGCGACCGTTCAGGGCAAAATCTTGATTTTGATTACATAATCATCCATGAAACAGGTCATGAATGGTGGGGCAACAGCGTGACGGCCGGCGACATTGCTGATATGTGGATTCACGAGAGCTTTTGCACCTATTCGGAGGCCATCTATGTGGAGTGTCTCTATGGCTACGATACTGCCATGACCTATGTGAATGCGCTAAAAAAATCAGTAGTGAATCGAACAGCCATTATGGGCCCATATGGCGTCAATAGAGAAGGGCATTACGACATGTATGTGAAAGGCATGTTGTTTCTGAATACACTGCGCCACATCGTGAATAATGATGATTTGTGGTGGAATATCATCAAGTCGATGACCGACACCGTTTTTCATCACCGTATCACGGACTACGAAGAGGTAGCCAATTATTTTCAACGGCAATCCCAACTTGATTTAAAGCCCGTCTTCGAACAATATGTGAAGCACCCACGCATACCGATTCTCGAGTATTACACTTCAAAAAGACGAAAAGGAACACTTGTACACATGCGGTGGGTTACCGACGCGAAGAACTTTCACATGCCCGTGAGCATCGTAAATGAAGGCCTGCGAAAACGCATTGAATTCGGTACCGAATGGACGAAAGTAAACTTACGCGGCCACTTTGAATTTGATCAGCAAACAGCATATTATTCACTCAAAAAAATTCGACCTAAGCGAAGATGGTCTATCGAATGACGAACATGGTTCCTTCGCGCAAATCGTTTTCTCCATTGCGGCGTTCAAATTCTATACGGAAGAAATAAAGTCCATCGGGCACATAGGTATCACTACCGCGAACGTTTCCAATCCACACGGGGTCAGGATCGTTCGATTCAAACACAACTTCGCCCCATCGATTCAGCACACAAGTCTTCATAGACTGCACATGGCGAGCAACTACTTTCCACGCATCGTTGATACCATCGTTGTCGGGAGTAAAGCAGTTGGGCACATACAACGCCTCGGAACAATCTTCGAGCACAACTGCAATCGTGGCGGCCTCACTTCCGCAACTATTGGTCACCATGAACCAGTAATCGCCGGGCTGATCGACCGTAAGATTGGTACCTTCAGAGCCGTCGCTCCATTGGTAACTTCCCGCGGAGTAGTCGTTGATTGTGATGGTAAAGGGTTCATTCATACAGCCGTATTGCGTGGTTACAGCGTCGACATAAGGCAACGGATTGACTGAAACATTCACAAAATCAGACACCGAACACCCCTCTTCTGTGTATTCGAACGTGTAGGTGCCGGCTGTTGCCACCACAATGGAGTCACCAGATGCTCCTGTGCTCCACTGCCCAGAATATCCGCAACTAAGCGTTGCCGTTTCCCCTTGGCATATGACTACATTGGGCCCCAACTGAATAACAGGAAGATCGACGCGATAGACGTGTACCTCATCTTCCGTGGAGCAACCATCATTTGTCACACTTACTGAGTAATCGCCTTCGGATGCAACATTGATTGTAGATGCCACGCTGCCGTTAGACCATTGCAAAGCATCCCAAACACCCGGTATGGTCAGCGCCGCTGAAGTTCCCTGGCAAAATGAAATCGTGTCGGGCAAATAAAATGTTGGGTATGCAATTTCATTCACGATAACGGCATCATCATACATACATCCCAGTGGTGTTTGTACTTGAATAGAATAGGTTCCAGGCACGGTGGTGACTAAGGTTTCACTGTCTGCATCTGGCAATAATGTTCCCCCATTGTACCAGCTAATAGTCGGATTTGAGCCTGTAACTGCGCCTAATAGAGTGGCCTCCTCGCCTTCGCAAAAATCAATATCACTGCCTGCACTTGCAGTATACAATTGCTCGACGGGCACATTCACCGGCAGGCTCAATTGCACACCACAGAGGTCGGTAAGTGTTACAGTATATTGTGTAGTAACCATGGGCGATGCAATCACCGCATCTCCCACGACGGTATTGAGCCCCGTGGCCGGTGACCAATTGTAACTACCCATTGAACCGGTAGCCTGAAGCAATACCTGGCTTCCCGGGCATATCATGGCAACAGATTGAGCATTCAGTTGGGGGGAAGGAATAATGGTAAGGCTGATTTGGTCAGTATTCACACATCCGTTTCCATCGACACCGGTGACTGTGTAAGTAACAGGTGCATTGATGGTAGCGTCCGTAGAAGCAATTGTGGGATTGCTCAGGCCCGTAGCAGGCGACCAGCTATAGGTAGCAGCTCCCGTTGCATTCAACGAATGGGGTTGTCCGCCGCAAACAGCCGTGTCGTCGCCTGCATTTACTGTCGGCAAAGGCACAACGTCAACGAATATGTCATCGCTATACTCGCACCCGAGCGCTGTTGTAATTGTAGCTGTGTACAATCCCTCGGCCGACGTTTGGATGGTCACAAGTTGCGGGGCATCGAGTATTGAACCATTCAAGGAAGTCCATAGTAATGAATTGTAATTGCCAACGATATTGGCCGTGAGCTGCGTGGAAGCCCCTGTGCAAAGGACTTCATCCATTCCTGCATAAATCGAAGGCGTTGCCTCTATTGGAACGGTCATTTGAGCGGTGGCTGTATTCTGGCAGTTGTCCGTTACCTCCACCTCTACCACAGTTGTTTGATCGAATGTTGAATTTAAGACTTGGCCTACACCCAATGGTCCTCCGCTTGCGAGCGACCAGGTCCAACTTCCTGCGCTACCCTCAGCAGTGAGCAATACGGGAGCACCCGGGCATGCCATTGCAGGCGGAATTATGCCAACACTCGGCTCGCCAAGTAGGGTAAGAGTTACTTGTCCTTGCGAAGTGCATCCAAATTCTGATGTGCCTTCGACCGTATAAGTCGTGGTTGCTTCCAACGATACAAACGGTGCATCGATATTGTCGGCACTCAGGTATGTTGCAGGCGTCCAGAGATAGCTCTCCGCTCCTTCTGCTTGAATCATCACATCATCGCCCGGGCATACATCGGCATTTGCAGAAACATCGAGAATGGGTAAAGGCTGGACGTTGATGTCGTCAGTAAGATTTATGGGGCAAACCGTGCTGGTGGTCATCGAAATAGTATGAGTTCCTTCACCGGCAATGGCAGGATCGAACGTTCCCAGCAAAGGATCGGTAATACCCAAGCCACTGAAAATTCCATCGGTGGGCGATGAAACCAAACTGAATGGCAGGGCATCCACGCATACATCTTCCGGCAACTCAAGTGTCAAGTTAGGAGCAACTTCTACCGATATAGTTGCATCATCTTGCAAAACACACGGATCGGGATATGTATAGTTGATGGAGAATGATCCCTCCCCTGCTATCGTCGGATCAAAAACTCCGAGCGCAGCGTCTACAATGCCCGGCCCCGACCAGGTTCCTCCTGGCATATCTACTTCTAACTGAACGGTGCCATTATCGATGCACACCGGCCCCACATCGGTAATGGTGGTGAGCGTTTGAGGTATGTTCACATAGAGTTCGGTATCGCTTCCGTTACCTCCGAAGCAATCGTTTTCGGAAGCAAGGCTGTCGCACGAAATCGTTGTGCTAAGTGTGAAGCTGATATTTTGCCAGGGCACCGGATTGCCTGCCGCATCCGTTAAAGAAGTAAGGTTAATGTTGAGCGAAGCAGTGGAATCAGCAATGTATACATATGGATCGCTACTCCACTCAAACCCGAAGTTGCAGGCAAGTAATGGAGGAGCAACTGCAGGCGAAACTGTAAAAATGGAAGCGCTTGCCGAATTGCACGAGTTGTCGTTGATGGGAGAAGAAAAACCGGGTGGTGTGGAATAAGTGACCGTTTGCGACGCGCCACACAAATCGGTGCCGGTAAATGTGATTGTCGCATCCGTAAGTGAGCCAGTATCCAACCCCACACAATCATACACTTGCACAGACCAACCACCATTCATAGCGTCGCAGCCGTTGAGCAGCCCCCAATTGACGGCAATATTCCCGGCACCATAGCTTCCATACGTGCCCGAGAGCCCACTCATACCGCCACACACATTGATATTGTTGCTTGATTCGGTGGAGAAACAAAAGTTCGTGAAGTTGTTTGTAGAATTACAATTGGTTCCCGGATTGGGCATCAGCAAGAGAGACGGACTTCCGCAAGAGGAGGGCCCTTTGAGGTAAAATCCAAGATCACTCACAAAGGTGTGTGTACCGGTAAAGCAAACCGAGATTTGGGTGTTATTATCGATTATCAATTGTGATTCCGGAAGGTTGCTGATGGGGGTTATTTGACCAGGAGTTACGGAACCCACCAGAGAAATTGGCCCTACGCAATTGGAGCCTATAGGTTGCACATCTACTTGTGGCTCTTGAATTACCTGCGCGATCCACGCCCGATAGCATCC
>Ga0315902_10013041_pt1 | contig 10778 bp, 10 predicted proteins | sample LakEriMetagenome_9_FD_203523 | JGI IMG/M metagenome (GOLD analysis project Ga0315902, IMG submission 203523) | Freshwater fungal communities from buoy surface, Lake Erie, Ohio, United States - Buoy 12 MA117 | ecosystem: Environmental > Aquatic > Freshwater > Lake > Lake biofilm | place: USA...
GCATCATTGAAGCTACTGGCCGAGAAGATAAAGTTTACATAATCGTAATTACTTCTGTTCTTGTAAGCGTATGCGATGGAACGAGCATATTGCACCCGTAGGGTATCTAGTTGCTTATTGAGTCGATAGATCTCTAGTTCGCTCAGGTAAATATCGTCATCGATCGATCTGATCTCGCGACTAATGCTACCGATATAGCGCTCTTGCAACGAGATCTTGCGGTTCAGTACATTGAGCTGGCTGAGGGTTTGTTTCTTTTGCCCTTTGACCGATTCGTAGAGCTGCTGAATCTCTTTCAATTCCTTTTGAATCTCTTGGCGCTCTTTTTCCATGGCCGACTTATCGGCAGGAGGCTGTGCCTCTGCCAGTAGAGCAAGACCTAAGAATAGAGCAACCAGAAAAAGGTGTGATCGGTACATGAAACGTTTATAACGATTGCCTGCAAAATAAATTTTATTGCTCAATCGCGACGATAATTTTTAGGCACAGTAAACGGAAAGCTTAACGTTTCATTAAAGGCATATTGCTTGTATCGGATCTCTACATTGAGCTTCTTTTTTTCGGATACCGCAATGTTTCGCTTGAGCGAAAAGGGAAAACCGGTTTTATTCTCGTACTCCCCATACAACAAGAAGCTGGTTCGGTTACGCACCTCGTCGAGATCATCGAACTTAGCACTCTGCAGTAATTTATCGGTCTCCCCAATGGTAAAGAGCAACTTGAAGAAGGCGTTGACCCCATGCAGCGAAATAGTACCCGGCCCACGGCTATACGAGGTAAATGTAGAGTCAAAAAAGACCGGATTGCCGACAAGAAGCTCTTGCAGCGAGAACAGATCGAGCGGAAGGGCTGTGATCTCACGCAAATAAGCCACACTACGGGCAATATAGACCTTGTTCTGTTTGTCGAGCAGTTTAACAGAATCGCGAGTGATGTACGCCCGTAGGCCCTCAATACCCAACAGGGCCGTCAATGAGGCCCAGATTACGCTGTCTTTATAGATACGGAGTTGGGCATTTACGCTCAGTTTTTTTCCTTCTCCCTCTTCGTAATCTACATCCATCTTTGCATTGAAGGTGGTATAGTTGATGCGACGAGCAGCCAGTTGTCGGTAATTATCCTGTATAAAAGCAATAGAATCGAGGCGTGCCCTCTCTCGAGAAAGATCTTCGGCCGATATCGTGTCTTTCTTTACGATCGCCGTCTGGATGGTCTTGGTGGCTCTGCAAGAGCAAAGAAATCCAACAATTACAAATAAGATCAGAAGTCTAATAGACATAAGGATTATTGTATACCGGTGTGACCAAATCCGCCCTGACTGCGGGCCGTATCGGAAAGTGGGGAGTCCGTGCTCCATTCGGCGCGAGCCACCTGTTGCACTACGAGCTGGGCAATACGATCTCCCGGCTGTATGTGTTGCTCATGACCAGAAAGATTGATCAATATAACCCCGATCTCTCCGCGATAATCGGCATCTATGGTGCCCGGGCTATTAAGGCAGGTGATCCCTTGCTTTAGGGCCAGCCCGCTGCGAGGCCTAACCTGTATTTCGTAGCCGGAAGGGATCTCCACAAAAAGTCCGGTAGGGATTAATTTTCGTTCGAGCGGAGCCAGCGTAACCGGCTCGTTCAAATGGGCCCTGACATCCATGCCCGACGCGCCGTCGGTGGCATAGGCAGGCAATGCATTAGTGGATCGATTGATGATCTTTACAGGTACGACAGACACATTACAAAGATAAGCAGGGGCCCTTTATATTTTTTGAAGCAACGCCGTTGCGTACGCTATCAAGCCTTCTTCGCGGCCGGCAAATCCCATTTTTTCGGTAGTGGTGGCCTTGACCGAAACATCGCCAACGCTTATTTGTACAATGCTGGCAATAACTTCTCGCATAGCATCTACATAGGATTTGATCTTGGGGGCTTCCAGACAAAGGGTACTGTCTATGTTCACCACGCGGTAACCCTTTTGCGTGATTAGTTCGTGACATTTGGCAAGCAGCAGCTTACTGTCGATATTCTTGTAAGCGGGATCGGTGTTGGGAAAGTGAACCCCAATATCGCCCAATGCGAGCGCACCCAATAGCGCGTCGCAGATGGCATGCAGCAGCACATCGGCATCGCTATGACCCAGCGCCCCTTTGTAGTGGGGAATAGAAATACCCCCGATCCAAAGCTCTCGCCCTTCGACCAACTGATGAAAATCTACTCCCGAACCAATACGAAACGACATAGACTTGGTTTTTGGCAAATAAACAAAAAGGCCCCGGTATTAACGGGGCCTTTCTAATAAGTTTGAACGCTATATTATTTTTTTGCACCCAGATCGAACGCTACGGTAAAGCGGAGCGTGTTTGAAAGAGGGTTACGGTTAACACCACTTCCTGAAGGGATCAAGTAGGCAAAATTAAAGTTGAACATATCGTAACGAACACCGAGACCAGTGGTGAAGTAACGACGATCTCCTTTGGTTTTGTTCTCGTAGAAATAACCGGCACGCAGTGCGAACTGGTTGTTATACCACCACTCAGCGCCAGCGCCGATGGTAGTTTCTCTGATTTCTTCGGCAAATCCACCGGGAGCATCACCCAATGAGCTAAACCAGCTACCTACGACACTCTTGCTTCTGTACTCGGCCAGATCAGCAGCAGTGGCGCCTTCGCCGGGAGGCGTGGGAACTAACAATTTATTAAGTTCTGCACCGAATGTAAGGGTGTTGTTGCTGCTGTACTTCTTGGTATACGTAGCACCCAGACCCAGGTTGGCAGGAATAAAGTCTTTGGCATCAGCATTATTGGTGTAAGAGATCTTGGCACCCAGGTTAGAGAGCACAGCTCCCCAAGCCCAACCGTTACCATTTTTCTTACCATCATGATAATAAGCAAGGTCGGCGGCTACGGAAGAACCCGCTTTGTAAGTGGTGCTTCCATTGGTGAGACCACCAGTGAGATCAGAATTGATGAACTTTAAAGTGATACCTACACCACTTTTGTCATTGAGTTTACGAGAGTAGCCCAGGTCTACACCGAACTCACGAGGACGATGCTCGGTACCCAAAGCAGCTCCGGTGAAATCCGTGAACTGAATATTTCCAAGACTAAAATAACGAACTGTTGCGCTCAGCGCTTGGTTGTCATCTACTTTAAAGAAACCGGTGGCAGAAGCCAGGTAAACGTCATTTACCAGGTCTTTCATCCAAGGTGTGTACGTGGCGGCGATGCCGGCGTTCTTTTGGTTGAAAGCCACTTTGGCTACGTTCCAGATACCTGCATATGCATCAGGGGAGGTAGCTACTCCCATCTCACCCATGGCACCCGAACGGGCATCAGGAGCAATACGGAGGAAAGGAACGGCGGTCGTTACAACATTGATAGGGTTGGTCTGCGCATTTACGGTAGCGGTTAAACCACAGAAAAGCAGGATACCAGCAGTTAGTTTTAGTGCAGTTGGTCTCATTAGAAAATTTTTAATAATGATGTAAATATAGCGTTTTTGATTAAAAAGTGTCCCAAAAGCAATTTTTTTTCAATCTCTGGAAATCAACTGTTTTGGGGAGGCTTTTGAACCGTACAGACCTCAGAAAAGTCCTGAGAACCCGTAATTTGGGATAAACGTAGCATTTGCCAGTTTATTGTTAAAATTTGGCATTTTTTTAAAAAAATCCCAAAAAAAACGGCCAATCACCTAATCAATTGTTTTAAAGAGGGTTGTGTGGCGATAAAAAAAATAATCCCTGCGGGTCTTATTGAGTCAAACTACTTAAATTCGCATCTTCCCACCGGCAGGCCGGGGCCCTCAGGCAATAACCCGTCGTTGGGTACGTTTATCACTGACTCCCGTTTAAGGGACAACTGATCGAATTATGGTTTATACTCTGCGTTTTAGCGCTTACCTGCTGCTCATTGGCTCTATCTCTTTGCTCAGTTCGTGCAAAGGCAAGGGGCTTTTTGCCAAAAAATCTCCCAAGTCGTCAACTACCGGCTGGAATTATAACGAAAAAGGCGGTTTTCAGGTGGCCAAGGCCAAAGACCAGGCTAATGGACCCGGACTGGTTTTTGTAGAAGGCGGCACCTACACCATGGGACAGACCGAAGAAGATGTGATGGGCGAATGGAACAATATTCCCCGTCGGGTTTCGGTACCCTCTTTTTACATTGACCGAACCGAGGTGGCCAATGTACATTACCGCGAATATATCTTTTGGCTAGCCAAGATCTTTGATCCCTCCGATCCCGAGAACGTTAAGATCGTGGAAAGTGCTTTACCCGATACGCTGGTATGGAGAAGCGAGCTGAGCTACAACGAACCATCGGTAGAATTATACTTTCGTCATCCCTCTTTCAATTTGTACCCTGTAGTGGGTGTGAGCTGGAAGCAAGCCAAAGATTTTTGTTTGTGGAGAACCGATCGTTATAACGAACTTACCCTGGTAGAAAAGGGCTTCATCAATAAAAATAATCTTAGGCCCGGGGCACAGCAGGGCGATAATAATTTTAATACCCGTTCTTACGTACTGGGATTGTATACGGCACCTCCCGGCAAGGCCATGAAGCCCAGTAAAGGAAAAGCCCCCAGCCTTCCTTCTGTTGAGTCGGGTATCGTAAGTCCTGAATACCGCCTTCCGTTCGAAGCCGAGTGGGAGTATGCCGCCTATGGACTGGTGGCTCAAAATCCCCGTCGCAGCCTTAAAGAAGGAAAGCGCGGAGAGGAATTACAATCGAACAAACAGATCTACCCTTGGGGTCAGAATGTAAACGGACTGCGCGAAAATCGTAAAGGAAGTTTGCAAGGACAATTCTATGCCAACTTTAAGCGTGGATCGGGAGACAACGCCGGTGTGGCAGGTGGATTGAATGACCGGGCCTTTTATACTGCACCCGTAGAATCGTTTTATCCGAACGGATTTGGTTTATACAACATGGCCGGTAATGTGAGTGAGTGGGTAGAGGATACCTATCGTCCTTTGTCGAGCTTGGATTTCGATGATCAGCCCGCTCCTTTCAGAGGTAATAAATTCATGAAGCTGTACATAGCCGATTCTACCACACTCGACCCCACCAGTCGCTACGAACGTGATAGCCTTGGACGCGTTAAGATGTTGGAAGTAACTGAAGCCGATGCACGCAACCGAAGAAACTATCAGCGCGGCAACGTGGCCGATTTCTTGGATGGCGACTCGCTTTCTTCCGCCAGCTACGGTTATGGTGTTTCAACACTAATCGATCCCCTTCGCTCTAAGGTTTATAAAGGCGGCAGCTGGAACGACCGCGCTTATTGGCTGAGCCCTGGCACCCGCCGTCATCTCGAAGACGACCAGTCTTCTGCCACCATTGGATTTAGATGCGCTATGAACCGCGTGGGCAGCCCCGAGATGGGACCCAAGAGAAGAACGGGTCTGTTCTTTCCTACCCGCCGTCAAAAACGCTGATTATTTTCGAGATACTCTTAAACCCTCCCCACTCGGAGGGTTTTTTTATGACCACCTGTTTACATTTGCAATATGTCAATTATCGAGCTGTATCAAATTTATTTAAAGCACCCCCGTATACAAACCGATACCCGCCAACTGCAAGCCGGTGATTTTTTCTTTGCACTCAAAGGCGATCGCTTCGATGGTAATGCATTTGCCGCGCAAGCGATCAGTGCCGGAGCCGCTGCGGTGGTCATTGATAACCCCACTAACTATATAGATGAAAGAACTATCGTTGTAGACGATGTCTTGCAAACCTTGCAGCAGCTGGCTAAGTATCATAGACAACAATTTAGCATACCCTTTATTGCCATAACCGGCAGCAATGGTAAGACCACCTCTAAAGAGTTGGTACATGCCGTACTCTCTACCCAATTCAAAACCTACACCACGCAAGGCAATCTCAATAATCATATTGGTATTCCACTCACGCTGCTGCGGGTGGGTACCGATGCAGAGATGGCCGTAATTGAGATGGGCGCCAATCATCAACAAGAAATAGCCGGCTATTGCGAATATGTATCGCCCACACATGGCATTATTACCAATTGCGGCAAGGCCCACTTAGAGGGATTTGGTGGTGTTGAGGGCGTTAAAAAAGGAAAGGGCGAATTATTTGATTTTATGCGCAGCCAAGAGGGCACCGCGTTTGTTATGTGGGATTATGATTACCTGCGCAGCATGAGCCAAGGAATTTCTTCTTGCATTACCTATGGAAGCCACGAGGCCGATTACCAAGGAGAGATCGTGCTGGGAAAATCATCTTCGGACAATAACGACTCTTCTCAGGCACCTTATTTAAGCGTGAAAATAACCGGCACACCGCAAGAGGATGAACGAGAATACCCCGTGATCAAGACTCAACTGGTCGGTGATTACAATTTCGCCAATGTAATGCTGGCCGTAGCCGTAGGCAGTCACTTTGGGGTGCCGCTGCACAAGATCGCCACCGCGATCGAAGCCTATATGCCCTCCAATAGCCGATCGCAATTACTGCAAGCAGGAACGAACACCATCATCTTGGACGCCTACAATGCCAACCCTAGCAGTATGCGCGCTGCCATCGAAAACTTTGCCTCAATAAATGCTAACAAGAAAGTATTGCTGCTGGGTGCCATGGCCGAACTCGGCAATGAGAGTCTTGCCGAGCATCGCTTAATTGCGGCACTGATCGCGCAATACCCTTGGGAGCAGGTGGCCCTGGTAGGTGGAGACTTTAACAAGATCGAGCATCCTTTTCTTCGCTTCGCAAATGCTACCGAAGCCGGACAATGGCTCCAACAACAACAATTTGAGCATACACATCTCTTGATAAAAGGCAGCCGCAGTTCGCAAATGGAGCTGGTGTTGCAAAAAAAATAGAATGAACCTTAAAAAGCTTTTTTCACAATTTGAGCCCGCCGTCTTAGATCTTATTGAGAAAGAGTCTAAGCAACAGTGCTTTACCGCAGGAGAGGTCATTATGAGAACAGGGCAATACATCCGATCGACTGCGCTGATCTTACAAGGTCGGGTAAAGATTTACCGGCAAGGACCCGAAGGCGAAGAATTTTTAATGTATTACCTGGGTCCTGGGCAGGCCTGTGCTGTATCTATGATATGTGCCATGCAGTCTGACACAAGCGAAATTACTGCTGTGGCAGAAGAGGACTGCGAGATCTTGCTGATACCTATCCAACTCATGGACACACTTATGAAAGATCATCGAAGTTGGTATCAGTTTGTGTTGCAAACATATCGGAGTCGATTCGACGAGGTTTTATCTGTAATCGATGATGTTGCCTTCCGTAATATGGACGAGAGATTACATTTTTATTTAAAGCGCTTTAAAGAAAAGACGGGAAATAAACATTTCGAAATTTCACACCAGCAGATCGCCGAAGACCTTAATAGTTCCAGAGAAGTCATCTCGCGCTTACTTAAAAAAATGGAGCAACGCGGAGAGCTTATTTTGCATCGAAACATGATCGAAATTACTTCGTGACCTTAGTCACGGTCGTGTTACAGCGACTTCAATAGCTTTGTCGAAATTCTTTACATGATCACCGCACTAGCAATTAGTTTTACAACAGCACAGTTAATCGGTTTTGCCGCTTCGCTACTCATCGGACTTTCGCTCGGTCTTATCGGAGGCGGGGGATCTATACTAACCGTTCCTGTCCTTGTCTATCTGCTAGGTGTAGAGCCCGTGCTGGCCACCGCTTACTCGCTGTTCATAGTAGGCTTTACCAGCGCGGTAGGCGTATACCCTAAATACAAAGAGGGACTGGTAGATGTAAGAACAGCACTCATCTTTGGAGCACCTTCGATTGCGGCTGTATTTCTGACGCGAAAGATGATAGTACCCAACATTCCTACCAATATTTTGCAGTTTGGCGATTGGGTGCTGACCAAAAGCGTGTTGCTGATGATCTTATTTGCTGTGTTGATGGTAGCTGCCTCGGTATCGATGATCAGAGATAAAAAAAACAATACTGAGATTTCAGAGGGTGCCCTCTCCTACAACTACCCCCTGATTTTACTAGAAGGTGCCGTAGTAGGGCTACTTACAGGCCTGGTAGGAGCCGGGGGAGGATTTTTAATTATTCCAGCTCTGGTGATGCTGACAAAACTACCCATGAAAAAAGCGGTGGGAACCTCTCTGCTCATCATTGCTGCCAAATCGCTAATAGGATTTACCGGAGATCTGTCGCAACAGTCTATGGATTGGTCGTTACTTCTTGCTGTAACATTAATGGCCGTTCTTGGCATATTTGCCGGTAATGCCTTGAGTAAGAAAATAGAAGGCGCCCAACTTAAAAAAGGATTCGGATGGTTTGTACTGGTGATGGGCGTATATGTGTTAGTTAAAGAGGCCTTAGGAAGTAGACAGTAATGTGACTTTCGTCACCCGCGGGATGAAAAAATTTACACGAAATTTGCATAGCTAATTAAATTAACGAATATGAAAGTAGAACAGATCTATACCGGTTGTTTGGCACAAGGTGCCTACTACATAGAAAGTAAAGGAGAGGCCGTTATTATTGACCCCTTGCGGGAAGTAGAGCCCTATATTCAAAAAGCTGCCCGCAACAATGCGAAGATCAAATACGTATTCGAAACCCATTTCCATGCCGACTTTGTATCGGGACATGTGGACCTAAGTAAAAAAACGGGTGCTCCCATAGTCTACGGACCCAATGCCAACCCTGCATTTGATGCAATCATTGCCTCGGATGGCCAAGAATTTAAGGTAGGAGAGCTTACCATTAAAGTGATGCACACCCCCGGTCATACCATGGAGAGTACCTGTTATTTGCTACTAGACCCCACGGATAAACCCCATGCCATCTTTTCGGGCGACACCCTTTTTATTGGTGATGTGGGTCGCCCCGACCTGGCGCAAAAAGTAGCTAGTGACCTTACACAAGAAAAATTAGCCGGTTATTTATTCGAATCCCTAAGAAATAAGATTATGACCCTCCCCGATGAGGTGATCGTTTATCCTGCTCATGGTGCCGGCAGTGCCTGCGGAAAGAACATGAGCAAAGAGACTACCGATACGCTCGGCAATCAGAAAAAAACTAACTATGCCCTTAGAGCTGATATGACAAAAGAAGAGTTTATTAAAGAAGTAACCGATGGGTTGGCAGCCCCTCCTGCTTATTTTCCCCTCAATGTAATGCTGAATATTCAGGGCTACGAGAGCATTGATAAAGTACTAGAGAGAGGTCAACAAGCACTTAGCCCCGATGCTTTCGAAACGGCCGCTACCGAAACTGGTGCGCTGGTGCTTGATACAAGGGCCCCACAAACATTTGCGAAAGGATTTGTTCCCAATTCCATCAATATTGGCATAGACGGACAATTTGCCCCTTGGGTCGGAGCCATGATACCCGATATTAAACAAGAGATCTTACTAGTTTGCGATGAAGGACGCGAAGAGGAAGTGGTAACTCGTTTGGCAAGAGTTGGCTATGATTATACCATCGGTTATTTAAAAGGAGGTTTCGCCGCCTGGCAAGCTGCCGGTAAAGAAATCGATCAGATTGTTTCTATCGACGCCGACCAATTAGCAGAGTTGGAGAAAGAGCAGGCAATTTCTATTTTAGATGTACGCAAAAAAAGCGAGTATCTCAGTGAGCACATACAAAGCGCAGAAAACACACCGCTTGATTCTATCAATGACAGCATGTCGAAGATCGATAAGACTAAAACCTACTACGTTCATTGTGCCGGAGGGTATCGCTCCATGATCTTTACCTCAATTTTGCGCGCACGTGGCTATGATAAGCTGATCGATGTAAAGGGAGGGTTCAAAGCCATCAAGGACAGCGGCCGGTTTAACCTTACCGATTATGTATGCCCGTCTACTTTACTGTAAGCTCCATTGAGAAAATTTCTTCTTCTCCCCTGCCTTATATTGCTCCTGTTCGAGGGGCAGGCACAAGACAGGCATGAGGCATGGTTACGGGTGAATCTGGTTCATTGGTATGCTCCCAAAAAAGCAATGGGTTTAGAATTGCACCAACGAATGCAATCTAACTACTGGACGAAAGAAAAAAATCCATTTGAGCATCCGATGCTCTCTATTGCCCGACCCTGGCTTTATTGGAAACTAAAAAAAGAATGGACACTATCTTATAGCCCACTATCATATCATGGCTATACCGTCTTACATAATTCCGCTGGAGAAACTAAAGACTATATAGAGCTTCGCACAACAGTTGGCCTGCAAAAAAATCATAAACTTGGCTCAACTCTTTCACGCCATCGTGCTTGGTATGAGCTTCGATTTATTGATATAAAGGGTGATGCCTATCAGTTTGCCACTCGTTTTCGTATTCAAAACGCATTTATTATACCACTCTGGAAGCCAACGGCTAAAAGCCAGCTGGGCTATCAGCTATCTAATGAATTTTTCTTGGCGGCACAAACAGGATATGTGGGATTTGACCACAATCGTCTATATAATGCGCTCCAGTTGCGAGCCGGTAAGCAAGAATTTAATCTGGGATACCAATGGAGCTTGCATAAAAATGGCACCCAACTATACAATCGAAGACAAGTTTTTCTCAATACCAGTTTTGAGTTGTAACTTTTAACTGAAATAACCCACTATGCGTAGTCTTTATTTTACAGGTATCCTGCTATTTGCATTAAGCGCCTTTGGGCAGGCTCAACTTAGTCTGACTCCTAAAATATTTAACCGGCTAGCCGAAAAAGAGGGTGCGACAATAATAGATGTCAGAACAGCGGTTGAGTGGAGAAGTGGTCACATTGCTGGCGCTAAACTCGAAAACGTTGGAAAAAAAGAAACATTTTTAGCC
>Ga0315902_10013042_pt1 | contig 10778 bp, 6 predicted proteins | sample LakEriMetagenome_9_FD_203523 | JGI IMG/M metagenome (GOLD analysis project Ga0315902, IMG submission 203523) | Freshwater fungal communities from buoy surface, Lake Erie, Ohio, United States - Buoy 12 MA117 | ecosystem: Environmental > Aquatic > Freshwater > Lake > Lake biofilm | place: USA...
GGAATATTAAATCCACCTTCAGCTTTTAAATAAAAACCAGATCCTTGTTTAAATCCAGATTGTTTAAATTCTATTTCCCAATCATATTTTACACTAATATCATCAATACCTTTTACAGTTGAAGATACGGTATCATAAAACCACCCCCCACCAATTAAAGCTCGTGCTGTGTTACGTGCATTACTATCGGTAGCAGTAGTATTATAAAATGTTTTTAAAATTAATTCTTCTATATATAAACTATCGGGTTCAAATGTAAGACCAGATGTAGGATCAAGTACCCATTGATCACCATATGGACTACCTGGATCTTCGGATAAGTTTAAAGTTTTGTAAACAAATTCACTTGATTCACCAGGACGAGTAGTAATAGTTAATCTAACTGCAGTTATTTCAAAGTTAGTAGTATTTAAAATATAATTATTAATATTATTATCTGGGGAAGCAGGTGGTTTTTGGAATGGTATAAGTTTTACATACATAGGTTTTGATGCCTTACTTATACCCCCATAGTAAACATCTCGCTCTCTATATTCAGATAAACCATTTCCACTAAATCTAGCAGGAATAGTTGAGGTTGTAAATTTAAAAGTTCCGTTTAAAACATATTCATCTGATAGAGTACCATCTGGTGTATTTGCAGGAGTTCCAAATGGATCATTAGGAAATAATACAGGTGCTTTACTTATACTACTTGTAGTATATACCCCTTCTCCTGGAGTAGGGTTGGTGAATTTTATATCAGGATCATTATATATTAAATTATTAATAGGTAATTCAACATTACCAACTGCAGTGTTAGCGGTAGGGAAAATGGATTGGGTAGCAAATATATTTGCTCCAAAATCTGTAAAACCAACATTTTCACCAAATCCTACAATAGAATAAAATTTACTACCTGATAAAGATATAGTTGTGGAATTTTCAATACTAGATATCTGAGTATAAAGGATAGGAACAGGGTATGTACCTATTTTAAATACGGGGGATAATCCCTCGTTTAATTGGAGTAATTCTTTGCTTTCATCTATATTAGATACGGCAGTATTTACTCTTGTAGGTTTGTTATCATAATCCCTTAATTGGAAAGTATCCTTAAAAACTGAAAAGTTTGTGTCGGATAATATAGGATCTAATACATTACCTGCACTATCTACTAGAAATTTAACATAATAAGCAACTTTGTTATTTAATATTGGGTATGGATCTAAAATTTTACTGAAATATGCTATGTAAGCATTATTTAATTCAACATTAGGGATTTTGCCTAAAGATGGGCCTTTACCTTTATCAACCAAAAATACTGCAGGGCCATCACTATATGTCAATTTATTTTGAGTGTCTATTACAGACAGTGGATTATATTCATTGATTTGTTCTCTAGTTGTAGAACTACCTACATATTTAGAATTTATAATTCCTAATTGAGTGTAATTAGATTGGGGAACGGTTGCCTTAGTGGCAGTAAAATTTATTAACTGGTCAAAGTTGATAGGAGTTATAGCGTTTACAGAATAGTCAACATCCTGTAGCCATTCATTTGGTCGGGGTTCAACTGCATTATTTAATAAAGGATCACAGTCCTGATCTATACTAAATTGTTGATCAATATATGAAAATCCAGTTTCAGCACTTGAAGTATTAGCAGCAACTGCTGTTGAAGTTTCGGTAGAAGAATCGTTTATAATAATAGAGTTATATAATCCTTTATTATTAGCGTTACTTATCACATATCTTTCTACTTGGGCAGAATTGGGAGATGTTGGGTATAGATAATTTCCATTTTTATCTTCAGCTCCTACCATTGAAAATTCAATCCACTCTGCTCGATTTATAGTAGAGCTAATATTGGAACCTGTAAGTGGAGTGTTTGAAATTTTAATATATTGTACTTTTTCTCCATTGTTCCATAACCAAGCAGACCCACTTGGGGGAAAGTAGGCATCAGATACAAAATCAATTTCAGGTACTCCTGTAACATCTTGTGTAGGAGCATATGAAGAAGATGCATCAAAAACTATAGTACCAAAACCTCCTACACTAATTTTATGATATGCTGAAGCACTAAAATATGTGAAGGTTTTAGCTACTGTAGATTGATTAACAATAGTATATTGTAGTAAACTCATTTATTTTTATTATAAATATTAAAGACCACACCCACTTTGACCTGATACTATTTGTAGTGAAGGATTAACTGTTTGTTGAAAATAAGTTGTACCTGCTGCATTGTCCCAAACCCAGAAATTACCAGATATTGGATCTACATATCTTTGGTTAGTTAATATAGGAGTAATTGTAGTATCAAATAAAGGATCTCCACCATTACATGGGTTTAAAGTATAGTATAAAGTAGGAACAGTAGTAGTGGTTGTACTTGTTGTAGTCGTACTTGTTGTTGTGGTTGTAGTAGTTGTAGTGGTAGTAGTGGTTGGAGAAGGTATTGAACCTGATGTTATAGTATAATTACTATCTGATCCACTAAAAAATTGTAATTGATATACATAAAAATTATTGGGATTAATTTTTAAGGTAGCAGCACACGGATCACCTTCATCACCTAATCCTCTTTGTAATTTAACATAAGGAGCAGATCCACTAAATTCACCATTGTAAAATTCGCGTTGATCATCTCTATCGTATGTTACTGTACCTAATTGAGATGGAAAATATTCATCCCAACTTTGAGTAACATTGTATATGTTATCTACTGTAGTTGGATAGAATTCTGTACCATTAAATTGTTCAAAAGAACCACCTGTACCTCCACTGAATCTATAGATGGAAGAACCACTTATATATTCGTATTGGCCTGTATCTCCAGATCCGGTATCATATCCTCTAGAGAATGGTTTAACTAGACCTTCAAGTGTTTCATTACTTAAGGTAACTTGTGCAGGTCTTACTCTATTTCTTTCTAGTATGTGTTGTTTTACTACTACTCCAGAAGATAAACTTGTGCGAGCAGGAGTAAAATCTTTGATCATTCTAAATAGTGAATTGTCAAAGAATTTAATTAAACGGATAAAATCAACAACATCATAGCTATGAATATACTTTTCAAAATATGCATTTCTTAACCTATCAAGATCGGGGTAACTAACAGCTGAGGATGATATTTGTCTTGGGTCACCTATATAATCTCCTAAATTAAAGTTACCTAATTGGGCGATTATATCATCATTTATTTGGTCTTGTGGTGAAAATGCTACTTCTAGGTAGTTAACATCCTCAGAAAAACTACCAGATACATCAGAGATTTGTTGTATAGATCTTAAGGGGGATAAAACATTAATATCAGCATTGGAACCAGATGTATTTGCTGCTACTATATTAGATCTAATTTGTATCTTATCAGTTACTCTATCTTTAATACCAGATATAAGTTGGTTTTCATTTATTATCTCCTTATTGGTAACAAAATTGCTACTGCTTAAATAAAAATTACTGTTACTAGCAAATGAAGAAGTTATATAAATTGTTGAACCCGATACTTTAGGGTGAATTGACTGTCTACTACCTGTATCAGATAAAGTACCTAAATCTGCTCTAAATATTAACTCATTAGGAGAAGAATTAACTCCATTACCTTCACTTGAATACGGATTTAAAACATAATCATAAAATACACTAGCACTTATATTGGGGATATAATATCTGATTTCTTGTAGCGAACCAGAGAATGGTAAATAGGTATTTGAACCATATGTTATACTACTAGAATTAGGGAATCTTATAATAGTTCCACTATCATAGTTAGAAGGACTATATCCTGTAATACTACTTGAAGATACAAATCCTAGCGCATTATTTATAGAATTAGCGGCATATAAAGTAGCGGTATTGCCATCTTGAGTAGTCATTACTGACCACCATCCTCCATTGAAGAATGGTAAATATACGCTAGCACTTACAGAAGGATTTACTGAATATGGTATGAATTTTAGGGTACCATATTCATTGTATGGATCTGAGATTGAGCCAGAATATGAACCACTAACTAGTTTTGAGCCTGTATATTCTAATACTAATGAAGCATTACCATTATCTATAGACCATAATGATTGGGATAATTGAGTGGGTAATCCTCCGGCATTAAATCTAAATTGGATAGTATTTGGTCTACCACTGTCAAAATTTGTATTAGGGATAAATGAAGATGAAAAATGATATTGTCCTTTAGTATCAAAAGCATAGTTAAATTCACGTTGCTTTAAATTTCTATCATCTAAAGAACCTACAATATTTCCTCCAAATTCATTTATTCTTAAAATTGTATCCGGAATACCATATGAGGTAACAAGTGCTCTTAATCCCGCAATTGTACCTTTAGTTTTAAGTAAGTATGGTAAATTGTGGTATATTCTTTTATACAATCTTTTATTAGCATCATCTAATGGTACAACATCACTAGAGGCAGATATTAAAGTATCAATATATTCATACCCACTAGGAGTAGGTAAAGTTGAAGTTTGATCTGGATATGGGAATAAACTACCTGAAGGTGTTATACCCAAAAATGCTGTGTATAAATCGTTAACACTAAAATTATTTGCATATAGTTTTATACCAAAATCTTTAATAGCATCTGCTACCAAATCTTTGGATATACCATAATCTAATCTATTATCTGCTGAAAATTTGTTTGTTATATCTTTTGTATAAATCCAAATATTGTCAAAGTGTTGACCAATCATATCAACAAATAACATATATTGATCATTATCAGAATCATCCCTTAAATATTCGGGGGTAGACCAATATAACCAATCTTGATTATCTTGATCATAATTTGAAGCAGATAATGCTAAACCACCATAATATGGACTTGCAACATCTGCACTACCTATCCAGTTAAGAACTTGGGAACTTCCAGTAGAATACAAAGTGTATGGAGGTTCGGAGTTTGATTTGGGCCAAGAATATTGTGAACCGCTATTATAGTATAAAAAGTACTCGTAATTATCAAAATTTTTAATTATATTTTGAATAGAGGCAATTACAGTAGCTGTTGAAGAATTAGCAGCTATTAACTCTTGAGCTAAATTATCATAATTTTCAATTAAACTTACTTTGTAATAAAAATTCTCTAGTCTAGTTTTAGCAGAAGAAAAATGAACAAATTCATTAAAATCCTCGTAATTTACATTAATTTTTAATCCTTTTTCATTTAATAACGATTGAAGTTGATTATATGAACTTGTAACATTACTCTTTAATAAGCTATCTAATGAAAATTCTTGACTAGTAGAGCCAACCTCTTCTTGAAGGTTTAAATTAAAATTAGGCCCCGAAATATATTGAAAGTCTTGTACTACAAATGGGGTAAATGGGAAATTAACTTGGTAAGATTGAGGAGTAGATATTTGCTCTACTATCCAAACTTGAGATTTTAAATCAAATTCTAATGGAAGAGGTTCATATAACTTAATTAATATGGTGGGATCACTAACAATACTGTTATCTAATCTTACATTATTGGCTATAACTAAATTATTAGAACCAAAATTGAGATAAAAATCAACAAAATAAGGGGATAAATTTCGGTATTGAATAAACTCATTAGTTGAAGATACTATATCTTCATTTGAAATTGTAGTAGAATCTAATCTAATTTCAGTTCTATCTGAACTTATATCTGATATGTAGTATAAGCTAGAGATTGAAGATGCTAATCTTTTTCTATAAAAATTGTAAGATATAAAATATATACCTTCATCAAATCCTAATCTTGATAAATCTTGATCGGGAGAAAGCAATACATCTCCATTTTTTACTGTGTATGTTAATAATTCTTGTGTAGTACTAGGGAATATTAAATTTTGGTTTTCATCAAAGATAAAATATTCTATATAGTCTGTAGATTGAGAAAATACAGTATCTACCTCGAATTGAGCTATAATATTAGTATCTTGAACCGAATAATCTTGCAGCTCAAAAGTAATTGGATCTACAGGTGTTATTAATATTTGTTCTTCCATTTTTATGTAAGTGAACCAGTAATTTGTACTCCACTAGTTGTTGAAGCAAGTTGTATTTGGGTATTTAAAAGTTCTTCTCTTAAATTAGCTATTTCATCTTGCAATGCTCTAATTTCTTCAACATTAGCTTCAAAATTTATATATTCACCACTTTGTTGAACTAAAAATTCATGAGAATTAGTTTCTCCATTAGGTGGTATATCATAAAACAATTGATTATATAATTCAAAAAATTGTTCTATAGTAGGTTGGGATTGAAGGTCATCAGAAATAGTTGTAACTCCAAATTCTCTAAAACTAGTATCTATAGTTTTTGAATATTGGTTTTTATCAAATACACTTTTTCTAGTATCTACCTTTTGTTCCATTATCCATTAACTATTTTAAAGTAATAATTATCATCCTTTACTACAGTGCTACCACTTATAGTAGTTTGTATTAATATTTTATAATATCTTTCAGGTTCTAAACCATTCATGTACACATCAAAATAATTTCCTTTAATAGGGTCACAACTTATTTTTGTAAATTTAGGATCAAAATCTACTACAAATTCATTAGTATCTAAATCTTTTATAGCGTATAAAGAACCACTATTTAGGTATTTGTTGTTAGTGTATACTGAAGTTGTTTGGAATGTTCTAGTAGGGAATTCTTCTCTAACATTTATACCAAATCTATTTACACTATTCGTATAAAATACACCTGGGTTGTTATCTAATGAAGCATAGAAATTACTAGTAGTGATAGGAGATAAGTTTCCCCCATCAAATACTTGATCATCCCATTTCATTTCTAAACATGGGGGATAAATTGTATTTGTATCTACTGAATAGAATTGCATTATAGGTTGGACTGCATCACTAGTGCTAAATTCTATTGAATTTTCCCATTTAACTATAAACCCATTATTTTGTATATTAGTATAACCACCAATAGAATTTGAACTAGAATACCATACTTTTACTATATCTGATACATTTAAACTTAAGTCTTTGGTTGTTCTAATATCAAAACTTTGAGTTGGAGTTAATTTAGTATGGTTAGGATCATTAGATCCAGTATACCATGTTCCACCACCTGCAAAACTTCCAGAATAAGATCCAGTCACATATGGAGAAAAACTTCCAGTACTCCAGGGTGCTCCATTTTCATATGTTCTATATACCCAGCTTACACCATTAGTAGTAAAAGGAGAATCTAAATAAGTACCTGATCCATTATTCCAGGAACCAGATACCGCATATACTTCCAAATCGGTTTGTGCTATTACCCCTTGAGCAGTAGCTATAAAGCATTTTAAACTACTAGAAAAATTAGTACCTCCAATTTTGTTATCTATAACATCCTCAATTTCAGATTGATCAAATTGAACTAAAAATCTGAATACTTGGGGTACAGGATCGTAGTTAATATTTAGATTTCCTATCTCAATGATAGAATCAATACCTGTATTCATTACAGGGTAAAAAGAATATATACTAGCGTCCTTTGAAGGAAATAATTTGTATACTGCCATTTTTTATATAGTTACTACTCTTCCTTTAATATCGGTATTTGGGTATTTTAATTCAAATATAGATGGATCAAGCGAAGGGTAAATTATTCCTTTTTGTGTAGCTCCTGCTATATCATATGCATATTGGGAATATCCAGAAGTGGTTCCAGCCTTATTTGTAATATTTACTTTACTTACAGTTTGAACACCCTCAATATTATCTATTAAAACACTTATATCTCTTAATATTATGGGTTGGTTAATTTGCCAATCATTTACATTAAAATAATTCTGCAATGATGAAATGCATCTAAATATTACTTCGTTACTGTTATAGTTAGGTAAAGTTATTATTTCAAAGTCACATGCTATGTTAATAACAAACGCATCTTTAATTGAAATAGTATCCCCAATCATCCTATATTGATTAATATAGGTTTTTAAATTATTTTTTAATGTGGTAGAAGCATTTGCTAAATTACCTACTGAGTTATAGGTTAAAACATATAAATCTAATGTAGTATTAGCATCATCTGCTTTGGGTTTTTCAGTATATGCTTTAGCTACTACCCCATATCTAGGAGACATACTTAAAGCTCTAATCAAATAATCATCAGCCGTTACATTTCGTAATTGAGTAGAGAAATTTGATATTGAATTTTGTCTTATTTCTTCTATACTATCTCCATCTTGACCCCCACTGGCTGCGGATTCATTGTTAGAAGCAACAGAATTAAATATATATTGAGCTGTAGTAGAATTTAAGTTATTTTTTAAAAATCTAATAGCGCTAGTATTAAGTATAGTTAAATCATTAGCATTAACATTAGATCCAACTCCTCCTCCTGTTAAATATCTTACAGTTAAAGTAGTGTTAGAGGGTGCAATTCCATAAGTATTTGTAAATATAAAATTAGTAGGGGAATATGCAGTTGTTAATTTATTTTTCTCAAATGGCAAACCTAATCCCACGTTTGAAGGGTTTGGTATTACATTTTCGTCATTATCACTAGGATTACCAGATCCAAATTGTAACTGTAAAGTAGTAAGATTTAAAAATCTAGTTGTAAATCTACGTTGTACTTGTTTTGTTTGTAAAATATAGGGAGTATTATCACTATTTTGATAATTATTAGGATCATTTATATTAGTATTTTTTATACCATCAAATACCAATTCCTGTGCTAAATGATCAACTTCATACCATATATTACCGTCGGAATCCACGATATCTATTACACCTGCAATATCTGCCCCGTTAATAGTTACTGTGGAAAATTCCACGGGAGATCCAAATGAAAAGCTAGTACTATTAATAGTTCCAGATGTTGCCTTTCTTGTTTTTTTAAGTAAATAGTATGTAGGACTTCCACCAGATACCTGAGCTACACTTACAGTAGTAGGATCTAAAGAACTGGATATGGTAAAATCTATAGGATCTTCAATTATAAATTTAGTATTAGAAGATCTAGAAGATACTTGGGTATTTGTATCTACATAAAGAGCATAATCATAATCCGGTACTATATCTAACCCAACAGTTTTAGAAGGTACTAATTGGTAAAAATCAATATCTACGGTAGCTAATCCTGTTGTTTTAGGTTTATACCCAAACATATAGGCCAATTCATATAAATTATTGGATTGCCGTGCGTATTGTAAAAAATTTTCTTGTACCTGATTGTCTAAATAGAATGATAAAACATCACCCACATAAGAGGCCATTTCCATAAACATTACTCCAGGAGAAGAAGGAGTAAAGTCTGTGTATGTGTTTGGGAAATAAGTTTGGGCGTAATTTAGAAGTTGTGATCTAAATTCGTTAAAGTCCTTATTTATATATTTTATGTCTCTATTTACCGCCATTATGTGAAAGTTAACTGTAATTCATCGTTTATTCCCGTATTTACAATGCTATATTTGATAATTATATTGATTGTGTTATAATCTTCTTGACCTAAAACTTCAACGGAATCTACCGCGACATTGGGGAAATTATTCTCTAGTTTTTGTTGTATATCTTCTTTTATAAAATCTAAATTATTACTTTCTATTTGAGTAAATATATAAGCTCTTAATCCTGCCCCAAATGTTGGGTTAGCAGGTCTTTCACCAGGATTAGTTAAAAAATAATTAATTAAGTTATTTTTAATAGCATCTTTAGTAGTGTAATTCAAAACAAAAACACCTGCTCCATTAAATGGAAGATCTACACCTATAGCAGTTCTAGGTCTTAAATCATTAGGGAATATTTGCTTTGCACCAAATGCCATTATTGTTTATTCATTAAACCCATAATCATATTCATTGGTACTTCTCCTTCAGGCAATCTACCATTGGGTGAAGCTGTATCCATAGAACCGTTTAATTGTAAAGGTTTTCCTACTTGAGAAGTGTTAAATGAAGCCGCAGTTTCACCTAGTATATTTCTATAGTTTTCTCTAAGTTGTTCTTTTGAAATTGTAGCTGTAGAAGTAGTAGTAGATGGTGAAATATAACCAGCTGTAGATGTAGGATTATAAGTTTGAGTTTCTACAACAGGTTTAGGACTGCGAATAGCTTCCAATAAAAGATCTTTTAGCTCTTCTTGTATTGCACCCTTTACTTCTTCTCTAATGATTTTTCGTAATATGTCTAATTTCATAATATTAGTATATGTTATAAATATGGTTTTAGAATGCTTTTAAATTATTTGATTGAATATAAAATGCTAGTTCGTTAATTAATATTTGATCACTAGAGCTAAATGATGGGTCTCCTTTAACTAGTACAATACCTTGTGAATTTTTTCCAACTGCCTGTCTTCTTTTTAAGTTCCCTACTGCATTTTGATCCATAGCTTGAACTTCTAGAGTAAACCCATTTATTTGATTTACACTAACTACTCCTTCTTCATTAGCTTCACTTGTTAAATCCAATAATTCTTGGGATATAGGTTCTAAATCTATACCTTCTTCTTGAGCACATTCTAAAGTTAATTTATCTATTCCTTTTAATAGGGACAATATTATAATTAAAGATGCTATTAAAAATATTAAAGCAATTAATATTTGTTTATTTAGTTCTTTATTTTGTTCTTCAAATTCTTTTAAAATTCGTTCTACCTGTTGAAGGAGAGAAACAGAAGAATAAGGTTGAGTTGCTAAAGGAATTGGCAGGTTAGAAACACTTAATCTCCCAGCCTTAAATTGATTTGATATAAAAAGTACAGCTGCGGCAATAGCTGTATTAATAGCTATACTAGCAAATATCTGGTTTAATTGTTTTACTATTCTATTTCTTTTGGCTATATTGCTTAA
>Ga0315902_10013045_pt1 | contig 10776 bp, 7 predicted proteins | sample LakEriMetagenome_9_FD_203523 | JGI IMG/M metagenome (GOLD analysis project Ga0315902, IMG submission 203523) | Freshwater fungal communities from buoy surface, Lake Erie, Ohio, United States - Buoy 12 MA117 | ecosystem: Environmental > Aquatic > Freshwater > Lake > Lake biofilm | place: USA...
CGGCCGAAGTAGTAGCCCACGGCCGAGAACCGGCGGACGGCCTCGGGCGAGGCCGCTCCCCAGGCGTGGGGGGCGTGGTCCAGCTCGGTCTGCGGCACCGGGGAACGCCGCTTGGTGACGGTGAAGAGGCGAAGGTTCGGGTTGGCGCTGGCCGCGATGTCGGCCGCCGGCTCGAAACTGGCCGACAATGGCCACTCCATGTTGGACTGCCCCGAGCAGACCCACACCTCGCCGACCACCACGTCGGTCAGCACCACGGTGGTCCGGCCCTGCACGCGGAGGGTGCGGCCCTCGGCCGAGGCCTGGAGCGGCCTGAGCCGCACCGACCAGCGGCCGTCCCGGGCCTCGGTGGACACGCTCTGTCCGGCGAATTCCACGGTCACCTTCTCCCCATCGGCAGCCCGACCCCAGATCGGCACCGGCCTCCCCGCCTGGAGGACCGCGTGGTCGGTGAAGATCCCATGCAGGGAGACGTCGGCACGGGCTCGGACCTGTCCCAAGGCCAGGACGGCCAGGGCGGCGACAAGGGGGAAGGGGAAACGCATCGGCGTGAGTTGAACCGCAGCATGCCCCTCCCGGTCAACGCAGGAGTTGCCGGGCTGGCCGACAGGAAGGCCAGGCCCATCGACCGTCTCCCGGGCCGGGAAATCCCGGCATCGCCCAAGGACCTCGGCCGACCCCCGACCGGGGCGCCGGGGTGGGCTTCGGCCCCACCAGGACAATTGAAGGGTTGCGGCTGGATCGGTGCCGGAGGAACCTCAGGTCAGGATCATGACACGAGCCCCACATCGCCCCGGAAGCGGACTTTGGGTCCGGAGCCTGGCCTGGCTCGGGTTGGTGGCCTACCTCGGCGGCATGGGCTGGTTCATGACCCTGTGCACGGCGGCGCTGGCGGTGGTCGACGGGGAGCACTCGGTGCGCATCGAATCCCGGCCCCAGGGGTTCTTCGTGATCCTCGGACATGACCGGTTGTCCCAGCGGCCCGGGCCTTCCCATTCCCACCACTCCCACGACTGGATCGCCGATCTGCTCACCTCGATGGCCTCGGAATCGCTGACCGCCGGCGGCGACCATGTCATCGACCTGGACCGGGATCCGGGCCTGGCCGCCCGGTCGGGCGAGGCGTCGATCCGGGGCCCGGGCCTCCGGAATCCGGCCACGTCGGAATCCTCCCCGGCTCCGTTGCCGTCGGTCGCCCCCTCCCGCCGGCCCTACCGACAGGCGCCCATCGCGGTCCGCTCGGCCCTGTCCCCGTCCCTGCGCGTCGGTCGCACGCACGTCATCCGCTGCTGAAATCTCGGGGAGAGGCGCCCCCTGCGGGCGCCGCCCGGGGCGGCTCCCTGTCGCTCTGGTCCTCCACGCCTCGCAGCGCGTCTCCCCGGGGCCTCCGTCCAGGGAAACCCGCCCTTCCAGCCGGCCTCGATCCACCGAGTCGATTCCCGGGGCCCGTTTCCAGATCGGTGATGTCATTCCTCATTCCCATGAACCCGTCGTTTTTCCCTCTGTTCCGTTCCCTGGCCGGGATCGGCGCCCCGGTGGCGCTGACCCTCATCGCCACCGCCGCCATCGCGGAGAAACCGGCCGCCGAAGCCACCCCGGAGGCCCTGGTCGCCGAGGCGCTCGGCCACAACGCCGAGCTCGGCTTCTACCAGTCCCAGCTGGATGGGGCCCGGGCCGTCGGCCGGGTGGCGGGGCGCCTGGATCTCCCGAAGGCCGAATTCCAGGCCGGGCAGATCCGCAGCAGGAACCTGGACCAGTCCCTGGCCGGGGAAGGCGCCATGTGGGCGGCCTCCGTCCGGCAGAGCTTCGAATGGCCCGGCCGGCTGGGGCTGCGCAAGGCCATCGCCAACCAGGATGTCGCCCTGGCGACGCTGGGGCTCGAGGCCTTCCGGCGGGAATTGTCGGGCAAGGTCCGCGAGAACGCCCTCGGCCTGGCCGGTGCCGAGGAGAAGGCCCGGGTGGCCGAGGCCGTGGCGGAGCGCTTCCGGGCCCTCCGCGAGGTGCTCGTCCAGCGCGACCCCGCGGGCATCGCTCCCCAGCTCGAGGTGCGCATCCTCGAGGCGACCGAATTGACCCTGCGGCGTCGGGCCTCGGAGTTCGCCCTCGCGGTGGATGCCGAGCGGACGCGGCTCAACCTGCTCCGCGGAGCGGCCCTCGATGCGCCGTTGCGGGTGAAAAGCCTGCCGCCGGAGTTGCCCACATGCCCTCCCCTGGAGCGGCTGATGGCGGCGGCCAACACCAACAACTTCGAGCTCCGGACGCGCGCGGCCGAACTGGCCCAGCAGGGGTTCCGGGTGGATCTGGCCCGCCATGAACGGTGGCCCGCCTTCGAGGTGGGTCCGATGACCATGGGCCAGGACGGCAGCACCCTCGACCGCATCGTCGGCGTCGGCGTGGCCTTCCCGCTGCCGCTCTGGCAGCCGCGCACGGCCAACATCGCCGCCGCCGAGGCCCGCCGGCAGCAGGCCTCGGCGCTGCTGGCCGCCGCCCGGCGCGAGGTGGAGCGTCGGGTGGTCACCGCCGCCCGGGGCTACGATTCCCGGCTCGCCGAATTGTCCCGCTGGCGGGCGGACGTGGTGGCCCAGTTCGAGTCGGCGGCGGACCTGGCCGACCGGCACTACCGGCTGGGGGCCGTGCCGGCCACGAGCTATGTCGAGCTCCAGAAGCAGTACCTCGACGCCGTGGAGGCCCACCTCGACACCCGCCGCGAGGCCCTGGGCGCCTTGGTCGAGCTGGAGCAGGCCACCGGGCTGGACCTGGCCCGTCGGTCCGACCCGGCCGGCCGACCGGTTTCCGCCCCGTCCCCGACCACCCCGCCGACGGCCCCTGCCGCCTCGGCGTCCACCCCCGCACCCGCACGCCCATGATCGACCGCATCCTGGAATTCTCCCTGCGCCAGCGGGCGGTCGTCCTGCTGGCGACGGCGGCCTTGCTGGCCCTGGGCCTCTGGTCGGCGCGCGAGCTGCCCATCGATGCGGTGCCGGACATCACGCAGCCGCAGGTGCAGATCAACACGCGGGTGCCGACCCTCGCGCCCGAGGAGGCCGAGGTGCTGGTGACGCGCGTGCTCGAGCAGGAGCTGGCCGGGCTGCCACAGCTGCACGAACTGCGCTCGCTGACCAAGCACGGCCTGTCGCAGGTCACCCTGCAGTTCGACGACGGGGTGGACGTGTACCGGTGCCGCCAACTGGTGGCCGAGCGCATCCAGTCGGTGCGGGACCGGCTGCCGGCGGGGGCCGATCCGGCGCTGGCACCCATCTCCACCGGGCTGGGCGAGATCTTCTACTACACGCTGGCCTGGCGGGCTGACGCCACCCACCGCCCAACCGACGCCTTCCAGCGCCTGCTGGAGCTCGAGGAGACGCAGGAATACATCGCCAAACCGTTCCTGCGTTCCACGCCGGGCGTCGCCGAGATCAACACCATCGGGGGCTTCCGACGGCAGATCGTCATCCAACCCGACCCGGAGAGGCTGCACGCGGCCAACCTGACCTTCGCCGAGCTGGCCGAGACCATCCGGCGCAACACCGAGAACACCGGAGGCGGCGTCATCCATCGCGGCGGGCGGCAACTGGTCTTCCGGGCCGCCACCAAGCCCACCTCGCTCGAGGAGATCGGCAACCTGCCGGTGAAGTATGCCGGGGCGGTCCAACCCCTGAGGGTCCGCGACCTGGCCGAGGTGCGCATCGATGCCGCACCCCGCACCGGCGCCGCCACCGAGAATGGCGAGGAGACCGTGCTGGGCACCGTGATGATGCTCATGGGCGAGAACAGCCGCATCGTCGCCCATCGGGTGGGGCTCCGGATCGCGGACCTGCAGGGACGCCTGCCACGGGGGGTCGAGGTCCGGGTGGTCTACGACCGGTCCAACCTCGTCGACCGGACCGTCGGCACCGTGAAGCGCAACCTGACCGAGGGGGCGGTCCTGGTGGTCGTGGTGCTGCTGCTGCTCCTGGGCAACTTCCGCGCGGCGCTCATCGTGGCCTGCGCCATCCCCCTGTCGTTCCTCTGCGCGATGATCGGGATGTCGCGCCTGGGGATCTCCGGCAACCTCATGAGCCTGGGGGCCGTGGACTTCGGCCTCATCATCGACGGCGCGGTGGTGATCGTGGAGAACGTCGTCCGCCAACTGGCCCACCGGCAACACCAGCTGGGCCGGGTGCTCACGGTCGAGGAACGCCATCGCACGGTGCTCGCGGCCGCCAAGGAGGTCGGGGCGCCGGTGTTCTTCGGGGTGCTCATCATCACCCTCGTGTACCTGCCCATCCTGTCGCTCACCGGCGTCGAGGGTAAGATGTTCCGGCCGATGGCCCTGACGGTGATGCTGGCCCTCGGCGGCGCCCTGGCCCTGGCCATGACGCTCATGCCCGTGCTGGCGTCATTTTTCCTCGGGGGCCGGGTGACCGAGACCGAGAACGCCCTGATGCGCTGGCTGCAACGCGGCTACGCGCGCGTGCTGGGGCTGGGAATCGCCGGGCGGGGCTGGGTGGCCGCCGGGGCGGTCCTGCTCTTCGGGGCCTCCGTGGCGCTCTTCCTGAGGCTGGGCGCCGAGTTCGTCCCGACCCTCGACGAGGGATCCACCACCTTCGCGCTGTTCCGGCCCGTCGGGCAGGGCATCGACGAGTCGGTGCGGGACCAGCTGGCGACCGACCGCCTCATCCGGTCCCGCTTCCCGGAGGTCACCAACATCTTCTCGCGGATCGGCACCGCCGAGGTGGCCACCGACCCCATGGCCCCCAACGAGGCCGACTTCTACCTGAGCTATGCCCCGAGGGAGACCTGGCGGAGGATCGACGGCCGTCCGGCCACCAAGGACGAGCTGGTGGACCTGATCCGGAAGGAGGTCGAGACGGGATTGACCAACACGACTGCCATCGCCTCGCAGCCCATCGCCATGCGCTTCAACGAGATGCTCGAGGGCGTCCGGGCCGACCTGTCCATCAAGGTCTTCGGCGACGACTTCGACCGCCTCGACGCCATCGCCGGCCGGATCAAGGAGCTGCTGGAACCCCTGCCCGGCCACGACGAGATCGAGCACGAGACGGCCGGCCGCAGCACGATGGTCACCCTGACGCCGCGCCGCGAGGCCCTGCTGGCCCGCAACCTGTCGGCCGGCGCCCTCAATGAGGCGGTCTCGACCGCACTGGCCGGGCAGGAGGTCGGTCAATTCCCGCATGGCACCCACACCCACGAACTGGTGGTGCGCCTGCGCGGCGACCTGCGCGACGACGAGCGCCGGATCCTCTCGCTGCCCGTGAGGGTCGGCGAATCGGGGCTGGTGCCGCTGGGACGCGTCGCCGAGCTGGCCACGATCGAGTCGGTCCAGCCCATCCGGCATGAGAGCGGGCGGCGCCGCGTGGCCCTGATGGTCAACCTGAACACCTCCGACATCGAGGGCTGGGTGCGTCAGGCGCAGGCGATCCTGCGGCAGAAGATCGACCTACCGGACGGCTACGTCATCGAGTTCGGCGGGCAATTCAAACGGCTCCAGGAAGCCCGCGCGCGCCTGATGATCGTGGTGCCCTCCACGCTGGTGCTCATCTTCGGCATCGTCTTCATGGCCTTCGGCAGCCTGCGGCAGGCGCTCCTGATCTATTCGGGGATTCCCCTGGCGGTGACCGGCGGGGTGCTGGCGCTGTGGTTGCGCGGCATGCCCTTCAGCATCACGGCGGCGATCGGGTTCATTGCGTTGAGCGGCGTGGCGGTGCTCAACGGCATGGTGATGGTGAGCTGCTTCAACCGGCTCCGCGAGGAGGGCTCCAGCGTGCTTGAGGCCGTCCGGTCGGGCGCCGTGGGCCGCCTGCGCCCGGTGCTGATGACCGCGATGGTGGCCTCGCTGGGCTTCGTGCCGACGGCGGTGGCCACCGGCGCCGGGGCCGAGGTGCAACGACCACTGGCCACGGTGGTCATCGGCGGCATCCTGAGCTCCACGCTGCTGACCCTGGTCGTGCTGCCCGTCCTGTACGCCTGGTTCGAGCGGGACACGGCCGGACCCGGGCAGCCTGGGTCCGGGGACACCCCGTCGGGCGGTCCGTGCCAAAGGCCGGGTTGAAAACCCTCCCTCCGTGCGCCACGTTGATCCCGGCATGAAGTTCATTCTCGCGACCCACAACGTCACCCTGACCGACGCCATCGAGCAGCACGTGCTCCAGCAGATCGACAAGCTGGAGCACATCGACCGTTGGCTCATCGACGCGCGGGTCACCCTGGAGCGGGACCACGTGGCCCACTCCCCCGAGAAGCAGTACAAGTGCGGGATCCGCATCGGCGTCCGCGGCAACGACCTGTTCGCCGAGGATCGCGAGTCCGACCTGTATGCGGCCATCGACCTGGCCGTGAAGAAGCTCCAGCAGCAGCTGCGGGCCCGGCACAGCAAGGTCAAGGCCAAGACCCACAAGCAGGCCGCCCGCCTGAAGGAGCGCCGCCGCGCCGAGCCCGCCTGACCGCTTGATCCTCCGAGCCCGAACGGTGGTCCCGGTGACCGCGCCGCCCATTCCCGACGGCGCGGTCTGGATCTCCGGCCACCGGATCCGGGCGGTGGGCCCGTTTTGCGAGATCCGCGACCTCGCCGGCGCGACCGCAGGTCCGGTCACGGACCTGGGCGATTCGGCCGTCTTCCCCGGCCTGGTCAACGCCCACTGCCACCTCGACTACACGGGCATGGCGGGCCTCCTGGTGCCGCCACGCGGGTTCCCCGACTGGATCAAGGGCATCCTCACGCTCAAGTCCCAGTGGACGGACGCCGAGTTCGACGCCTCCTGGCGGCTCGGGGCCCGGCAGCAGCTGGAGAGCGGCACGACCACCGTCGCCAACATCGAGACGCGGGCCCACCAGTTGGCCGGCCTCCGGGCGACCACCCCGCTGCGGGTGTTCTCCTTCCTGGAGATGACCGGCATCCGCTCGGGCGCCGATCCGGAGCGTCTGCTGGCCGAGGCCATGGAGGTCCTGAAGGGCCTGCCGCCCAATCGGGGCGGGGTCGGGCTCTCGCCGCACGCCCCGTACTCGACCTCCCCGGCGCTGCTGCGCGCCGTGGCCGCTGCGGTCCGAAAGGAGGGCTGGCGGGTCACCTGCCATGTCGCCGAGTCCGAGTCCGAGTTCGACATGTTCATGTACCGGAGGGGCCCGCTGTTCTCGTGGCTCGAGCCCCAGCGGCCCTGCGAGGACTGCGGGCTCGGCTCGCCGGTGCAGCACCTGCACCGGCACGGCCTGCTCGACTCCCCCCTCCTGGCGGTGCACGTGAACCGGCTGTGGGGCGACGACGCCTGGCGCCTGGCCGCCCGGGGGGCGAGCGTCGTCCATTGCCCCCGCTCGCACACCTACTTCGGGCATCCCCGCTTCCCGCGCGAGGAGCTCACCGAGGCGGGTGTTCCGATCTGCATCGGCACCGACAGCCTGGCCTCGACGAGGGTCTCCCGCGAGACTCCCGCCACGTTGTCGTTGATCGAGGAGCTTCGGGCCCTCGCGACCGCCGACCCCGGCCTGTCGCCCCGCCGCATGCTGGCCGAGGTGACCGTCCATCCGGCGCGCGCGCTGGGCCTCAAGTCGGTCCTGGGTCAACTCAACACCGGGGCCCTTGCCGACCTCTTGGTGATCCCGCATGCGGGTTCCACGACCACCGTCGAGGAGGCGCTCGTCCACCACCGCGGCCCGGTCGCGGCCACGATGATCGGAGGCCGCTGGGAATGGGTCGGTCCCGGGATGTCCGACCGGGTCCCGACCGGCACCTCAGGGGGACCGCCATGACCCCGCCCCCGTCGCAGGTGGTCCTCGTCAGCGGGGCGGCCGGGGGCTTGGGCCAGTCCCTGGTGGCCGAGTTGGCCCGCTCGGGTCACCGCGTCCTGGCCGGGTGGCACCGGACGCCCTCGCCACGAGCCCCGGACGGGGTCGAGCCCGTGGCGCTGGATGTCACATCCCCTGCTTCCTGCCAGGCCGCCGCCGATCAGGCCCTCGCGCGCTGGGGGCGGATCGATGCGGTCATCCACGCGGCCGGCATCGCCCGGGACGCGCTGCTGGCCCGGCAGTCCCCGGACGACTGGGAGGCGGTCTTCGCCGTGAACCTCGACGGCGCCCGCCACCTCGGCCGTGCGACCCTCCCGCATCTGGCGGCCCAGGGCGGGGGGCATTGGATCGGCATCGGCAGCCATGCGGGCCTGGCCGGTTCGGCGGGACAGACGGCCTATGCGGCCTCGAAGGCGGCACTCCAGGGGCTGGTGCTCTCATGGGCCCGCGAGTTCGGAGCGCGGAATGTCCGGGTCAACGCCGTGTTGCCGGGGGTGCTGCCCACGCCCATGACCGCCACGCTGGACGCCGCGGTGCTGCGATCCTACGCCGAGGCCAATCTGCTGGGGCGCATCAACGATCCGGCCGAGGTCGCCCGCTTCATCGCCTTCCTGCTGACGACCACCAACATCTCCGGCCAGTCCTTCAGCCTCGACAGCCGGGTCCACCGTTGGGCGTGACCCGGCCGGCGGTTTCCGGCCACCCTCCGATCCATGCCCGAGCCGTTCGAGGAAACCCTGCGCCAGCGCCTGGAGGCGGTGCGTGCCCAGGGACTCTGGCGTTCGCTGAGGCCGGTGGACCACCGGTCGGCGTCGACGCTGGAGACCGGCGGCCACCGGATGGTCTCCTTCGCGGGCAACGATTACCTCGGGCTCTCGCAGCATCCCGCCGTGATGGAGGCCGCGGTCCGGGCGGTGCACGACTGGGGTGCCGGCTCGGCCGCTTCCCGACTCATCTGCGGATCCCTGGCGGTGCATCACCGTCTCGAGGAAACGCTCGCCGGGTTCCTTGGCACCGAGGCCGCGCTGGGGTTCACCACGGGGCATGCCGCGGCCACCGGGACGATCCCGGCCCTGGTGGGCCCGGGCGACGTGGTGATCGTCGATCGCCTGGTGCATGCGTGCTGCGTGGATGCGGCGCGGCTCTCGGGCGCGAAGCTGCGGGTGTTCCGCCACAACGACCTCGACGACCTGGAGCGCATCCTGGGATGGGCCTCGCGCCTGCCGCGCAACGCGTCCGGCGGGCCGCGGGTGCTGGTGGTCACCGAGGGGGTGTTCTCGATGGACGGCGACTCGGCGCCGCTGGCCGGCCTGGTCGAACTCAAGGAGCGCCATGGCGCCTGGCTCATGCTCGACGAGGCCCACAGCACCGGGGTGCTGGGTCCGGAGGGCCGGGGTCTGGCGGCGCAGCTGGGGTTGGGCGGGCGGATCGAGGTCCGCATGGGCACCCTCGGCAAGGCGCTCGGGGCCTCCGGCGGTTTCATCGCCGGGTCCCGGGCCCTGATCGACCTGCTGGTGAACCGCGCCCGGAGTTTCATCTTCTCCACGGCCCCGGTCCCCGCCGCCGCCGCCGCCGCGCTCGCCGCGCTCGAACTCATGACCACCCGGGACGGCGAGGAGGCGCGCGCGCGACTGCGATCGGCCTCGGCCACGGGAGCTGGCGTGGTCGCCCGGACGTTCCCAGGGCCGTCGGATTCCGTGCCATCCGAAGGGTCCGTCGGGCACATCCTGCCGGTGATCGTGGGCGACGAGACCGCGGCCGTGGCCTTGGCCGATCGGCTCCGGGCGGCCGGGGCCTGGGTGCCCGCCATCCGACATCCCACGGTGGCCCGGGGTTCGGCCCGCCTGCGACTCACCTTCAGCGCCGCGCACACCGAGGCCGACCTGGACCTGCTGGAGCAGGCCCTGATCCGCGCCTGCCTCCAGACCCCTGCCCACCGTTCCGGAGACGCCGCCTGATGCATCGCCTGGCCCAGCTCGATCACCGGTACGTCTGGCATCCCTTCACCCAGATGCAGGACTGGCTGCGCACCGAGCCCATCGTGCTGGTCGAGGGGAAGGGGGCGGTCTTGCGCGATGTGACGGGCCGGGAGTACCTCGATGCCAACGCCTCCATCTGGACCAACCTGCACGGGCACCGCCATCCCCGCATCGACGCGGCGATCCGGCGGCAGCTCGACCGGGTGGCGCACACCTCGGCCCTGGGTCTGGCCAGCGGTCCGGCCTCCGAGTTGGCCGAGCGCCTGGTGCGGTTGGCGCGGGGGCCGAAGGGTCAGCCCCGGCTCGAGAAGGTCTTCTACTCCGACGACGGTTCCACGGCGGTCGAGGCCGCGCTCAAGCTGGCGGCCGAGCACACGCGCCGCTGCGGCCTCGTCCGCAGGCCGCGCTTCGTGTCGGTGAAGGGGGCCTACCATGGTGACACGATCGGGGCGGTGAGCGTGGGGCAAATCGACCTGTTCCACCGGACCTGGTCGCCCCTGCTGTTCCCCACCGAGTCGGTTCCCGCTCCCGGGTGCTACCGGTGTCCGTTCAACCGGGCCCGGCCCGAACGCGCCGACGCCCGGACCTACCGGAGTTGCCGGTGGGAGTGCGTGTCGGGCGTGGAGAAGGTGTTCCAGCGCGCGCGGGCGCAGGGTCGGCCATTCTCGGGCCTGGTCGTCGAGCCGCGGATGCAGGGTGCCGCCGGGATGATCGCCCACCCCGAGGGTTGGCTGGCGCGCGTGGCCGAGATCGCCCGCGCCCACCGGACCCTGCTCATCGCCGACGAAGTGATGACCGGCTTCGGTCGCACCGGGGTGGGCACCCGGTCGGGCCATCGCTTCCATGCCTTCGCCACCCAGCACGAAGGCGTGGTGCCCGATCTCCTCGCCGTGGCCAAGGGGCTGACCGGCGGATACCTGCCCATGGCGGCCACGCTGACCACGCGGGCCGTCTTCGACTCGTTCCTCGGCGACTATGCCGACTTCCGCACCTTCTTCCACGGCCACAGCTACACGGG
>Ga0315902_10013047_pt1 | contig 10776 bp, 12 predicted proteins | sample LakEriMetagenome_9_FD_203523 | JGI IMG/M metagenome (GOLD analysis project Ga0315902, IMG submission 203523) | Freshwater fungal communities from buoy surface, Lake Erie, Ohio, United States - Buoy 12 MA117 | ecosystem: Environmental > Aquatic > Freshwater > Lake > Lake biofilm | place: USA...
TGCGCTTGCAGGTGCTTTATTTGGAATTTGGGTGTTCCAAATCTTCCCATTTTTTACCCAGTGTCTAGTATCAATTCTAGGTCCAAGCTTTGCCTGGCTTCCTTATGTAATTCCGCAGTTTAAATCTGTTAGTCTAAATCTTTATTCACAAGTTGGAATGATAATGTTGATCGGCATCGCAACCAAAAATGGTATTTTATTAGTGGAGTTTATGACTCAATTAATCGAGCAAGGAAATACAGTCTATGACTCGGTTATAACAGCCGCGAAGCTAAGATTAAGACCTGTTTTGATGACTGCTTTATCTACGATGGTGGGACTGGTTCCGACAGCTCTTGCTATGGGAGTGGGCACAGAATCTCGTCAGGCACTAGGTGTGGTTATTATTTTTGGAATTGGAATTTCTACCTTGCTTACTTTATACGTTATACCAAGTGTGTTTTATTTATTCGAGTCCCGCAAGCGAGCCTAAAAAGCTCTTGCGATGTTGATCTGTTAAACCAAATTTTTCTATCGCTTCAAAATGTTTTTTGGTTCCGTAGCCAGCATTTTTGTTCCAGCCATAGCCCTGTTCATCTTCAAGCCCTTTCATGTAATCATCTCGATTAAGTTTTGCAATATTGCTTGCAGAGGCAATTAGAGCGCTTTTACTGTCACCTTTTACTATACTGATTTGTTTTAGTTTGATTAGGTTCTTGCGCCCAGGCTTAGAATCTTCTTCACTAAACAATAAATCTTTAATATTTTTTTCTTGGATTAATTTTTCTAGGCTTGCACCTAGCTCAGGGATTGCTTTTGGTCCGTCAATTAGTAGAATAACTTCTTCTGGGTATTTATGTTTGATATTAATATAATCAATTACTATCGATAACAAGTTTTCTGCCATAGAAGTCCAGATGCATTTCACTATCCCTTCTTCGTCAATTTTTTTGGCTGGTTGAAAATTGGTTGCATAAAAAATATGAAAATCTTCACTCATATTAGGCACATCCAAAAGGGCTTTACATAGGTTCTCACGCTTCAAATGAGGGACTTTTTTACTATCTTCAAGCAGTAAGAGATTACTTAAATCACTAAGCTCTTGGAAGCTTTCTTCTATATCGTCTTCATTGATTAATGTTGCTGAATTATAGAGGTCTTTTGCGCTATAACTTAGATGCTGACTGCTTACAAGCTCCCTTGATCTTTTTACTTCTGTGAATAATTCATCAGTATTAATATAAAAACTTGAACAAGAATAAGCGCCAGTACAAACTGGTCCAGCAACACATCCTCTACCCACTTCGTCAAATCCAATTAATAAGCTTGTTTCAGGGCTTTTAGCATGTTCGCTAAAAATTTTTTCATCATGATTTATAAGTTTTTTAAAATTATCAATTTCTTCTTGCGATAAATATTCATAAGGAATTCTGCGTCTAGGTTTTTTAGGATTTTCATCTAAAAAAATTTTTCTTTTCTTCTTTTTGGATTTTGCTGTGGACATTAGTTTAGATTTGTAGCTAATTCTAGGCGAGCACCAGAAAAAAATTCCAAAAAAAGTTCTTTAAATTCTTTAGAATTTTCCTGACCACACATAATAGTACATGATCTAAGTAGTCTTACATATTTTCTAAATATCTCAAATTCTTCGCCAACAAGCTCTGATTCTTTTATACCCACTTTTTGCTTTTGATAAGCGCGTAAGTATCTATCACTGGCCTTTAGTTTGTTAATACAGTCTTTTAAGTTTGAGGCTAAAGCCTTAGATTTTTGGGCTATTTGTTGTATCACGGGTTCTAGCCTTAGAAAAAAATCTTGGTCATAGGATTCTAGTTTTTTATTTAGTTCTTCCAGATTCATTTCTTAATTTTCTCAATTATGCCATATATAATGAACTTATGAAGGTATCTTATTTGGGGCCGGAAGGTTCTTATACTCACACAGCCGCGCTAAAAACATTTTCTTCTGATAAAACTCTAGAGCTTATTCCTGCTCCGACTATTACTAATATTATTCATGACTTAGAAATCGGCTTAGTAGAAAAAGCGATAGTGCCTATCGAAAACTCTATAGCAGGCGGTGTCGCGGAGACCGTGGATGCTCTTCAAAAATCAGAAAATGTTTTTGTAGTTAATGAAATGGTCCTACCCATAGATCACTGTCTATTAGCTGTTCCTGGCACTAATCTAAAAAATCATCTTGATGAAATTACGAAAGTAAGTGCACATCATATGACACTGGGTCAGTGTATGGATTTTATTCGTAAGAATCTTGCCTCTGCTGAAATTGAGCCTAGTTCTAGTAATAGTATCGCCGCTAAGCGTCTAAAAAATAAATACGCCGCAGACCAGGATGTGCGCCACGAGGCTGTTATAGCTAGTAGGCATTGTGCTGAAATTTATAATCTGGAGATTATTAGTGAGTCTATAAATGACGCATCTATTAACGAAACTAGGTTTTGGATTTTAAGTAGGGATATTAATTCTGGTATTAAAACTCCTAAAAACAAGACTACGATTCTATTTCAAACAAAAGATGAGCCGGGAAGCCTTCAGATGATTTTAAGAATTTTTGCTATCAATCATGTGAATTTAAGTAGAATTGAGTCTCGCCCAGCTAAAAAAAATCTCGGTGAGTATCTTTTCTTGATTGATTTTGATCTGCATCGTGATGATTCTAGATTTGATGATTTGATGAGGCAAGTAAAGCAACATTTTACTTACTATAAGTGGATAGGTTCTTATTGCAGGATGGTTTAGTTTTAGATGTCAAGTTTTCGATATAGATTAATTCAAGTTTTATTGATTTTAGCTTTTTTGGTGATAGCACTAAGATTGTTTCAGTTTCAAATATTAGAAGGGCATAAGTATCGAAAAGTCGCTCAAAGAGTGAATCCTGATCTGGTTTCGCGAGGTGAGATTGTGGACCGTAACCAGAAAGTCTTATGTATCGATCTGAATAAATATACTCTTGAATACAATCCGGCCGACACAAAAGAAGATAGATATTACTTGGCGGCGAGATTAAATGAAATTTTTGGATTTAATAAGCCAGAACTTTTAAATAGCAAATCTAGTATGATTCTTGCTCATAATCTTACAAGTAAGCAAGCCCGTTCTATAAGAGCATTACATTCTAAACTTTTGTATTTAAGAAAAATTAAAAATCGTTTTTATCCACAGGGTTCTCTTGCTTCACATATCTTAGGTTTTGTCGATATTTATGGCAAAGCTCGTCAGGGTGTGGAGTCTAGCTTTGAAAAAGAATTAATAGAAAACTCGACAGAAAAATTTTCTATTAGTATTGATTCTCGACTACAGGTTTTTGCCGAAGATGTTTTGGCTAAAAGAATTGAAGACACCAATGCCCAACGGGGAACGGTTTTGGTAATGAAAGTAGATACTGGTGAAATATTGGCTTGGGCAGTTCAGCCAGATTTTGATCCTAATAAGTATTATAATTATACTTTTGAACAAACAAAAAATTGGGCTCTAGTAGATGTCTATCAGCCAGGTTCGATTTTTAAGATCATTACAGTCGCTTCAGCACTTGATTCTGGCACTATAGGACCGGATTATACTTTTAATGATGTCGGGTTTTTAGAAGTAGAGAGATGGAAAATTAAAAATCACGAATATGTTCCTGGTAAAACTCAAGCTCGGCTTTTAGGGCTTCAGGGTCTTTTTGAAAGATCATCTAATCCATTCTCTGCGCATCTAGCCCTGAAGATGGGTCCAGAAGTTTTTTATAGATATATTCGCAAGTTTGGTTTTTCTCAAAAAACAAATATCGAATTAGACGGTGAGACAAAAGGGTTGTTAAGAAATTTTCGACAATGGAAAAAATCTGATACTGCCACTACAGGATTCGGTCAGGGAGCGATTTCTGTGACTCCGTTACAGATGGTAGCTGCTGTAAATGTGATTGCTAATGGTGGTTATTGGGTAAAGCCTACTCTTAAAAAAGTTAATCCTCAAATAGTTAATGAAAAAAAATCTTCTCTAAAACCAGTCATTAAGCCTGAAACAGCTAAATTAGTGGCAAGGCTTCTTGCTGGTTCAGTTCAGCAAAACATTTTAGAAAGACACTCTATCTCCGGTAATATTCCAGGCTTGAGAGTAGCCGGTAAAACTGGAACAGCAGAAAAAATCAAAGAAGGAGGAGGATATTCTAAGAGTCAAACAGTAGCTTCTTTTCTTGGATTCTTTCCTGCTGAAAATCCTCAATTTATCGTACTTGCTGTTATTGATGATCCAAAAGCCGCTGGTGGATGGGGTGATACAGTCGCTGGTCCTGTGTTTAATGAAGTCGCTAGTTACGTAAAAGCTCTGTATTTATAAACTCACAAAGTTGTTTGGACTTTTCTTCATGGCTTGAAACCCACTGTTTATGACCTTCTGAACAAACATAATTGGTTATTGATAAAACAGAACTCCATGGAATATTGTTTATTTCTGCAACTCGAGCGACCCCAAATAACTCCATATTCTCCACCAGATACTCTTCGTCACTAATTATGAGGTTTTCTTTTTTACTTATTTCCATACTAACTAAGCAGTGAGCGGTTTTTAAGCCAGAGAATAAATTACTTGCAGGAATAAAATTATTTTTTATAGGACTATAGCTGAGATCTAATCTTGATCCCAAATTCAGTAGCGAAGTGCTTTTGATAGAAATTAAATCACCTATTGCCAAATTATTTTTATAAGATCCAGCAGTACCCAAAAAAATAATTTTATTGATATGAGGATTGTTTTTTAATAAACGGCACAGTTCAATACTTGCATCCAAAAAACCAATGCCCAAGGGCTGTATAAGGATATTTTGATTAGCAAGCCTTGGATCCAAGTTTTTTATTTCTTCTTTCCAAGCGGAGCAAACTAGTAGCATTATATAATTATAGTTTATGAGCAATACTAAAATCGACAAAATTGCAGTTATGACAAGTGGCGGCGATTCTCCGGGTATGAATGCCTTTATTAGAGCGGTAGTGAGAGAAGCTCTTGAAAACCAGATTGAAGTTTTTGGTATCTATGAAGGTTACCAAGGTCTTATCGAAAATAAAATTAAACCTATGGATTATGATTCGGTTTGTAATATTATTCAGCGAGGTGGAACAATTCTAAAAACCTCTCGCTCAGCAGATTTCATGACCTCAGAGGGTCGCAAAATAGCGGCTAAAAATTTAGATAATTTAGGTATTAAAGCCTTGATTTGTTGTGGCGGAGACGGTAGTTATGCTGGTTTGAAGGCTTTTGCAAATAAGCAAGATGGCCAATGGTCTGGATTAGTTTTAGGAGCGCCTGGCACCATTGATAATGACGTAAAGGGTACTGATTTTACAATTGGTTACGATACTGCTATTAATACTGCTATGCATGCCATCGATAATCTTAGGGATACGGGTGATTCTCACAGTATGCATTTTATTGTGGAAGTTATGGGGCGTCATTGCGGTGATATAGCTAAGGCTGTTGCTATTGCTTCTGGGGCTGTAAATGTATTAATTCCAGAAACTCCCACTAATATCGATGAAATAGTTAATCATATAAGAGTTAAAGGGCATAATATCACTGTGGTCGCTGAGGGCGATGAAACTGGCGGGGCTTTAAACCTTGCCTCTACTCTAACGGATAAACTTTGTTCAATTAACGACAAAAACTGTAAGCCTAATTTTAGAGTTTGTATCTTAGGTCATATTCAGCGTGGGGGCACACCAACGGCGAGAGATAGGATTTTGGCTCACGAGATGGGAGTCTTTGCTGTTCAAAAAGCACTAGAGAAGCAAACCCTGCAAGCAGTTGCAATTCAAGCCGGAAAACTGACTTTAGAAAATATCTGATTTCTTAATGAAATACCATTAAAGAACTACTCTATTTAACCGATATATAGTATTGTCTGGGGAAGCTTACTTGAGGGAGTAAAAAATGGAAATAAATCAAGTTAGCAAGATGCTGGCTTACAGCTTCGTATCTGAATTAATCAAAACAAATAAACTAAAAAAGAAGATTTTCGTAAATCCGGAAATTAGTGATGATTCAGCAGATAGCGCAGAAGTAAGTTTTGGTGATCTTGAAGATTATTATAAAAAAGTTCTCACTACTATTGAAAACACGCCAGAGATAAGGCATTCGATCGTAGATGCGCTAAAAGCTTATCAAGATTCAGGCGGAGATTTAAATGATTTTTATCCAGCTAAATTGATTGCATCGGAAGAATCGTTACAAAAAAATCTGTTTTTTGATTAGTTCTTAATCCTATCATAATCTCTTAACCGTTTCTTAATAGAACATGCTTCTAGAGCCGTTTTGGTCGAAAAATAAATTTTTTTTTTATCAATTTCAATCTTTCAAACCCCTTATATACTCACTATGAACAACGCTGAAACTAAAGTTATCGACACCAAAATTATCGAATCAAGATTTATTTTTTCGCAACGCGCAGTGCAGACTCAAGAAATTATCGATAACGAAGGAAAAAAACTAGCTTTTCATAGATCTTCTAATGGCAATCAGTTTGTGTTTGCGAAAGACGAAGAGGGACATGATGTAGCTGTAGAGCACTGTGTAGACGGTTCAAAAGTTTATCACATAAGTCAAGATAGTAAAGGTCTTCCTGCTATGCACGAGTTTCGTCCTGACGGCGGAGAAGTTATGTACCTTCTTGATGCTGAGCGTCGTCTGGAAAAAATAGTCGAAAATAAATTAAATGGTGATAAGATTAGCACCTGGTTTTATACTAACGAAATTATTTCTCAAGAACAAAGACAAACTAATGGAATGTTGTTTAGAATATCTAATTCAAATGGCGAGGCTTTAATCTGGTTACACACGGATGGTGCAGTTAATGCTTACGGTTCAGAACTACTTATCGAGAGACTTAAAAATATTTTTATGATGTTTTTGGATGGCGCTGAGTTTTAGACTTGGACTTGCTTAAGTACGTCGCCTAGAATTCCGTTTATAAATTTGGCTCCATCGTCAGTAGAATATTTGCTTGCGATTTTTAGAGCCTCTGAAATAACTACTTTTGGATCAATATCCGCACTAATTATTTCTGATATAGCAAGCTCAATAATTAATTTATCTACTTTATACATCCGGTTTATATTCCAGGATTTAGAAACTTCTTTTATAAGATTATCGACTTCTTCTCTTTTGTTATTGAATTGATCTAATAAAGTAAGAGTAAAGTCTTGGATATCAATATCATTATAATGCCAGTAAATTTCTGGTATTTGTAGACTCTCTTTTAGAAGAGCTATTGCTTGGTAGCAATCGTCGATACGATCTAAAAAATCTCCGCTCTGGGGTAGAGGCACGGATCTTGTTCCTTGCTCAAGAGGCTCATTTAAAGGGTGATTGATTTGATATTCCATCAAGGCCCTTTCGGTTTTTATAAAAAATGCTTCAGCTTTATTAAGATTTAAACGCGCGTGATCAGCAAGCGTGCGAATACCAGAAAGACAAATGGCATGAAAATCCATTTTAGAAAGTTTGCTTGCGAATTTTTCAGGGTTCTGTGGCAGTTGGAACAGTGCTAAAAATGCTAATTCCCTTGCCGCACTGCGTTTTTCCATTACTCAATCATAGTAGCAAGTCTTAAGATTTTTTATTGCAAATTTAATATATAATTTAATTGAGAAAGGTTCTCAATTATGAAAAAAACCTTATCAAACCTAAAACTTAATAAAATCAAGCCTTCTAAGCGTTTTTGGATCCAAAAAATTCCTGATGAGATTAAATATGAATTAATCCGCCTGGGAATCAGCGAGGGAGATAATTTGCTGTGTGTGGCAAAAATTCCTTTTGGCCCTGTCGTTTTGCAAAAAGATTTGCAGGAAATAGCTATTGGCGGTAAGTTTGCTAGTTTGATTGAGGTCAGTCAAGAAGATTAACTATGCCAGCACTAGTCCAAAAAGCAATTAAAGTCGCCCTTGTAGGCAATCCTAATGTCGGGAAGTCTGTGATTTTTAATCACTTGACCGGAATTTATGCTGATGTCAGTAATTATCCGGGCACTACTATTGAAATTGCAAATGCACCCATTAAGCTAAAACAAGACGAAAAATCTCAACCAGAATCGTTAAATTATATTTTTAATTTGGTGGATACTCCTGGTGTTTATGGGGTTTCTAGCTTTAATGATGAAGAGATTGCTACCCGTGATTATATTTTAGAAGCTGACATTATTATAAATGTCGTCTCAGCGATTAGCTTAAGCCGTGATTTGTTTCTTACTAAACAACTAGCCGATATTGGTAAGCCTATGATCATGGTTTTAAATTTGATTGATGAGGCTGAGTTTAGAAAAGTAGAAATCAATATTGATGAGCTTTCTAGCGTTTTAGGTATTAAGATTATTCCGGCTATTGCTGTTACAGGATTCGGTATGTCAACTCTCAAGCAAGAAATTATAAACGCGCCTGAGTTAAAAGATCAGTCTAATATTCATCCCGGGAAAATTTCGTCAGCTGTCAATGCTCTCATAGAACCGTTTTTAGATTTGACTTTATCGCGCGGAGAAGCGATGCTGATTGCTGAAGCAGATAAAGATATTGCTGAAAAATATAATTTTCAATTACCAGAGAATGCTCTTGAACTTCGTGAAAAAATTTATAAAATACGTAGAAAAGAAGTCGACGAGCTTTGTAAAACTTGCGTTTCTAAATCAGGTTTTTCTAAAAGAGTTTTTTTGGGTAAGATCCTGCTAAATCCACTTTGGGGCAGTGTTTGCGCAGCCTTGATTTTATATTTGTTTCTCTATAAATTTTTGGGTAATTTTATCGCTGGAACTGTAGTTGATTTTTTTGAAACTAATTTTTTTAATAATATATATGAGCCCTTAGTTAGAAATATCGTCTCTAAGTTTTTCCCTATTTATCATGATAATCTTGAGAATTTACTAATCAGTGATCCAAGAGCCGCTCTGGGAACCTTTTTGGCGGGTGATTATGGAGTTTTAACTCTCACTGTAACCTACTTATATGGCTTATTATTGCCATTGGTTTTGGGGTTTTATCTCGGTCTTGCAATTCTAGAAGACTCCGGGTATCTTCCTCGCCTGGCGGTTTTGGCTGATGGTTTGCTCACTAGGCTTGGAATGAATGGACGCGCTATTATTCCTCTGATTCTTGGAGGGGGTTGCGTTACGATGGCAGTAGTTACGACTCGCTTGCTTAATAATAAAAAAGAAAAACTTATCGCCATGTCACTTTTAGGTTTGGCTATCCCCTGCTCAGCTCAATTAGGTGTGATTCAGGGCTTGCTTACTAATATAGAGGGCATAAGACCTTGGTTGATTTGGGGATTGACATTAGTGGTAATTTTTGGAGTAGTGGGAATCGCTCTCAATAAGCTAGTTCCAGGAGATTGCGGGCATTTCATTTCTGATATTCCACCTATGCGTATACCTCGCTTAAATAATCTTGCAAAAAAAACTTTTACCAGAACAAAAGTTTTTATGGATGAAGCTACTGGTGCGTTTTTTGTGGCAGCTGGAGTAGTAGCTTTTTTTCAGGTGGCTGGATTTTTGGATAAAATTATTATTTTTTTCGAGCCACTAATTACTCAAGTACTACTTTTACCTAGAGAAGTAGGTTTGAGTTTTATTTTAGGAATGATTAGAAGAGATTTTGGGGCTTTTGGATTACTTGAAATCCCTTTAACTCCCAGTCAAATCGTAACCTCTTGTCTTGTTTTAACCCTGTTTGTTCCATGCATAGCGACTTTAGCTGTGATGATAAAAGAGCGCAATCTAAAATCTGCAATATCAATTTGGTTAGCTTCTTGGATTTTAGCTTTTGGCTTTGGTGCAATTTTTGCACGTTTTGTAGGTCTTTTTCTAGGCTAAATTAACTAGTTATTTTTAAAATCTAATCTAAATGCTTGATCAAAATCAGTAATTTAGGCCATATAGACTGACATAAATACATTAACGGCCTAAGTATAAAACTTTAATAATCTGCTCATAAAGGTAAGGAAGATTAACAAAAGGATTTCAATGTCATTTAGTACTCTACAAGCATCAGGATCATCGCTAAAAAATATACAGCAGGCTCTTGATGTTACTTCGCACAATATCGCAAACGTTAATTCAACAGCTTATAAAGCGAAAAGAGTAAATTTTGAGGCTGTTACTTCTTTAGGTATAGAAAGAAATTATTCAGGTACTAGTGTAAACTCAGTTAGTACTAATTTTAAGCAAGGCCAATTAAAAAGCACCGAAAAAGGTTCTGATCTTTTTTTGCAAGGTGCAGGTTTTTTTACAGTTCAAAATCCTGATGGTCAAGTAGTGTTTACAAGAGATGGACATTTTATGACCGATGGAATGAGTGACTTGGTTACTGCCGGCGGAGCTTATGTGCTTTCTGCTGGTGGCGGAAAGATTAGTATTCCTATGGATGCTCGTGATCTTGAAGTAAATTCTTCTGGTGAAATCAGAGCCAAGTTAACAGGTTCTGAAGAAAAAGTTTTGATTGACCAAATTCAACTTGCTAATTTTACTAACCCGCAAGGTCTTGAATCGATAGGGTCTAATTGTTATAAAGAGTCAGCAAATTCTGGTAGTCCAGAATTCGCTACAGCTCTAGCTGAAGGTACTAGTTTAGCTAGTACGTCTATTCTGTCAGGATTCCTAGAAGGGTCTAATACAGATTTAAGTTCTTCATTTGTTGATCTTATGTCCTATCAAAGGTCATATCAAGCGGTCTCAAAAGCGGCTACTACAGCAAATGATATTTTGGAGACAACGTTAAACATCTAACAAGGATTTATAGGAGAAAAATATGCCATTACC
>Ga0315902_10013048_pt1 | contig 10772 bp, 4 predicted proteins | sample LakEriMetagenome_9_FD_203523 | JGI IMG/M metagenome (GOLD analysis project Ga0315902, IMG submission 203523) | Freshwater fungal communities from buoy surface, Lake Erie, Ohio, United States - Buoy 12 MA117 | ecosystem: Environmental > Aquatic > Freshwater > Lake > Lake biofilm | place: USA...
ACACTACCAAGAGCGGACGCCGCAACGAGCAAAGCCGCTGGAAGCACGCGGGAAACGCGGGGGGCCATGGAGAGCAGGGTGAGAGTTGAGGTGGGGTTCAGCGTGGGGGGCGGGGTTTCACCAGCCAGGGCGACCGTTCGGGACAAACGGGAATGCCGAGCCGCTGCATCAGCGCCCGATAGTCTGCCCTGTCCTTGAGTGGGTCCAACAGCGGTTCGCACCCTGGGGACATGATCGAGTTCGCGATACCGGCCTCCTTGACCAGACTGGCCTCCAACAGGCGAACCGCTTCATCCGGACGACGCTCCACGAGCGCCTCGATAAGCCGGTCATAGCTCGCCACGACGGCCGGATCGGTCCGACGCAGCAGGGTACCGAGGGAATCGTATGCCACCCATTGCCCGGCGACGGCCGCCGCAATGAGCGACCGCCCCATGGCGCCCCTCGGAGGCAGGGCCGACGTGCGGGCCAGTTCGGCGAAGTAGAGGGCCGAGTCGGGATAGCTCCAGAGATAGGCCATCGTGGCCCCGGCCACGCGTTGCACGAAGGCCGGATCGAGCGCCACCATGCGCGACACCGCCCGGCGTGCGTCCTCCGGCCGACGGAGCGCCATGAGGATCATCCCTTCGCTGTTCACCATGGTGGCCGACTGGGGGTCGAGGCGCTGGGCCAGCTTGAGCTGATCGAGCGCCTCGGGCAGGCGGCTCACCCCCGCCAGATACAGGGCGTACCAGTGCGGGAGCGTCGGATTGTTCGGTTCCAGGCGACGCGCCACCGCGAATGCCGATTCGGCCCGGGCAAAACGGAGCTGCCGCACGGCAAGGTAGGCGCGTGCGAGGTGTGCATCGCCCAGCAGCGAGTCGATCGCCAGCGCCCGGCCAATGGCCCGGTCAGCCGCCTGGAAATTGTCCGTGACGCGCGCCCGGCGATCGAAGTTCACCTGCAGCAGATAGGCCTGGGCCAGAGCGGCCCAGCCTCTGGCGAAGGTGGAGTCGGCCTGAAGCGCCGCCGTGAAATCGGCGATGGCCTGCGCAATCGGTGCGGCGCCACGCTGTCCCAGATTGTAGGTCCCGCGAAGGTACCGATCGTAGGCCACGGCATTCGTCGTGCCGCGCAGCTCGCCCGATGGCCTCGGAGCGGCCCCAGTGGCGGCCGCTCCCACCGCGGCGGTTCCGGGCTGCTGCAGCCGCGGCGTCAGAGCGGCCACGATGGCCCGCGTCACGCTGTCCTGCACCTCGAAGACATCGCCCGAGGTGCTCTCGTAGCTGTCGGCCCACAGCGCTTTGCCGTCACGCGTACTGGTCAGCTGCGCCGTGATGCGCACGCGCGTGCCGGCACGGCGCACGCTCCCCTCGATGATACCCTCGACGTCCAGGACCTCTCCGATTTCGGGAGCCGGGACGGACTTGCCCTTGTAGGCGAACGACGAGCTGCGACCGGCCAACCGGAGGCCTTCGATGCGGGCGAGTGCATGCGACAGCTCGTCGGAAATACCGTCGGAGAAGTACTCCTGTCGCGGATCGCCTCCAACATTGGTGAACGGCAGTACGGCGAGCGTTTCGATGCGATCGGTCGCAGGGGTCGCTGGGATCGCGGCAGCTTCGCTCGGCCGGAGCTGATACCAGGCGACCACGCCCCCCAGCAATCCGAGGATGGCCGCCGCCCCCAGCAGCCACGGCGTGCGGCGCACCCCCTGAGGTGCATTGGATCCGCCCGAGGTGGCCCCGGGGACCGGGGTGACGCGCGCGCTCAGCAGGGCGGTCAGCGCATTCAGGACCTCCTGCATGGACCCGGGGCGCCGCTCAGGTGCCTTCTCGAGGCAGCGCGCGATGAGCGCCACGAGCTCCGGCGCCAGCGTCGGGACCAGGGTATCCAGCGTGGCCGGAGACTCCGTGAGGTGAGCAGCCACGAGCGCCTGAGCCGTCGTCCGCCCCTCGAAGGGGTGCCGGCCGGCGAGAACCTCCCACGCCATGACGCCCCACGCGTAGATGTCAGCGCGGTGATCGGTCGTCTGTTCTCCCATGGCCTGCTCCGGCGCCATGTATGCCGGTGTTCCGACGGACATTCCCACCGACGTCAGCGTGCCAGCCGTCGCCGGGGTGAGCGCGGAGGCCGAGAGCGCCTTGGCGATCCCGAAGTCAGCCACCATGGCCGTACCGGAGGAAAGGAGCACGTTCTCCGGCTTGATGTCGCGGTGCACGATGCCGTGCGCATGCGCATGAGCCAGCGCCTGAGCCACGTTGCGCAGGATGCCAAGCGCCTCTCCGGGATCGAGGGGTCCGCGCGACAGGGCAGCCCGCAACGTTTCGCCTCGAACGAAGGGCATCGTGTACCAGGGGAGGCCATCGCGCGTCTCTCCTGCCGCCAGCACGGGAACGATGTGCGGCTCCTGCAGGGCCGCCACCAATCGGATCTCGCGCGTGAACCGCTCGACGCTCAGCGACCGGGCCAGGTCAGGGGCCAGGACCTTCACAACTACCTCCCGACCGAGCGCCTCGTCGCGCGCCACATAGACATGCGACATGCCACCGCCGCCGAGCTCCCGGAGGAGCACCAGCGACGAGCCCAGCGATTCCTGCAGCGCAGCGCGCAGCGCGTCGGTCATCGGAGATGGCTGGGTGAAATGGCCGGTACGACAGGGGATGTGGGAGAAACTACGGTGGGACGAGTGGCGGACAAGGCAGATCGGCCTTCAAGAAGCCTCCGACTAACTTCCCTCGCATGCGTGCGCTCCCCGCCCTCCCGTCCCGTCCCCGATCAGCCCCTGCCGGGGCGCTGCTGGTCCCCTGGCTGGCCGCCTGGGTGATGGCCTGTGGTGGCGCGAGCTCCGCGCCCCCCGCCGCCACCCCCCCCACCACGCCGACCTCCCCCACCACGCCGTCGGCGCCCGTCATTCCGGCGATCGGGGATGCGAGCGTGATCGATATGGCCACCTGGAACCTCGAGTGGTTCGGCGATCCGTCCAACGGGCCGTCCAACGAAACACAGCAGGCAGCGAACATCCGGGCGGCCCTCGCCGGGGCGGATGTCGATCTGTGGGCCGTTCAGGAGGTGGTGAGTGCCACCGCCTTCCGGTCGCTGGTTGGTGCGCTCCCCGGGTATGCGGGCGTCCTCGCGAATGATCCCGTAGTCACGGGCGGTGCGGCGTCGTACAGCGACTTCAACGACGCGGAGCAGAAGGTGGGGCTCATCTACAAGAGCGGGGTGGCCGCGGTGATCGGGGCCCGGGTGATCCTCACCGAGCGGGATTTCGACTTTGCCGGACGCCCGCCGGTGGAGTTTCGCGTGCGCATCACGGTGGGGGGCGTGGTCGATACGATCCCGGTGATCGTGCTGCACGCCAAGGCCGGGAGCGATGCTGCGTCCTATGCCCGCCGGGCGACAGCCGCTTCGTCCCTCAAGGCCTGGGTGGAGCAGACGTATCCCACGCAGGCCGTCTGGGTGATCGGCGACTTCAACGATGACATGGATGTGTCGATCACCGCGGGACAGCCGTCACCGTATGCGGCCATCGTGTCGGATACGCTGCGCTGGCGCGTTCCCACCAAGGCCCTGAGCGACGCGCGTCAGTCCACCACGGTCTCGTTCCCCGACGCGATCGACCACCACGTGGTCACCCGATCGGCGGGGCTCCGCTACGTGCCACTCTCGGCCCGCGTCTGGCGGCTCGACTCGCTCATACCGAACTACCGCACGACCACCACGGACCACTATCCAGTGGTGGCGAGGTATCGCACCAGGTAGGCAGCCAACGGGTCAGTCACGCAGTCGCTCGGCCAGCCCGGAATGCCGAGTCGTGGTGCGCGTCACTGCCGTCGCCATGATTTCGCGGGTGCCCATGAGCGTGATGCATTCACGGGCGCGAGTCACGGCCGTATACAGGAGCTCGCGGGTGAGCAGCCGCACCGGCTCGGCGGGGAGAACGAGCAGCACCTCGTCGAACTCCGAGCCCTGGGCCTTGTGCACCGTCATGGCCCATGCCGTCTCGTGGGCCGGCAGGCGCGCCGGCGCGAAACGACGAACCCCACCGGCGCCGTCGGGAAAGTGCACCAGCGGGATGCCGTCGACCGCCAGGGTGATCCCGACATCGCCGTTGTGCAGCCCCGTCACGTCATCATTCTCCGTAATGAGTACCGGCCGATGCTCGTACCATCCGGTCACGGGGCGCTGCTGCTGCCGGAGCCACCGCTCCATCTGCGCGGTGACCCCGGCGATCCCCTGGGCCCCGTCGCGCACGGCACAGAGGATCCGGAAGCGGGCAAGGGCGGCCAGCGCCTCCTCGGGAGTCGTGGTGGCCAGGTAGGCCTCGAGCGGTTCGCGTAGCGCCTCCATGAGAGCGGCCGGTGTGGAGGCCGGCGGGAGCTGTCGCACATCCGTCCACTCGGGACGCTCGCAGGCCGACCAGACGCCGTCGGCGTCTCCAAGGCTGGCTGCCGTGGCCAGTGCCCCGATCCCGGGACGACGACCGAAGCGCCACGAGTGATGGAGTCGCACCACGGCATCGCGAAGTGGAGGGACGGCATCAACGGGTACCGCCGTGCAGTTGGCCCCTGCCAACTGCTGGTACGTCTCGGCGAGCATCCGGCCGTGCCGTGTGTCCCGCTCGGCACAGCGGGCGCCGGCGGCCTCCACGAGATCGCCGAGCACGAAGCCCGTCTCCACGCTGGCCAGCTGATCGGGATCCCCGAGAATGATCAGGCGGGCGGAGGGCTTGAGCGCCGAACAGAGGGCATCCATGAGCAGGACATCCACCATGCTCGCCTCGTCGATGAGGACGACATCCTCCGCGAGGGGATGATCCGCGCCATGGCGGAAGCGGTCGGTCGCCGGCAGGTATCCCAGCAGGCGATGCAGCGTACGGCCGTCCCGGGGGAGCGCGGCAAGGACCGCCTCCGGAAGCGACTCGCGCGCCGCGGCCTGTGCCATGGACTCGGCGAGGCGCGCGGCCGCACGCCCGGTGGGAGCGGCCAGCGCCACACGGGCCCCGGGGGTACGGGCCAGCTGGAGCGCCAACAGGCGGGCCGCCACGGTGGTCTTGCCCGTGCCTGGCCCCCCGGTGACCACGACCAGTGGCCGAAGGAGTGACGCCGCCACGGCCAACGCCTGCCAATCCGTGCGGGTGGACGCGTCGGGGAAGAGCGAGCGGAAGAGCGGTGCCAGTCGAGACAGCTCCTCCGGCGTCAGCGGTGTAACCGCAGCAGCCGTCCGCCGCCGGATGGTATCGGCGAGACGCTGCTCGGCCCCGTGATACCGGCGGAGATAGACCCGGTACCCGTCGATCACGAGTGGCGTGGTGGGATCCGCATTCGGCGCGCTGGCCACCCCCGCACGCCGGAGCAGCGCCGAGCATTCAGGCGGCGCGGGACAGCGCCATGGCGGCGCCGCATCCACCCGGATGGCCGCGCCCGTCACTTCGGCGAGATTGAGGCAGCTGTGCCCCTCGGTGCGCATGCTGCTCACGAGCGTGGCCAACTGCCGCAGCAGCGCCCGCTCGTCGGACCGGAGGTCCGGCGACGCGACGCGATCGAGAAAGCGGACGAAGGCGCGATCGATGGCCTGAGTGGTGACATCGATCATGCCGTCCTCCGCCCGGCGCGGCCGATCAGATCATCCAGCGCCTCGATGACCTCGCGGGATGGACGGGCCGTGAACCACCCATGCCCGGTGCACGACACCTCCGGTCCGCCGAATCCGCGCAGGAACGCATAGGCGGCTCCGCCAATGTGGGTGTCGTATGCGTACCCCGGAATCCGCTCTGCGAGCAGACGATGGACGGCGACCAGATAGAGATGGTACTGCAGCACGTAGTGCGCATCGCCCATGACCTCCCAGAGCCGATCGGGGGCATAGCTCGCAGGATCGAGCGGAAGTCGGTTGGACTTCCAATCCACCACGTACCACCGTCCGTTCGCTTCGAAGACGAGGTCGATGACCCCGGTGAGGAATCCGTGCACCTGCCGGATATCGAGCCCGCGAACGGCCGCCGCATACGCGCGCTCCGATGCCATGGGCGCAAGCGCAAAGCACCGGGCCAGCGCATCGGCCGAAAGGGGCCGTTCGCGGTCGGCCAGCGGCAGCAGAAACTCCCACTCGTGCCGCTGCGCGACCGCCGGGACGTCTGCCAGACGTACCGCATGAGAGCCACAGTCGAATGGCGTGCACCACACCTGCCGCAACATGCGGCAGACGGCGTCGGTCCGCGCCTCGAGGGTCGCGCCACCGAAGGCGCTCGCGGCAAGCCGTGTCCGAACTTCGGTGCGCAGCAGCTCGTCCGGCAACGCGGGCGCCAGCTCTTCGAACAGCGTGTGGAGCAGCGTCCCGGCGGCCGCGCCGGCGGGGAAGCTCCGGAAATCCTCGGCAGGGAGCTGCGCGAGCCGCTCCCGCTCCGTGGCGTGGGAATCGGCAGGACCCTCACGGTCGCTGGCCTCGGGAACCGGACGGGGACCCGCGTCTCCACCGTGCGCCGTGACAACGCGTGTCAATCCGGTGTAGCTGGCGATCTGGTGCGTCCCCAGTTGCGGGCTGTCCGCCTCGAAGGGCAGCACACGGGCGACGGGGATCCCGAGGGATCCGGCCTCGGCTCGCCAGCGCCGAGTCACCATACCGGTCTGGATATCGCGCACGGTCATCCGCCCCGCGCTGACAGTCACCAGCGCGTCCAATGTGGCCGGCCACTGCACCACGGTGGCGAGCAACCGCCTGGCCACTTCGTCGGCCCGATCGGCATCCGGAAGCGTCTCGATGGCGGCCTCGTTGATGGCCGGATCGTCGAGGAGCAGATAGCCGAGCGCCGAGTGGATGCTGCCACTGACGGTGAGATGATCCGACTTGCCCGCCCCGGATTTCACGGCGCCCCACACCACGTAGGTGCGGAAGCGGGCGCGGGTCAGCGCCACATAGGCCAGGCGCAGATCCTCCTCCAACCGGCGAGCGTTGGCGGCGCGCAGGCGTTCCGCATGACGAGGCGATCCCAGATCAAACGCATCGCCGTCCGCTTCGAGCGACAGCACGGGGGGTGGAGCGGCGTCCACCTTCGGCCGTCGAGCTTTCCAGAGGGTCGGGAGGAAGACCACGTCGTATTCCAACCCCTTGCTCTTGTGGACCGTCACGATCTGGACGGCATCCGCATCCGTTTCGAGCCGGAGTTCAGCCGTTTCCGTGCTGACCGTCTCCGCAGTGGCCTGATGCCGTTCCCCGGCCAGCCACTGCAGCAACCCGTCCGGATTCAAGCGGTGCTCGCTCGCGGCCTCGTGCAGGAGGTCGATGGCGTGACGGAGGTTGGTGAGGCGACGCTCTCCGTCGGGGTACCGGAGAAGACGGACAGCCAGCCCGGTGTACTCACTCCAGGCCTCCCACAGGGTGGCCACGCCGTAACGGACCCAGTGCTGTCGCAACCGCGTGAGCTCACCGATCAGGGTATCCCATTCGAGGGCTGCCTCGCGTTCGCCAAGGGCACGGACGGCGTCGTAGGCGTAGCCCCAGAGCTCGGTGGCAAGTGCCGCGCGAACGCGGCGGGTATCGTGTGGGGTACTGATGGCCGCGAGCACGAGCGACAGCTCGTCCACCTCGTGCGACCGGAAGATGCTGTCCATACCGGCCACCACGGCCGGCACGCCAGCCGATCGGAGCATGGCCTGCATGGCCCGTCCCTCGGCACCGGTACGCACCAGAACCGCCATGGAACCAGCGGCAAGGCCCGCCTCCAGCAGCCTGACGATCTCGTTGGTGCATGCGGTGAGCGCCACCTTCTCGGCCTCGCCAGTCGACCACCAGGGTGCCTGCGCATCCGGCGCCAGACGAAGCCAGTGCAGCGCCGGATCCTCGCGGAGCACCGGCGGGATCTGCTGGTGCTTGGCCGCGTCGGCAGGATCGAAGCGGATCCCGGTCGAGAAAAACGGATGACGCCGGCGCTGAAAAAGGGCGTTGACCGCCTGGACCATGGCATCGGACGACCGGAAGTTCTCTGCCAGCCGGAAGCGCTGGTCGGCGGTGTCGGCCACGCCGAGGTAGCTCCGGAGGTCGGCCCCGCGGAAGCCGTAGATGGCCTGCTTGGGATCGCCAATCACCACGAGCGGCGCCCCGGCGAAGATCCGGCGGAAAATCGTGACCTGATGCCGATCGGTATCCTGAAACTCGTCGATCAGTGCGGCCTGATATTGCTGCCGCAACGCGCGAGCCAGCACGCCATCGGCGTCCCGGTCCAGAACGTTACCCACCATGGCCAGCAGGTCATTGAAGCCCAGTGCCATACGGCGGCCCTTCTCGGCGGTGACCCACTCGCGTGTGAAGGCCAGCGCATCGGTACGGATAGCTACATCCAGCTGCCGAACGGCTGCTGCGGCGTCACGGGCCAAGCGGACCTCCGGCCACTCGGCCATGGCCTCGGCGGCGGCCTTGTTGGAGGCCCCCTGCTTGTTGGCCTGATTCCGGAGTACCTCGACGTCGAGCTGCTTCAGCGCCGGCGCCTGCAGCAAGTCCCCCTGCCAGAGCGCCGCGAGGGATGCAAGCAGGGCCTCCACCACCTCGGGGTCCTGGAGCGCCGCCTTCGAGTTCCAGCGGATGGCACTGAGGCGCGCGCGAAAGCCATCCGCATCCCATGCAGTCCCCAGCTCGTGCAGGGTGCGCCGAAGCTCGGCTTCCACCTGCTCGAGCGGCGCGTCCGGTGCCAAGGCCGCTGCTGGCCACTGCTGCCAGGCTTGATAGGAGGACACCAGCGAGTCGGGGGTGAGGTGCTTGCTCAGCAGCCATGCCGCCCGCTCTGGGGCATCGTACCCTCGGTGGCGCCACCAGTCGAGAAGCCCGTCCCGAATCAGCGGCTGTTCATCGTCCAGCAGAGTGGTGCCCGGTGCCACGCCGGTCTCAAGCGCGTAGTCGTCGAGCACCCGCTTGCAGAAGCCATGAATGGTGTATACGGCCAGGCGATCGAGTGACGCGAGGGCCTCGCGCAACCGGTCCTGCGCGAAGGGGATGCGCGCCCGTGCCATGAGGCGCAAGCGATCCACGAGCGCTTGATCAGCCGGGGGCGTGGGCTCGCCCGCATAGTAGGTGGCAGCCACCCGGAGGACCCGCCGGATCCGCGTGATCAGTTCGTCGGTGGCCGCGTTCGTGAACGTGACGACCAGCAGATTGCCGATCCCGCCGAAGCGGGGGGAGCCATCGGCCTCCTGCTCCAGCAGGAGCTTCACCACCCCAAGGGCGATGTTGAACGTCTTCCCGGTCCCGGCACCGGCCTCGATGCAGGTGACCCCGGGAGGGAACACGGCCTCCTCCACCAGGAAGCGGGGTGGAACGGGGCGCGTCATGCGCCCCCCCCAGCCACCTGCTGGTGAGCCCAGCGGGCCTTGGCCTCTTCCATGGGAACCCAGAGCGCATCCGCGAGCACCGCAAACCTGGGGAACTCTTCATCGATCGGATGCCGGCCGCGCCAGAGGAGCCGGACGTGGCGATCGTCACGATCACCAGGCGTCCTGGAGCGACCCGTGCCTTCGGCCCCCTCATACCCTTTCTTCGCCGCGTCGCGGGGAGCCGTCCTGGCTCCGGGCTTGCACGCCCCGTGATACGCCTCGGCGGCTCTCGTGAAATAGGGAATCGGGGCGTGACAGGCCTGATGGAGCCCGCTGATGAGCCGGTCCAGATGGCGCATGGCGTCGGGCTCCCAGGCGAAGCCTTCGTTGATCACGGCACCCTTCTCGATCCCCATCAGGCGGGTTCCCCGCACGGTGTCCGCAATCGAGGCGTCGCCGGGCGTCAGGGCACTCCAGACAAGATGGGTGATCCATGCTGCCACCCGGTCGTGGGTCCAGAGCCTGCCGGTCCGCACGAGGAGTGGCCCCGACGGAGTGAGGTGGTCCAGGCGCCCGGCAAGTACCCACCCGGGTCCCGTCACCTCCACGACGCGCGGATCCATGAAGACCACCGGCCCCACCTGATCCACGAGGCTGACCAGCTCGTTCATCATCGTGCGGGCAATCGCAGCGCCGAATGCGGCCGGCGGCAAGGCCCCACCGGCGCGCAGGGCCGCCATGGTCCGATCCGCATCGAGCGCACCTCGCAAGGCCTCACGAAGCCATGGGGCCATGAGGTCCACGGCCGTGAACGGATCGAGTGCAATCGCCTCGTGATCGGAAGGGAGCTCCTCCCCACGCGGGAGCCAGAGGCCGAGGACGTCGCGACAGTGGAAGCGGGCCGGATTCTGCCAGCAGGCAATGAGCGACTCGAGACTCACCGGATGGGTATCACCCTCGGGTCTCGGGAGGCCTGTGTGAGACTCCTCAGGAGGCTTCAGGAGAAAGGGCGACGGTTCCACGCGGGTCACCGCTGCCTGAACTGCCCGAGTCCATGCCGGGTGATGGCTGCACAGTCGGGGATCACCGGCCGCGTCGAAGTACCGTGGACTGAAGGGCTGCAACGGATGCGATACCACCACCTGCTCGCGGACACGCGGGGGCAGGTCGTCGAGCAGTTCGGCCAATACCACGCTGGGAGCCACCGGACGGTTCGTCCGCTCGGAGCGCCCCACCCACGACAGGTGCAACCGGTCCTCTGCGCAGAGCAGGGTATCAAGGAACAGCTGCCGGTCGTCGGCCCGCGGATCCCGATCCCCGCGCTGTGGGGTGCGCGCGATGAGGTCGGACGCGGCGCGCCGCTCCTGACGCGGGAAGCTGCGGTCGTCGAGGCCGAGGACGGCAATGAACCGGAACGGAACGGCGCGCATGGGCTTCATCGCGCACAACGTCACCCCACCGGCAAGGAAGCCGCCCTCGAGGCCGCTG
>Ga0315902_10013050_pt1 | contig 10771 bp, 4 predicted proteins | sample LakEriMetagenome_9_FD_203523 | JGI IMG/M metagenome (GOLD analysis project Ga0315902, IMG submission 203523) | Freshwater fungal communities from buoy surface, Lake Erie, Ohio, United States - Buoy 12 MA117 | ecosystem: Environmental > Aquatic > Freshwater > Lake > Lake biofilm | place: USA...
CCATCAATTAAATTTTTAATTTCTTTACAAACTCTACATTTTCTATCTACTAATAATAAATGACCGTATTTAATTTGATCATCTATATCCATTATTGATATTCCCACATGTATGACATATCTCCATATTCATCTGTAAACCATCTATCTCCAGTGTTATCTACGAATGAAGACTGATCATTTATTCCATCAACAATAAATCCAAATGGTGCCATATCTTGCATAATTTCATTTTCTTTTTCTTCATATAATTTTTTCCTTACGTCTTGATCGGTTAATTCTTTAAAATAATCCTGAACAACTAACCAAGCATATATTACAAGACACATTGCAAGATCGTCGTTACAACCATCTTCTGCTTCAAACGAATTGGATTTCTGAATAAATGTTGTCAATTCACTAATAATATCATAATCGGTAAATATTAATTTGTCCTCCTCTATCATGGTTTTTAAATTAAAACATCCAACTTTTTTAACTGTTTTGGACATTTTAACTCCTAATTGAGTTTTCTTTCCAGAAAATCCTTGACCAACAATTTGTCCTGCTCTACCTCGCATAGAACACATTAAAACATTTTGATATTCTAAATCGTAATGTAAAATTGATGCTACTTGATCACCAACATCATTAACTTCACATAAAACATAAGCATCGTTATAACTTTTCGCAACCTCATGTACAATGCTTGGAAAAATCATTGGTTTTATTTGATTATCTCTATATTTTGCTACAACTTTATGTGGAAATTGTGTTATGTCTACTACCACAAATGCAGAATAGTCATTACCAACACCTCTAGCAACATCAACAGAAATAGCATAATTATGATCATCCTTTACATCTTCAAAAACATCTAGTCCACCACTACGTAATTTTGGAGTTTCATAGACTAAATTTCTTAATTTATTTGGTGATATTAATGTATCAACAGATCCTAAAAATTCGCATTCAAATTCAACTTTAAACTGTTGCTCACTTGTGTTTGCAATAGTTTGTTCTTTCCACTTTTCATCTCTACCTGGTACTTCACTCCAGTGAACTTCAGTTGGAATATATTCATTTTTCTTTCTTTCTGCATCATGCCAAATTTTATAAAAATGATTCATCCCGTGAGGGGTAGAAACAATAATTACCTTAGTATTTTTACCAGATGAAATAGTAGGATAAACAGAACTGAAAAACTGATCAGCAATGTGGTTAGGAATAAACGCAAATTCGTCCAGGAATATAATATTATAAGAGCCACCGCGTACCGCAGAGGCGCTAGTAGAAGCAGCAATAATTTTTGAACCATTTTCTAACTCCAGTGATGCTTTGTTCCAAGTCATTACACCTTGTTGTAACCACTTGGGTAAGTTTTCGTATGCCGTTTGAAGACGATCTAGAAGATCTTTAGCAGTAGATGCTTTGTTAGCAAGAATTGCAATATTAACGTTATCATTAAATATTGCGTAATGTAAAAGATACGAAACAACGATTGTAGATTTTCCAGACTGTCTAGGTAATTTGCAAACATTAAATCTATGATGATGAAACCTTTCAATCATGGTTTCTTGGAATTTATATGGTTTAAACGGTTGTAAACCATAATCCAAAGTTACAATTTGAATATAATTTTTTGCAAAATAAATTGGATCGTCTTGACAACGATCAAATTCTATAATTTGTTCTTGTGTAAATTCAATAGCGGTATTTGCTTTTTTTAAAAGCGGATTACCTAGATAATGTTCTGCCATAAAAATAAATTTAAATTACCACTTTACTTTATCTGCCCAATAAGCAGCAGACATTTTTCCTTTATTGATATTTTTTTGATGTCTTGCTTTAAATCTTTTACGTCTGTTTGCATATTCTTCACTTTCACCTTTCTTTTTTGGTGATCCTTTAACGCCCTTTTGCCCAAAACGTATAATTTTTTCTTCTCCATTTTCACATGCCTTTACAATATGCGACTTACCAGTTTCACCTGAACCATGAGACTGTGCTTTTGGTTTATTGCAAGGCATTTCTTTTTTATTTACTTTTTTCCCTCTGATATTTCAACCTCTTCTCCAATATTTCCGTTATTTAATAGATAGTTTTTTGACTTTGAATTCTGAACCTGTAAAATAGGCGCTCCATCTTGTCTTAAATCTGTTATATTTGATTGTAATACTTTTGCTCCAGGGTATAGTTTTTGTAGTTCAAACTCAACTTCTTTTCTGGAAGGCATTTTTACTTGAGGGAAGAACATTTTCAATGAATATGATTTTCCTCTCCAAGTAAACAAAATTGCCATCAATTGACCATTTTGTGATGGTAATCTTACTGCTTCATCTACCTTATTTTTTTGTTTGATTAACTGATTTGCAAGATCATTCGCTCTTCTCTGCTGTCCTCTATAAAGTTTTTGCCTTGCATCAGAACTTGCTTGTGCAGTATCACGGTCAGCAACTGTTTTTATAGTTTTATTAATTTTATTTGCTCTTTTACGATCAGCAGGGTTTTGTGATTGACTTAAACGTTTTGCTTTGTTGGTTGCTTTTTCTTCACCAGTCTTTCCAGGATATCTAAAGTCTCCTGCTTGACGAGTGACTGGAATTTTTTTCTCATCAATAACATCTTGTGGTTTAATTAAATCTATAAATTCAACAAATGTATTACCAAACATATCTTCAACAGTTACACTTTCATTTTTAGTAGATTTTTTTTCTACTTTTTTTAATTTTGAATAGTAATCTGGTACTTCATCTAAATGTTGGAGAGCAGTAATTCTTGCTGCAGTTTTATTTGAGGTATGTTCTCCTTCAACTTTAATACCCATTTCAAGTTGTTTGTTTATTGCTTCAAGAGAAACTCCATGTTTTTTAGCAATTTCTTTGGGTGACTTGTATGGTTGTGTTGGACCTTTAGGATCTCTTTCTTCCTTCATGGAACAATCGTTCATACCATGAACTGGGCATGAAGAACCTTTTTTAGTATGATTGCAAGTTTTACCCTCTGAGGCAACTTTTTTACCTATACCAACTTCGGTTGGTTTTTTACTTTGACCTGGAACATCAAATCCAGAAGGAAGTGGTTTACATACCTTATCAGTATTGCACCAATACATTCCTTCACCACATTTCTCTTCGCCAAGAATTTTTTCTACTAAAGAAATATTTTCTCCAAATAATTTTGGACCTGATGTTTTTCTTTCTGCTGCTTGCCTTTCTCCTTCAGTTGAACCCTTTTGAGCAAGGTTTCTTATTTTTGCTGCTCTTGCATCCTTCCTAAGTTTTTTAGGATCTACAGTAAAACTAACTCCCTCATCAACACCTTCATCACTCTGAAGATATTCTGCTGCGGTATCAATATAATCTGCTGCTTTAGTAATTTTTGATTGTACCCATGCAGGTAATTGGGTATCACTACTTTTAATTACTTTTCTTAAATTCTTGATTTGTCTTTCAATAGTATCAAGTTCATTTCTTGCCATATAACCTTCATCATCTTTCTTTTTACCACTTGATATTTCTTTGTGGTCTTCAGATATTCTTTTCATTTTTACTGACACTTTTTTTTATTTATAAAAAAAGGAGGTTATTTACCTCCTTTATGATTAATTTGAAGTATCTTTTACGGTGTCTGGAATATTTTCTGCTGGAGTTTGTCTTGTTTGAGGTTCAAATTTAATAGATCCAATTTTTAATTTATTTTCAATACCTCTAAGTTGTCCTTCTAAAATATTATTAAATTCATCTTGGATTATTGATCCTTCATCATCTCTGGGAATATTAACTAATTTAATATAAATTTCACCCTTTTCATTTACAAATTTCACATTCACATTAGTTTTATCCCCTAAGTCTTCGGGAAGTTCATAAGTAATCATTGTTTTTTTAACTCCTCAATTTCTTGCTTCAGATTATTTATCATTGTCTGTTGTTCTTTTATTGCTTCAATAAGCACTGCAGTGATGTTTCCATAAGCAACTGCTTTGGTTCCAAAGTTATCAGAAACAATTTCAGGAATAATCTCTTCAATTTCTTGTGCAATAACACCAATTTGATGCTCATTATTTCTGTCAATACGATCAAATTCAACACCACGCATCTTGGTTACTTTCTCAAGAGCATTTTCAATTGGTTTAATGTTAGTCTTGAGTTTGATATCAGAGTTTGCGGTAACAGTTCCACTTGCAGTGAAGTTTCCTGTAATTGTTCTATTACCAAAGTGAGAAACTCTAAATACTTTCCAACCAGAAATATATGTGGTTCCACCACCACTGAAATTAAATAGTGCTTGTGGAGTCCAATACTTAGTACCTGCTTTAAATTGACCAGTTGAGGCACCAAATCCTGTAATATAACCACTTACCTTAGTCCATGTTGTTCCTGGATTTGTATTCGACATTACCCAGTAACCAAAGGATCCTGGATTTCCGCCTAAAGAAGTGAATGCTTCATTATAATCAATTGATCCCATATAATGGGTATTAGTTCCTGATACGTTTCTAATGTAACATTCCATATAATATACGTCATTAGTATCAACTGGAATGTATGGGAAACCAGAACCATATTCACCACCAACATTAACTGCACCAACAATAGAAATTGCATAACCACCTGGAGCAGTTGAATCATTAACCCAATTGACTGATGCAGAATTGAAATAATTTTGTAGTTCTGTAGTTGTCCAGGTAGGATCAAACTCAAATACTGCTTCACCTTGATTATAATGACCTATTGGATATCTTTCTGCAGTATCAACTCTTGCATTTGTTTTAGTTAATTGTGTAGTATCAACTTTAGCAGCAGCAAATCCACCTGATGCATCTCTAGCAACAATTGTAGATACTGTATTAGTTGTTGCTGAGTTTAAACCATCTAGTAAATCAGCATCTAATCCAGATCCAGAACCATCATTACCATCATTCCACATCCTTCTCCATGATGTAAAGGTTCCAGCACCACTCCAAACACCTCTCATAAAGGTTAGAGAAGGATCACCAGCACCAACTACCATTTGCCATCCATAACGTGCAGTGGCATTTGTGTAGTGTAATGATTGTACACCGTTCCAGTGTGATGTACCAGATGGTTGGTTACCTGGATTACTCCAGGTATCAAAGAAACCAGAACCCCAATCAAATACAGTATTAAGGTCAGTTGTTCCCCATCCTCTAGTACCTACCCAATAATTTGTATCTGTTGTATCTGAACTTCTTGGTCTTGAATTTTTGTAGGTTAATCCAATTTGCTGTTGGAAATCAGCAACTCCCTTATATCTAACATAATCATCGTTTGAACAATAAATACGATCAATATTTGTTGTGTCTGCAATATCACCTGATGTTGTATTAATCCAACCTGCTTGAATGTAACCATTAGCGTCAGTTCTTACGACTTTATTTGCTTCGTTATTTCTTGCAGTATGTAATTCTAAACCATCAAGTAAATCAGCATCTAATCCTGATCCAGAACCATCATTAGAAGCGTTCCAAATCTTAGTCCATGATCCCCACGTTGTAGATCCAGTACTTAATCTTGTATAAAGATTTCCATTATCAGTATATGCCAATTGAAGCATTGGACCACCACTGAAATCTGTAGATGATCCATACTTTCTCCATGACATCACACCATTATAAGTACCACCATCTGAAAGACCATTAACAGTATTAGTTTTAAAGTCGAAGGTTATTCTTTGTGAATAATCTTGAGGATTTGGATTAGTTGATCTAGTATCGAATGAGGTAACTGCAGCAGAATTTCCACTTAAAGTTGCAGTGATTGTTCCCGCAGAAAAATCACCATTAGCATCACGTCTTACAATTCTATTTGCAGTGTTGGTAGTAGATGTTGAATATCCTTCAAGTAAAGATGCGTTTAAGTTAGAAACCTGAGTTGTTGAAGTTACTGTAAGTGGAGCAGTTCCTGTTGCTATTGTAGAAATTAATGTTGTACCTTGTACGGTTCCAGTTACTGCTAGGTTACTAGAACCATCTAAAGTCATTGCAACTGTTCCGCCAGTTCCTGCCGTGTTTTCAGTATCACTATGCGATCCACCACGATGCCATGAGAACCTAGAACCAGTTCTAAAATATAATGTACTGCTTTGTACACCAATACCATAACTGGTGCTCCAAGCATTAATCATTTGTCTAGTTTGACTACCAAATGATAGTGATCCTGCAGTTCCAATATCTACGTTGCTACTGAATGTTCCTGTGGTTGCTGTAAGAGCACCCATACTAAATTCACCATTTGATCCACGCTGTACAACGTAGTTTGCAGTATTTGCGCTTGAAGCATTAATACCAATAGTAACTGCTGCAGAGTTGTTATATGATGTTCCTGTCAGTGGGGATGCAATAGTTAACGTATTACCCAAAGAACCACTTAAAGTTGTAGCACTAATTGTTCCAGCATTTAATTGACCAGTAAATGTGGAAATACCAGTAACAGTTAATCTGTTAAGTGCTGCTGTACCTGCAGTTTGACTGATATTATTTCCAGAACCACTGAATGTAGAAACACCAGAAACAGTTTGATTTGCAAGTCCTGCAGTTCCACTGTTCGTTATAGTTGTTCCTGATATTGAACTATAATTTAATGAACCAGTGAAGGTTGAAATTCCAGCAACAACCAATCTATTAAGTGCTGCAGTACCAGAAGTTTGATTAATATTATTTCCAGCACCCGTAAAGGTAGAAACTCCACTTACAACAATATTAGTATTAATTAAGTTAGGTAAAGTTTGTTGTGTTGTTGCTGATGCAGAAATAGTACCAACATTAATTGCATCACTAAATGTTGATACACCTGATACTGTTAATGTATTTAAAATTAATGTATTAGATACCGATACTCTAGATAATGTTGAAATGCCAGAAACACTAAAGTTTGATGCTGTTAATGTTCCAGCAACGTTTGCTGTTTGATAGTTTGCAACACCTACATTAACATCACTTAAGAATGTCGTAATACCAGAGAACACTGCTCTGTTGAATACTTGAGTTCCAGAAGTACAATTTAGGTTATTTCCAGATCCACTGTAAGTGCTTACTCCAGAAATAGTTTGATTTGTTGCAACAATTGTGCCAGCGTTTGTCAAACGTGCATCAGTTGCACTTGACATTGTAATGGTATTTGTATTGACTGTGTTACTAAATGTAGAAACTCCAGTAACTGTTAATCTATTCAGTGCTGCAGTACCAGCAGTTTGATTAATATTATTCGCAGAACCACTAAAAGTTGCTATTCCACTAATGCTAGCATTTACTGAACCTAAGTTTGTTACTGTTCCAAATCCACTAATTGATCCATGCGTTACTGCTAAACCAACTGCTCTAAAATATCCCCCAACAGTTAAAGTGAGACTTCCAGAAAGTGTTGGTGAAGTTACAAGGTCATAAGTAGTACCATTTCCTTGAAGAATTGAACCTGCTGGAGGAATAGCGGCAAGACCAGTACCACCTTTAGAAATTGGAATTGATGCAGTAAAGTTTACTGGATTTAGATAATAAGATCCAGACTGTCCTCCTAAAGATGCAGCATCAATATCACCTGTTGATGAATTTTTAATTGATACTTCACCATCACTACCAATACTAAAAGTAGATGTTTTAAATCTAGATACTCCCAGTGAGGTATAATCCTGTCCTACTACAGTTTTAACTCTTTGAATAGAAAGATTTACTTTACCAATATAAGTATTAACTCCAACTCCACCAGGAGCACTTTCCGTGAATGATGCAGTTGCGCTTAATGGTTCTGTAGTTCCAATACCAACTCTGGTTACAACTTTATCAAATGTAGAATCTCCTCTTAAGAAGGTATCCGAGTTTGCACTTCCAGATCCAAGTCTTGATGGTGAAATTGTACCACTAGTTATGTTTGCTGCGTCTACAGAAGATGTGGCAAGAACGCTCCAGTTATCTAAAATACTAGACGATGTATTTACGGTTGAATTATATTGAACATTTTGTCTGGTAAATGTAACAGTTCCTGTTGCGGTTGATCCTAATCCTACTGGACTAAATGTAGATCCATTTAAAGAGGTAGTTGCGTCTGCTCTTGTTGTATGTAAAGTAAATGCGTTAGTAACAACTGAACCAATGAAATAAAATGCTCCAGTTGTTACTCCTACTGGAGTTGCTCCAGTAACTTTTACAGCATCTCCCGTAGAAAATCCATGCTTTTCAAATACAATAAAATCATCTGAGGTATTTACACCAACTCTTGTTAAACTATGTGTTCCAGTTCCACTACCAGTAAGAGAAACTAAAGATGATAATCCATATGTGGTATAAAGTTCAACTGAACTTAAACCAACTCTCTTAACATAATAAGTATCACCTTGAGTTAAACCATCAATAACATTTCCACCTGCAGAAGAATAAATTACGGGATCACCGTTTGTAAATGTTGAAACACCAACAATAATTCTATTGTTTGCAAAATCTACACCACCACCAACAGAAATATCTGTTGGTGTGAAAGTTTTTTGATATTGAATTTGTAAACTAGTACCTACACCGACAGCATCTCTGTCTGTAATATAATCAGGTAAAGTTGATGACGCAACAAATTTTTGATTATTTGTTAGTTTTAAATATAATCTAGTTTCTACTATATTAACTGTAGCAGTAAAGTTTGCTCCACCACTTCTACCACCAAGTAATGTGGCGTTATTAATTGTTAAAACATCTCCAGAAGTGTAATACCTTCCACCAAAATTAACACTAATTGCAGTTACAGTTCCAGAAGCACCAACTGTAATAGCAGCTCTTGCACTAGTACCAATACCAGTAGTTCTATCAAGTACACAAGTATAAATTCCTGGATTTGTGTATCCAGAACCACCAGAAGTTATTGAAACTGATAGTAATACACCTTTAACTAGTCCTGTAGTCCCATAACCAACAGAATTTGTTGGGGGAGATGTAACAATTCCTATTGCTCCACCTGCACTATTTGTACCAATTATTTCATCACCATTTAAGTAATTATAATTTCTTGTGGTACTACTTAAAAGTAAATATTGTCCATACAAATCATTAGTTAAAACATATCCACTTGCTGGTTCTAGAACAGTATCACCACTTTGTAAGTTAACAGCAGGTATTCTATTAACCAAATCAGTTCTTCCACCAGAAACACTTGCAGTATAGTAATTAACAACCTTTGGTGGAATTAAATCTGGGTTAATTTGTCCATTTGAATTTAGTTGAACAATAGCACTTGGGACAGCATTTGTGGAAATTGATTTATCAATAAAACTCCCCAATCTATTATTTAAAAATGATCTGACTGCAAGTTGAGTTGAAACTCTCTTGTTCTGAGGACCACCTATTTCATTATCACCAAGTCCAATATCAGTTGAGAATTCCTCAACTGCTACACCACCAGAAAGACTTAATCTTAAAGAATCTAACTGTCCAATAGTAACTTTGTTATTGAATATAATATTACCTGTTCTGTTGTATGCTGTAATAAAATTACCGATCTTAAAGTCACCAAGTTCATTCGTACCTGAACTATAAACTCTTCCTCCTAATTCTGAAACTTGTTCAGATGATAGTATAGTTTTACCACCATTTTCTGGTAAAGCGTTGTAATCTGTTCCAGATCCAGAAAACTCCCATGTATGTGATGATGAGTTGATAATAGAAGGTCTGTGGAAGTGTAAATTATATGCTTCAGGTAAACCACCGACACCATTAATAACTGTATCTGGTATAGTTGCACCAACTTTACATTCAACTGTATAATAAGTATTAATACCAGCAACTCCAGTAACAGCAATAGATACTGGACTTCCGCTATGATCATTAATTTTTAATGTAGATACATTATCTGTTACTCCAAATAATCTGGTAATACCACTAGATGATTCTACTGAAACAACTAATTCTCTCTTGGTAGAATTGTAAGTGTATGCATATCCAACTGCAGTTCCACCAGGAACTAATTGTGTAATTTGTCTACCAGAAACAAAGTTTAATGTTGATGATGTACTTGCAAGAGAAACAACTTGATAATTATTGTGAGAATCTAAAATTTCTGAAGCAAAAAACTCTACGTTACCTTTTTGGAATGTGTTAATTCCTGTAGGTGTTGATTTAGTATCAACAACTCTTGTTAAAGCTTCATCTTCGTATAATTGGAATGTATTTGAATCAATGTATCCTAAGTAATATTGGTTTCCACTAACCATACCCTCAATAACTCTTTGAGGTGCCGAATTTTCATCACCAATATACAATACAGTATCACCATTTAAAAATGGGTGTGCAGTTACTGTAAATCTATCAGTAGCAGTATTGAGACCTACTGTAGGTAAGAATGTTGCCTGTGTTACAACTGGTTTAAAATCTGCAGTGTCATCATTTCCAGCATTATCAAAAAATCTTAAAACATATAAATCTTGATCAGTTCTACCGAGACCAATCGTTCTTAATGTTTGAGAACCACTCGAAGTTCCTGTAGTAGCAACTCTACCTCTATCAAATACGTAAGATCTTTGATTGAACCCAGATGATCTTAATGCATATAAACCAAAGTTAGTTGCTGAGTTTGTAATGGATAAGTATCCACCAGACTGTGTTAAAGATCCATACTTACAGAAAATTTGGAAACAAGAAACAACCTGTGCATAACCATCATTAATGGTTCTCCATCCAATACCACCAAAAGAAACCATGGTAAATGCCGCTGCAACCATGGATTTACCAAATTGTGGTTGAGGTCCACTTACTGGATTTTCAGATTCTTCTGGAATAACAGTTGTATTTGGTGTTT
>Ga0315902_10013054_pt1 | contig 10768 bp, 9 predicted proteins | sample LakEriMetagenome_9_FD_203523 | JGI IMG/M metagenome (GOLD analysis project Ga0315902, IMG submission 203523) | Freshwater fungal communities from buoy surface, Lake Erie, Ohio, United States - Buoy 12 MA117 | ecosystem: Environmental > Aquatic > Freshwater > Lake > Lake biofilm | place: USA...
CGGCGGGGTTGACTCCGTAGTTGCCGATCTGCGGCGCGGTCATGGTGAGGATCTGACCGCGGTACGAGGGATCGGTGAGGATCTCCTGGTAGCCGGTCATCGAGGTGTTGAAGCACACCTCGCCCGAGACGGTGCCGGTGGCCCCGAAAGACTCGCCGTGAAAGACCGTGCCGTCCTCGAGTGCCAATGCCGCGCGTGCCACCGTCGCTGTCTCCTTCCGGTCGAGCCGCCCGAGCCTGTCGGCGGCCCGCTCAATCTAATGAAACCTCGGCCCACCGGAAGCGGCCCCTGAATCAACGGGCCGCTGCGGGCTCCGGCCGTGCCGCGGCCGTCGGCTCACCGTCGTCCCCGAGCCGGCCGGCGGCCCAGAGCGTGCCGCGGCTCACGAGCCCGAGAAACTCCGGCGTCTCGATGGTGTGGTTGTAGTGGCCGATCGTCGTGCCGAACACGCGGGCCTTGCCGTACTGATTCGTCCACACGACCGTCTGCATCGCCTGCCGCTCCTCGCTGCGGGCCTCGACCAGGGGCGTGGCGGTGGGCCACAGCTTGTCGATGTAGTAGAGCTCGTCCTTGGGCACCTTCCACTCCCGCGGCAGCCCGCGGAGCACGGGATGCTCGGCGATCGTGCGGGCCGTGTACTCGTAGTGCTTGCCGTGGCCGGGCGATGTCACGCCGCAGAACTTGAACCAGTCGTCCGTGCCGGCCCGGTAGCAGTGCATCGCACAGTGCATGACCACCGCCGGCGTGCCCTTTTCATGCTCGGCGACGATGCCCTTGAGAAAATCCGGGTCGTTGATCTTGGCGAAGCACTCATTGTGAAAGACGACGTCGTAGCCTTTCGACCACTCGGGCTGCGAGTAGACCGAAACCCTGTGGTCGCTGCTCGATCCCCCCTCATGGATCACCGTCACCTTCGCCCCGGCCCGGGTCTCGAGCGCCGGCACGAGGATCTTCTTCTGCCCCTCGTAGTCGTGGCAGCAGCCGCCGGTGATGTAGAGCACCTGGAGCGGCCGCGGCGGCTCTGCGGCTTGGACTGCAACCCCGACCACCAGGAACGCCACCAGACTGCGAACGAGCATCATGTTTCGTCTCCTCTCGAGATCGCCACAGCATACCACCCCTGGCCCGGCGGTCTCCGACCGTCGTGCCCCTCCCCTGTAGCGGCGGTCTCTGACCGTCGTGCCCTCCCCTGTAGCGGCGGTCTCTGACCGTCGTGCCCCTCCCCTGTAGCGGCGGTCTCTGACCGTCGTCATCCGGCACCGGCATCAGCCAGCAGCGGCCAGGTTCCAGTCGAGCCGACAGTTGCCCTCGACGGCCGCCTCCAGCTCCGTGGCGTCGTTGAACCGCGACGGGATGTACTGCTCGATGAGCGGGTTGCCGGCCGCGTTCTTCCGGCCGGGAACCAAACGGTCGGCCGTGATCCGGACCCGCGCGCGGCCGCCGGAAACCTGGGCCGAGTAGCGGCCGGCCACGATCTTGCTGAAACCCAACACCGCCTCGGAATCGGCCGCGACGAAGTAGATCGCTCCGTCGGCGATCTGGCTGCCGCGGAAGGTCACGGTTCCGGAAACGTGGAGTTTCCCGTCCGCTGCACCGCTGCACCCGGCGCACAAAAGGATTCCGAACGCCACGACCAGCCTGCGACCAACCATCACCACTCCCCGGACGGTTCGCCCCCGTCCCGCGTCCCGAGGCCCTGCCAGACAGCCGCATCGATCTGCTCGTCGACGAATCGGACCGAGGCGTCACCCATGCCGACGTTCATTCCGCCACGATGCATGCTACGGCCGCCGACGTTGTTCCGAGATGGATCCGTACAGCCGCCGCAAGGCGTCTTCGGCAGTGCCGAGCCGGCCGGGTAGTTGGCGCACGCCTCCCAGAGATAATCCGGCACGGAGGAGTTCGGCGGGTTCAGTGTTGTGAATAGTGCGCCACCGTGCAGCGAATTGTAGTAGGAGCCGCGGTAGTCCATCCCGCCCCAGTAGGCGCACGCCGCTGTGTCCCCGGCATCCCGCGGCACGACGATCAGTTCGCCGACCATCAGTGTGTGCGACAGCCCGTCCCTGACCTGGGAGATCCGCGTACGCGACTTCGGATAGAACATGCCGTTCATCGCGAGACTGTCGGCTTTCGTGCCGTAGGCCCGCGAGCCCGCACAGAGCACGTAATTGCCGAAAAAGCCCTGCGTTCCAGCGCCATCCCCGGCGGGCGTGCTCGTGCGAACTCCACCGGGATTGCTCGGGCAGACAAGTTCTCCGACCACCGTGTTGCGCCCCTCGACGCGTTGCATACCGAAACTGTTCGGCAGCAGCGCATCCATCTGCGGCTTGATCTGCTTGTACAGCGGCTCCTCCTCCATGAAGGGCAGGAGGTGATGCATCCAGCAGATCCGATACCCGGTCGAGATGTCGTTGATCGCGTCGATCATTCCCTCGGGAAACCGCCCCCGTGCCCCATGGTAGGCGTGCAACGCCAGGGCGACCTGCCGCATGCGGCTCAGGCACTGCGTCCGCCGGGCAGCCTCCCGCGCGCTCTGTACCGCCGGCAGCAAGATGCCCACCAGCGTGGCGATGATCGCGATCACGACCAGCAGCTCGACCAGCGTGACACCCCGCGTCCCCCGACCGCCGCCCGCGCGGGCGGCGGTTGGCGGCCTTTTCGCGGACGAAATTGCAGCGTTTTCGATCACGATTGCCGATCCTGCGTGTCTGCCGCCCCGAACGGCGGCTTCCGCCATACCTTGCGTGTGCCGCGGCGACGACCGGCCATGCGGGCACCAAAATGCCGTCCTGGCCGCCTGCGGGGCCGATTCTCGCACTGCCGTTTCGAGGGAGCCGGTGACCTTCCCTCTGCGTGCGGGTAGAGTACCCATGGCATGGACCCCCTCGCAACCACCGGCGACGAGACGCGTCTGCATGACCTGGTCGCGGCGGTGCGCCGCGGAGATCCGCAGGCCAAGGATGCACTCCTCGACCATGCCGCCACCCGATTGCTTCTCCTCACGCGACGGATGTTCCGCGGCCGGCCGGGCCTGCAGCGCTGGGAGCAGACCGACGACGTGTTCCAGAACGCGATGCTGCGGCTGCACAAGGCGCTCGAATCCCGCGAACTTGAGAGCGTGCGGCACTTCTTCAACCTCGCCGCCGTGCAGATTCGCCGCGAGCTCATCGACCTCGGCCGCAAGCACTTCGGCCCCCACGGCCTCGGTCGCAACCATCACACCGATCGGCAGCCTGCGGACGATCGGAGGGGCACGCTGCACAGACTCGAGGCCGAACCGCTCGACCTCGCCGATTGGACCGAGTTTCACGAGCGGGTCGCCTCCCTTCCCGAAGAGGAGCGGGAGGTCGTTGATCTCCTCTATTACGAGGGCCTATCGCAAGAGGAGGCCGCGGCGATCCTCGCCTGCTCGGTCAGGACGGTTCGCCGCCGGTGGAACGACGCCAAGTTTCGGCTCCACGGGGGCTTGAACAATGGATCGCCGGACCGATGACCTGCTCGCCGACCTCGTGATCGCGTGGGAGGACCGGTTCAGCATGGGGCAAGACACCCCGGCCGCAGAACTGGCTCGCGAACACCCGGAACTCATCGCGCCCCTGGCGCGTTGGATCGAGGTCCTCAAACGAGCTCGCTGGCTCGACCAGCCCCACGACTCGGCCGACGGCGCGATGGCGGACGGCGACGACGCCGATCCCACCCCGCCGCGCACCCTGGCCGGCCGCTACCGCCTCGACCGGCGGGTCGCCATCGGAGGCTTCTCCGAGGTCTGGCGGGCCTTCGACACGGAACTGGAACGAGTCGTCGCGGTCAAGATCCCCAAGGCTTCCCGCCTCGCCATGAAGGACGCCTTCCTGGCCGAGGCCCGCCGGGTGGCCCGCCTCCGTCATCCGGCCATCGCCGCGGTCCACGACGTGGGCATCGATGGCGACGAGTGCTTCATTGTGTCGGAGTTTCTAGAAGGCGGTAGTCTGGCCGACCGATTGGCATCCGCACCGCTGGCGCCTGACCAGGCGGTACGTTGGGTCGGTCAAATCGCCGCCGCGCTCGAGTTCGCCCACGTCCACGGTGTGATCCACCGCGACGTGAAGCCGGCGAACATCCTCGTCAACCACCACGGCGATGCTGTCCTCACGGATTTCGGCATCGCCCAATCGGCCTCGAAGACGGGCGCCTTCGCGCCGAGCATCGGGACGCTGCGATACATGGCGCCAGAACAGCTCGACGGCGGCGCTGTCGGCCCCCAGGCCGACATCTACAGCCTGGGGGTCTTGCTGCACGAGGTTCTGACAGGTCGGTCACCCTACTCGTCGGATGACCCGCGGATCATTTACGGCGCGCTGCGCGGCGATCGGCCCGTGGCCGTCGCGGCCGAGCTGCCACCACGGTACGTCCCACTCTGTCGCCGGGCCCTGTGCCGCGTTCCGTCCGGGCGGCAGCCTTCGGTTGCGGTCTTCGCCGCCGAGCTGCAGAGGGCTGTGGCCGGCGACGCTGCAACCGGCCCACGCAGAGCAGCCAAGCCGGCCCGTGGAAAGCTGGCCGTCGGCGGCATGTTCGCGGCGGCCGTCGCCGGCCTGGGGCTCATGGCATGGCGGCTGCTGCCGGCCGATGGATCGGTCCGGCGGCCCCCGGTGCCAGCGGCGACACCTGTCGGCTCACCCCCGCAAGTGCCTCTGCCCTTCGCGAGCATCGAGGACGCCCTGCCGTATGCAGTGTCGATGGAGAACCTGCGGGTCTACCGGGAATGGCAGACGCCCCCGGTCACGTACCTCGGACCGGTGCGAAACGGAACCACCGGCAGCGTCCTGTTTCGCTTCGATACCACCGTGCCGATCACCGCCGCCCGGCTCACAGCTGCCTCATTCTGCACCGACTTCACCCGGGAGCCCGGCGGCCAGGGTCGCGGGGCGTCGGCGATCGAAGTCTCCCGCGACGGCCGGAACTGGCACGTGCTCCACGACAACATCGCCGCGAAGCGATGGAGCGGTGACTGGCGCATCGATGGCCCGCTGCCTGGGCTGGTTCTGGGCGGCACGTCGATCCTGATCCGGGTGCGCATGCTGACGGACGCTTGCCCGAATGCCGGCTACACAGTCGCCCAGTTCGGTCGCGCGCCACATCCACCAGGCGACGGTGCGCTGCGTCTCATCCTGGAGTGCGCCGCGCCGGAAGCGGGACGCTCGACGGGAACATCGGCGGAGTGATCGCCGGAACCGGGGCGTGATCACGCCGCCGGGAACAGCAGGCCGGCGGTCGGAGACCGCCGCTACAGGAACAGCCGGGCGATTCGGCGGGCGGGGCTCGTCAGCGCCAGCGCCGCGAGCTGGCGCGGCGTCACCCAGCGGCGATCTGTCGCGGCTGCTTCGGTCCGGCCGGCGGCACACCGCACGACGTCGAGCGTGATCCGGTGATGCGTGACCGTGTGGACGACGGTGCCCAGCCGCTCCGGCGGCCCGCACCGCAACGCTCCGAGCCGTGCACAGGCCGCGATCCCGCCGGCCGCCCGCGTTGCCCGGCCCGGCACGCGGGGAAAATCCCAGAGTCCGGCCCACCACTCGCCATCGCCCCGCCGCACCACGAGCACGCGGCCCCGCCGCGTGGCGACCACCGCCGTCTCGTGCCGCCGCTCCACCGTCCGCCGCGCGGCCTTGCGGGGAATGTCGGCGACGAGTCCCGCGCGGTTGGCGACGCACTGCCCGGCGAGCGGACACGTGCCGCACAGCGGCCGCTCGGGGGTGCAGACCATCGCCCCGAGGTCCATCAGCGCCTGGTTGAACCGGCCCGGCTGCCGCGGCGGGAGGAGCCGCGCCGCTGCCTCCCAGATCGGCTCGTCATCCACCGCGGTTCCGAGCGGCCCGTCGTGCCCAACCAGGCGGGCGATCACTCGGCGCGAGTTGGCCTCCACGATCGGCTCGCGCGCATCGAACGCGATCGAAGCGATCGCGCCGGCCGTGTAGCGACCGATGCCGGGCAGCGATCGCAGTTCGGCGGCGGTTCGCGGGAACCGACCGCTGTAGTCGGCCACGATCTGCTGCGCGGCCGCGTGCAGCTGCCGCGCGCGACGATAGTAACCGAGCCCCTCCCACAGCCGCAGCACCTCCGGCTCGCGGGCGGCGGCGAGGCTGGCGACGTCTGGAAACCGCGAGACGAACCGGGCGAAAAAATCCTTCACCCGCTCGACCTGCGTCTGCTGGAGCATGATCTCGCTCACCCACACGCGGTAGGGATCGAGCGACCGCCGCCAGGGGAGATCCCGCTTCTCGCGGGCGTACCAGGCCAGGAGGCGGCGGGCCACGGCCGCCGGGGCCGCCGGATCACGGGCCGTGCGAACCGGCGGCTTCGGTGTTTCCCGGCCCGCGACCTTCACTCCGGCCCCTTGCAAACGCGTTTTCGGTCGAGTCCAACGGTGGGAGTGTAGACGAGTTCCCAGGCAGCAGTGCATGACGCCCAGCGATCCAACGTCCGATAAGGGTCCCCGCCGCCGCGGCCCGCCCCCCCGTGGCCGTGAGATGATCACGATGGCCCGCCGCGAGGCACCGGGCGGCGCGGCCTGGGAGATCGTGCAGCCGCGGTGCGCCCGCCGACGGCGCGAGGACATCGAGGAGGTGGAGGCGATGGTCGAGGCGGGCGAGACGGAGATCGCCCGCGACGAGCTGGTGTGGCTGCTCTCGGAATGCCCCGACTTCCTCGAGGGCCACGTCCACCTCGGCCTGATCGCCATGGAGGAGAACGATTTGAAACTCGCCCGCGGCCACTTCGGCCGCGCCTACGAACTGTGCCTGCGGGCCTTCGAGGCGGCGGGCAGCCCGCAGCCCGTGCCGTACGAACTGCCGGGCAATCGCCCGTTCCACGAGGCGGCGAAGGGACTGGTGCACTGCCTCCTGGAGACCGGGCGGCGGAAGGTGGCCCAGGACGTGTGTCGCCGCATCGCGCCACTCGACCCGACCGATCCGCTTGGCATCGCCCGACTCCTCGAGCGGAAGTAACCCGGACCGCCCATGGCCGATTCCCATCCATCCACCGCCCCGCGCCGCGGCCGGTTCATCGCCCTCGACGGCATGGATGGCGCCGGGAAGTCGTCGCAGCTGGCGGCGCTGGTGGCCTGGCTCCGGTCCAGCGGCCGGACGGTGGTCACCTGCCGCGACCCCGGCTCGACGCCGACCGGCGATGCGATCCGGGCCATCCTGCTCGACCGCCACGACCTGCACGTCTCCCCGACGGCGGAGATGCTCCTCTACATGGCGGCGCGGGCGCAACTCGTGGCCGAGGTCGTGAGGCCGGCGCTCGACCGCGGTGAGTGGATCGTCTCGGACCGCTATCTGTTGGCGAACGTCGTCTACCAGGGTCATGCCGGCGGCCTCGACCCCGAGGTCATCCGCCGGGTGGGCGCGGTGGCGACGGGCGGCATCATGCCCGACCTCGTGCTCGTGCTCGACGTCGACCTGGAGACGGCGGCCCGGCGGCTTTCCCGGCCGCTCGACAAGCTCGAGAACCGTGGCGACGACTATCGACGTCGGCTCCGCGCGGGATTTTTGGCGGAGGCGAGCCGCGCTCCCGACGCGATCGCTGTGATCGACGCCCATGGCCCGCTCGACGAGGTCGCGGCCCGCCTCCGTGCGGCGGTGGCCGAGCGGTTTCCCGAGGTGGGCTGACGGCATGGCGTGGCAGGGCATCGAAGGACACGACGCGATCGTCGCCCGCTTCGCGGCCGCGGAGGCCCGGGGCCGGATCGCCGGCTCGTATCTGTTCGTCGGCCCGCCGGGCGTCGGCAAGAGCACGTTCGCCCTCGCGCTCGCGAAGGCGTTGCTCTGCGAGCATCCCGCCCCGGGGCTCGTGCCCTGCGGGGACTGCCGGTCCTGCATCCAGGCGGCCGCCGGCAGTCATCCCGACATCGACATCGTCGGCAAACCGGACGACCGGGCGACGATTCCGCTGGACTTGCTGATCGGCGACGACCAGCATCGCATGCGCGAGGGGCTCGTGTGGCGACTGCTGCTGCGGCCGGCGCTCGGCTCGCGGAAGGTGGCGATCATTCTCGACGCCGACCATCTCGCCGAAGAGGGGGCCAACTGTCTGCTCAAAACCCTGGAAGAGCCGCCCGAGTCCGCGGTCATCATCCTCGTGGGCACCGCGGTCGAGCGGCAGTTGCCCACGATCCGCTCGCGGTGCCAGATCATCCGCTTCCGACCGCTGCCGACCGCCACGTTGGAACGGATCCTCGGCGCCGAGGTCCGCCTGGCGGGCGGGCCGGATGACCCGGCCACGCTGCACCTCCGCGCCATGGCCGCGGCCGGCAGCCTGGCCCGGGGCCGCAGCCTCGCCGACACAGGCGTCGGCGAGTTTCGCGGGCGGTTGCTCGACATCCTCGGCCGCCGACCGCTGGCCGGCGTGGAGCTGGCCCGCGACACGATCGCGTTCGTCGAAGCGGCCGGCAAGGAGGCACCGCCGCGCCGCGCCCGGCTGCGGTTCGTGCTCGAAACGACCGTCGATCTCTTCCGTGCCGCCCTGCGTCAGGCGGTGACGCACGAACTGCCGGCCGATCCCGAGGTCCACCGCGCGGCCGCGGCCTGGGCCCATGATCCGGAGGCGAGCGCCGAGGCGCTCCACCAGACGCTCGAAGCGCTCGACGCCGTGGACCGCAACGCGAACCTCACCATTCTCGTCGATGCGTGGACGGCGCTGCTCGAAGAACCCCGGCTTGCCCGGCTTGCCTGAGCCGCCACGCCCCCGTTTGCCCCGTTCTCGCCGACCGCGCAACTCGCGGCCGCGCCGAAGCCGGCCCTGGCGGACATTTCCGGCCGCTCGGCGTGGATCGATTTTTCCGGTCGCGACTGTCGATGGAACGGCAGGGGCGGTCGGCATGGTCCGTTCGGCCCCGCAGGTGAGTCGCAATCAGGCGGCGGATTCACGGCGGCAGGGCAGGGCATGTGCGACACGCGAGCAGCGAGCGTCTTCGCCACCGCATTCGTGGCGGGCGTCATCTGTGCCGGCGTCCTGACGTCGCGCAGCCTGCAGCCACCGATCACCGAGCCGTTCTTCGGGCTGGAGGACGGGCCGCGGTTCGACGCCCATGCGAAGGCTGTCGGACCAGTCGACGCGCAGCCCCACGAAGACAAACCGCAGCCGCAGCCGCGACCGGTCGTGGGGGGCTTCGCGGAAATGGCCGCCGCCCTGGCCCAACCGCCAGAGCGTCTCGCTCTCGCTGCCGGGATCGGGCCGATCGCAGACACCGTCCAGGCACAGGCCCTGCCGAGGGGGGATCGCGGCCGTGAAACACTCGTGGATCACGCCCAGGCCGCACCGCCGCCTCCGCTGCCGATCATCGACGGCACGACGGTCGCGGAGCCGGAACTCCGTGCCGTCGAACCGGAGACGGTCGGCAAGCCGGCCGTCGAGGAATTGAAGGCGCTGGTGGACCGCGTCCGCCCCGCGGACAACAGCCCGCGGTCAACCGCGCCACTGCCACCCGAGGCGAAGGCCTCGCCCCCGCCGCTCCCGACCCCGGCGCCACTGCCGGGCGCGGAATGGAATGATCCCGACCAGGTAAACTGGTCGGACGCCGCGGCGGATCAGGGTCAGACGACCGGATCCGCCGCCAGTGCGTTGCCCATGGTCCGCCGCCGCGGCATCTTCACGGACCGCCGGCAGGAGCAGGCCGGCGCGGCACAGGAGTCCGCAGCGGCCCAGCGCGGTGGTCGGCTGCTGGAACGGCTCCGCCCCGAGCGCCGGAACCCGGCGGCCACCGCGAACGATCCAGCCGCCGGCTCCGTTCCGCCGGCGCTCCCGCCCGACATCAGCCGGTGGCCGTCTCCCGCCCGCCTGCTGGAGCAGATCGAGCAGGTCGGCCCGGGCGCGCGGCCCGGCCTGACGGGAACGGCCGAAACCGCCACCTGGACGACGCTCTGCCGGGAACGGCTCCAGCAGGTGCTCGCGACCGCGGGCCCCGGCGACGAGCAGGCTGACGCCGCGCTCCTCGCGTTTGGCGAAGCCGTGCCCGCAGGCATGGCCGCCGGAGACGCCGTCGGCGATCCGGCGCTCGCGTCGCTGACGCGACGGGCCGCCTTGGCCGTGGCGCGACGCGTCGCCGTCTGGCGGGCGGCAGCGGCGCTGTGCGCGGAGCTGTCCGGCCGCGCGCCCCAGGCTCGGGGCTTGGACGTCGATCGGCGGCTCGCCGCCGCCCAGGTCGCGGCGGAGGCCGCCGCCCTGCTGGCGGCTCTGGAGCGGTTCGAATCGACTTCGTCTCCGGAAGACGCCGCCACCGTGAAGGCCGCCCTGCGCGGCATCGCCGACACCGGTTCCGCCCGCGCCGCCGACCTGACGCGAACGGTCGCCGACCACTACCTCACGCCCAACGTGCGGATCGCCGTCCACCAGAAGTTCGTCGAGCGCATGATGCCGGAGTCGACGGTCAAGACCGCGCCAATGCAGGACTTCGTCCTCGGCCGCAAGGTCCGGGGCACGAGCACCGTCGAGCAATCGATGAGCATCGCCTTCGTGCCGGATGCCGACCACATCCGCTTCGAACTGCTGGTGCGCGGCGAGGTCGACTCCCGCACGGTCACCGACGCCGGTCCGGCCGCCATCCACTCTCGCGGCGCGGCAAACTTCACGGTCCGCAAGCCGATGAGCCTGTCGCCCGCCGGACTGGCCTTCGGCACCGCCCTCGGCGCGGCCTCCAACCAGTCGCAGCTCGCCACCATCCAAACGAGCTTCGACGGCGTGCCGATCATGGGGTCGATCGTGCAAAAGATCGTGCGGAACCAGCACGACG
>Ga0315902_10013057_pt1 | contig 10767 bp, 5 predicted proteins | sample LakEriMetagenome_9_FD_203523 | JGI IMG/M metagenome (GOLD analysis project Ga0315902, IMG submission 203523) | Freshwater fungal communities from buoy surface, Lake Erie, Ohio, United States - Buoy 12 MA117 | ecosystem: Environmental > Aquatic > Freshwater > Lake > Lake biofilm | place: USA...
GAAAAGACGTTTTTTTTAGATCATTTTGCTTTAGAAAATTAGCGGATTGACAGTATGAACCTAAAGAACATACATAATTAATATTAATCTTAATATCGGGATGTGTTTTCATCATTAATAATACATTATTGTCTAAATTACTATTACTGTAAGTAAATAAATCTACTTTACTTGTTGGAGTTGACAATGTATTTGTTATAATAGCTATTATTAATTGTGAAAACTCTTCTAAATTTTCAACAAAAAAACCATTCACTTTATCTTTTATAATATATGGTAAATATCCAAAAGTGCTATAACATATTGGAACACAGTTGTAATTAACAGATTCGACCAATGAAATATTAAAATTATCTTCATCACATAACGCACCGTTAGTGTATTCTGATAATATAATATAATAATGTGCTTGTAATAACCAATATTTTTTAATATCAATATTATCATGTGATATTAGCGTTATTTTTGATGATATTTTATTATTGTATTTTTTGTTATAATAATTTATAAAGTTATTGTTACATATTATAATTAATACATATTGTATTTCTATTTTTATAAAAATATCAATTATATTATTAATATAGGTACTATCTAGATTATTATTAATTGTATCACATACCAAAATAAAGATTTTGTGATTCAAGTTTAATAGTTTGCTTTTAATTAGTGTGTCATTGTTAGCTTTATCATTTAATAATTTATCAGAATCAACATACTGCTCAGTATTATACTCTTTAGGCTCCATACATATATTTATATATTTATATATTGGTTGATAAGTAAACGCCGGCTAAAATGCATAATTTCCTTTTTATCCGATATAAAGCAAAACCTGGGCATTGTCCAACTTATTATTTTTGCTATTTTTTCATATTTATTTCATGGTGGTAAGCAATACCATGAAATAAATAAATAGGTTTCTGTCTATCCAGTAAAAATATTCCACTAATTAGCCAACTAATAACAACTTTTAAAATCTTAGATAAGCAACTTCATATTGAGTGGATTATCTCAACATGAAGCACAATATTTAACATACTACCACGCTAAATAATAAAACCAGAAACGATGATATTAATCCCAATAGCAACCATCTTCAATTTTCATATAATCCTGCGGTTTGTATTTATCTGGGATTTTTGTTATCCAATACTCTTCATTTGTTATTGGTGTCCCAATTGTCTTTAAATGCTGGCGATGTCTATTTGTTAAAATTCCAAACACAGGTGAAAAGTATCCGCCCATTATACAAGTGTGGCACAGTAGACTTTTTTGTCCCACTTTTTAGTTTGTTATTTAAAGTGATGTAAACACTAAAATTTATAAAGATGTTTTATGGTCTGGGACAAAAAAGTCTACTGTGCCACACTTGTAATAGCTATCCAGTGGATTTCGCTTTTTGCGAAATATTATTTAGTCTACATTACATTTTATTATCTTTTATGGTAACATTATAAATAATAAAAATCTATAACTACTATTTACAGTATAACCTCGCTAATATCGACAGTAAATAGTGATTATAAAATTTTAAATTAGCACTTAGTATGGTGTTATAAATTGATATTATAATATTATTATGGTGTTAATTTACTGTCGCTATTAGAGAGGTTATACTGTACAAGTGTGGCACAGTAGAGTTTTTTGTCCCACTTTTAACAAGTAGACGACGAAAATTAAGCATGTTTTAGAGATTATTTTCTATGGTCTATATAAAACCATAAACTTAAGATTTTATATAAAATATACAGTGGCATATATAAAAATGGGCATAATTGTGCCAGGTTCGTCGGCTACTTATTAAGGTTGTTATTTAAAGTGGTGTAAACACCAAAATTTATAAAGATGTTTTATGGTCTGGGACAAAAAACTTCACTATGCCGAACTTGTACTTTCGCTATTAGAGAGGTTATACTGTAATTTCGTATAAACTGTTAAGGCTTTACAAATTTCCCAGTTAGTTTTTAGAAATATTAAATTAACACCATAAAATAATATCTATCATTTATTTTATGGTGTTAAGGGAGCATCTCATAATTATTTTATTTTTTGACACTGATATTTTTTTGTGGTTAAAAATTTACCATATGTTAGATTTTATTTTTCAGATTTAAACGTATATAAAACTAAAAAAAACAAAAACGCATCTGACGTGGTACTGAATTTTTTATTAGTATAATCGCAACGCGATTAATTATTTATAAAAATCAACTGAGAAATTTGTAAAGCCTTACCTACCGCTATAAAGCGAAAAGCGGGCATTGCCCGAATTATTACTTTTGCGTGTTTATCTATTTATTTTAAGCTGTCAAGCGAAACCACAAAATAAATAGATAAATATCTATTTTACTTGACAAATATTCCATTGATTAGCCGCCTATAAACTGTATAAATTAATATATATATATATATATATGAAAAAAAGAATATTATATTTAAATGATTGTTCATCGTGTCATTCAGGTAGTGAAGCAGTTACACAAGTAATTATAAAATTACTTGAAAATTTATATGATAATTGCGAAATAATATCAATTGATCGAGGTAGTCATAGAAAATTTACACAATTTGATGATATTAATTTAATAGTTGTAAACGGAGAGGGAGCACCTCATCATAATGCTGCGGATTTTTGTGATTTGTTATCATACATATTTAATATTCAAAAACCAAAATATTTATTAAATAGTGTTTTTTATAAGATGACTATAGAAAAAAAATATTTGGAACAATTTATAAAAATATATACTCGTGAAGTTATATCACAAAAAGAATTATACGATAATTATGGTATTTCTTCTATTCTACACCTTGATTTATCATTTTATTATTATACTTTTGAAAAAGAAAAAGAATATTATTATAATGAAAAATTTAATAATAAAATATTATTAACAGATTTTAATCAATTTTCTGTAAAAATTCGTGACGTTATAAAAATTTTACAAAATAATAATGTTGATTATACTGAATATTATGGACATTTTAAAATTGAAAGTTGGGGCGAAAATATGAACAATTTTAAAAATGGTAGGATTATTATTACCGATAAACAACATGTCATGATAAATTGCATCGTCGCAAATGCCAAATTTATTGCGTTTACATCAAACACACCAAAAAATGAAGGAATTATGCAGACTTTAGATTGCAAAATTCCAATAATGAAAAGTATTGAACAATTTGAAAATGAATTACACAAATTCTTAAGTGGATATTATGATGATGAATTTATTACTTTATTTAGAAATGCGAGTTTAACACAATTTAACGTTGTGTTGTAAATTGCAAGTTTGGTAAGTAGATTTTGTTGTCCAATACCATAAACTAATGTTATTGGCTATCCAGCGGATTTTGCAAAATGCGAAATATTATTTAGTCTAAATTACATTTTTATTATTTGTTACCGTAACATTATAAATAATAAAAATGTTTACTATATTGTATCCGCTGGATAGGCATTATAAATTTTGGTGTCAACACCTATTTAGACTTGTTCACCATCGGAACAGTAATTCTTGAACTGGTGTGGACTACAAACATAAAATAAATATTATGGTAACATATGATACCATAATATTTTGGTTCCAATTAGGTACGAAATAGCCAGCGCTTACACCTTAACATTACAAGTGCGTCGTAGCTCACAACAACGCACTTGTACTGGGTCATCATCCGTAAATAGGGGTACAAGTGTGGCACAGTAGAGTTTTTTGTCCCAGACCATAAAACATCTTTATAAATTTTGGTGTTTACACCACTTTAAATAACAAACTTAAAAGTGGGACAAAAAACTCTACTGTGCCACACTTATACCCCTATTTACGGATGATGACTGAGTAAAGTTCGGAAACTCTACATTTATGGCCATTGACGTTTTTAACGGTCGTAGCTCACAAAAATGGACTTGTATAACTCAAATTGTGAACATCTAAAAATCGCAACAGCCATTCCAACCTATCCAACGGCCATTGTGTAGGTCCGTCACATAGAGCCTTAGCTGGATTTTCATGGACTTCCATAAATATACCATTCACATCTAATGCTCTAGCCATTTTACCCATGTATGGAATTAATTCTCTATAACCACCCGATTTAACATCTCCACTACTATCTTTTAATCCCGGTTGTTGTAAACAGTGTGTTATATCCATTGTTACTAAATTTTTATCACTCCGCAACCATACTAAATTGCGTGGGTCAACTACTAAATCGGTATATCCAAAACTATTTCCACGTTCACATAATATAACCTTATTGTTTCCAAAACTAATTACCTTTTCCACACTTTTATGCATCTGATCAGCATTACAAAACTGTCCTTTTTTAATATGGATAATATTACCCGTTTTAGCTGTAGCCTCTAATAAATCTGTTTGCCTACATAGAAAAGCTGGTATTTGAATTATATCTACTACTTCACCTACTCCGTTTGCCTGCCAACTTTCATGGATATCTGTTACTAAATACAAACCTAATTCATCTCGTATACGTTTTAGGATACGCAACCCTTCCTCAAAGTCTACTCCTCTATATGAATTAATACTACTTCTATTAGCCTTATCAAAACTAACCTTAAATATAAATATTACATTATATTTACTAAAAACGTCTTTTAGTTTTTTAGCTATATTGAAAGTATGTTCTTCACTCTCAATAACATTTGGTCCACACATTATAAAAAAATTAGTTTTTAATTTTTCATACAAATCCATCTATATATTAATATATGAAACTATTCCTTTTAATTTGTTTTCTACTACAACTGGAATATATGTATATCGTTTTAAACTATTAATATACATATCTAAATTATTTATGGCATAATATTTTTTATTAATATTTTCTAAAGTTATATATTTCAAATTTTCATTTTCTAGTAACAATCGTCTAATATCACCATCCGTAAGTATACCTAATAAATTATCATATTCATTCACAAATAAACAACATCCCGTTTTATATGCTGTCATTTCTAGAAATACATCATGTATATTAACGCTACCTAATAAAATAATTTTAGGAAAACTAGTAACTAAAACATTACCTACTGTTTTAAAACAATCTCCAATGGAACCGTTAGGATGATTTTTGCCATATATTTCTAATGACACATTTTGTTTGAGCAATGTGATGAGTATGTTAGAGAAGTACATAAAACTAAGTGATGAATTAGTTGGTATCATTGTTAAATCACCAAACCCTATTTCAGACATAAAGGGAAGTTCAAAAACGTAGTTGCATTGGTTTAAAAATTTGCTATTTTTATCTAGACACAATCCAGCAACTTTACATCCTAAATTTTGTATATGTGGTATTATATTCAATAACTCGTAAGTATTTCCACTTTTACTAAACATAAATACTATATCAGTATTTTTGACTGTTCCTATATCACCATGTAAAGCATCTAATGTACTTAAAATGTGAGCGTTTATACTAATAGATTTTAGTAAATTACATAGGTATTGTGCCATTGTTAAAGATTTACCAACTCCAGTAAAATATATAGAAGTATGTGTATTAATAAGTTCTATAATTTTATTAAAATCAAAATATCTGTAATTTTCTAATTGGTTTGTTGACTCATATTTTATAGTATTTATTATATGGTTCTGTAAATCTAATTCACTATTTAAGATAAATTCAACAAATTCTCTAACACAACCTTCACCACCTTTTTTTTTACAAATATATTTACTTATCTGTTTACATTCCTCTACAGCATCATTTGGACACGCACTAAATCCTACAATTTTAAGTAATGGAATATCATTTAAATCATCACCTATATAGGCTATTTCTGATAAATCTATTTTATATTTTGAGATCCAATCATTTAAAATAGTAAGTTTATCTTCACTACCTTGATGGTAATAATCAAAGTTTAGATGTTTTGCAATATTTTCTATACAATCATTATATGTAATACTGAATTGTGATTTATATGACGATATTAATCCTGTCTTTATGTTACGTTCTCTCAATAGTCCTATAGCTTTACCATCTTTTATATTATAATATTTTTGAATTGTGTCATTTAAAAAATAGCATTTACCATTAGTAAATACTCCATCAAAATCAAAAATGCATAGTTTAATTTTTTTCATGTATTTATATATTTATTATTCTTTAATATCATACAGTACATCTCGACTAATAGTCTATATGTACTTATATCTTAATTATTTACAATAAATAAGTTCACTATAACTGAAATAAGTTTTATACATAAATACTATTTTAATAAGTAGCCGACGAACTGGTACAATTGTGCCCAGTTTTTTATATGACACTATATAGTTTATTGAGTACAGTATAACCTCGCTAATAGCGACAGTAAATAGTAGTTATAGATTTTTAAATTAGCACTTACTATGGTGTTATAAATTGATATTATAATATTATTATGGTGTTAATTTATTGTCGCTATTAGAGAGGTTATACTGTAGACGCCGACTATTTTGTTCCCAATTGGGAACAAAATAGTCGGCGTCTACTCATTAATATATCATTTATTGGCTATCCAGTGGATTTCGCATTTTGCGAAATATTATTTAGGCTATATTATATTTTTATTATTTGTTACGGTAACATTATATATAATAAAAATATTTACTAATTTTATCCGCTGGATAGGCATTATATTACGAATACTGAGTTACTGAACTAATGGCGAGGTTCTGCTGTACAAGTATGGTACAGTGAACTTTTTTGTACCATTTTGTAGTTTGTTATATAAAGTGGTGTAAACACTACAATTTATAAAGATGTTTTATGCTCTGGGACAAAAAAGTTCACTGTGCTCACACTTGTATATCATTTTATCCTCAATTGAACACAATTTATCATTCATTTACTAGAAATCAGTTTTGGTGAGATACGACGCTAAAAAACGTCAGGTTACAGTGTCATGAGGTACAAGTGCGTCGTTGTGAACTACCACGCTAAAAAACGTACGCTTACCTTGGTATGTCGTAGTGAATTATGGAAATCTTACATCTATGGTCACTGACGTTTTTAACGGTTGTAGCTCACAAAGATGGACTTGTACTGAAATTCGGAAATCCTACATTTATGGTTATAGACGTTTTTAACAGTCGTAGTTCACAAAAATGGACTTGTATATTGAAAAATACAATACATTTATTTGTACCGTTGGCCCTGTGCCTTACCATTATTAACATAATATACTTTAGCCTCCAGTGAACTCATATATTGGAATTTATTTATTTTAATATAATTATCAATATCAAAATCATCAGGTAAGTGTTCAGATACTATTTTTTCAACTATTTCACAAATTAAGTAGTATCGCTTATTATTTAATATATCTATAGGCAAGTCATATTTCTGCAAATATTTTAATTTATTGCTAGACAGAATAAAATTATAGTTATCATCTATATTATATTTTTGATACAATAATTCTAAATTATAGTCCCCACAATAGTTTAAATATTTCTCAAACACGGCATAAAACCTTACTATATATGACATGAAATAGTTTTCTACTAATAACATATGAGGTTCGTAATCATAAAATAAAATAATCATCTTTATTAGTTCACTATCATTATTGACAGTGTAATCAGTTTTCATATCTTCATTAAAGAGTTTTTTATTTAATAGAAATCCCTCTTCCATATAATCTATTAATACTCTATCAATTGGCACATTATACCTTTTGCTATAATACTCATAATCCAAATATTTATCTATTTGATCTTTAATATCAATGTATTTATACTTACTATTAATAAATGTTTTATCGTCTGAAAATATAGAGTCAAAAGTAATTCTTGGTATACCATTGCTATAACATCCATTTTCAGATACATTATATATAGGTATATTTATTTTAGAAAGTAATGTGCTTTGATATTGTTCTTTGAACCATCCAGATTCCTTTATTCTGTAATACATAGGACGATAATTTCCATAAAAATGTCCATCACTTATTAAATCATAATATGTATAATTAGTAATGTCATGAACATTATCTGATAAGTAACATCCAAATAAATTAATTTCACTTACACCCAAATATTTTAAAAAAACAATAAAACTTAGAATATCACAATGATAATAGTCTGGTGTATACATTTCAACATCATATTTTAATTCATCATTTTCATAAAAAAAACGCATCTCTCTTTTTTTTATATTCAAATTAAAATGTTTTTTCAGTTCATGCATATTTGCTACATTTTTATAAATATTATCCCAGAAATTATTTGTAAAAAACACACAAAATTTGTCATCTAACATTTGTGGTTTGATACCGAAAAATTGCCCACCTAATCCTAAAATATCACATTGACTATCCGTTTCTGATACCGAACGTTTCCAGCAAGCTATTAATATATCATTATTATTATATAATTCTGAAAATCTATGTTTATGATCTCTTATATTTTTACCACAAGAAAATAGACAACATTTTTTGCCAGACAAACAATTTTTTAGATTTATATAAGTATTTTCTTGATTTTCATTATCTATTAAACTTAGTAAATATTCTGAAATAGGTCGCATCCTAGTATAATATATTTATATTTATATATATATTATAATCTTTAATATGTGAACGCCGGCTAAAATAGTTCCAATTGGGACCGTCTCGGCATGTACATATTAAATATAAGTTAATAGACAAATATATACAGCTACTATAGGCTTACACATTCACTGTAAATTTAATAATTTACTAAATTCCTAAAAATGTATACATCTTAATTTATTACACCAATATGGTACAAGTCAGTTTGTGAGCTACAGTGAACTTTTTCTATAACGGCATGTCAATATCTGAGATATCTCAGATATTATTACCATAATTCAGTAACAGTCTATAGATTTCCTTTTAAAATGGGGTGTCGTTATAAAAAATGGTTGCTGTATTTATGGTATCGGACGTTTTTAACGGTAGTAGCTCACAAAAATGGACTTGTAATATTTTTAGATCAAAATAGTAAATTTTTATTTTTAGTGGACAAAAAATGTAATATTTTATGCATAGAGCATAATTTTCTAAAAAATACAAAATAATTATGATATGCATCTTAAATAGTTACGAATTTTATTTCTATACAAAACTTAAAACTACGCGGTGAATATAGAAGCCTAAATGTATCCTTAAATGCTTATATCAAAACATAAGTATTAGTTTAACTACTTAGTAAGTAAACGCCGGCTAAAATGCCTTAGTTAATAGTGCGGCTATGATGTATTTGCGTTTACTTATTAAAATATTTAGCTAACTATATAAAATATAATATAACACAATCAATGGTTATTAAAATTACTAGATTAGGTTTTACTGAGAGCGCCCTATTATGTTTATATTGGACTAAAACGCACACAAATATTGGTAAAACCTTAATTTGGAGTGATAAACATTCTGAATATAAAAACAACACAATTAAATGGCTATACACAACATCTGGATATTATGATAATAGTGTTACGGCATCATATTTTGACGCTAAGCATGACGATGATACAGATCCACTTGTATATAGTACTTACATGGAACGTGTAATGAATTTTATAAAAGGGTCTGACATATGTTGTCTATGTTTTTCTGATTTTAAAAAAATAGAAAACAATAATGTAGAAGAATTTATACGGTATATTTCTGCCAAAAAATATTGTAATATAACACCTGAAATTACATTCCAGTTTATGACAAATAATAAGAACGTTCTAATAATTTCACCATTTGCTGATTTAGCTAAAGAACAATATGTCAGTGGAAACTTAGAAAAAATACATGGAGAGTTATTATCTCCAAAAGTTGATAACCTATATACATACACATTTCCATATACCTTCTTTAACAAAGGTGAACATAATAATATATTAGAACAGGCTGATTTTACTTTTAGTGATATCTTAAAATCTATTGATAGTAATTTATATGATGGTGTACTAATAAACTGTGGGGCCTATTCATGTATAATAGGTGAGAAGATGACTAACATAGGTAAAAATATATGTATAATGGGTGGTTACTTTTCATCTGCGTTTGGAATTTTAACAAATAGACGCCGTCAGTATTTAAAGACAATAGGGACACTAATTACAAATGAAGAGTATTGGATAACAAAAATCCCAGATAAATACAAACCACAGGATTATATGAAAATTGAAGGTGGTTGCTATTGGGATTAATTTTATTACACGTCTGTTTTTGTAAGCTACAACGCTAAAAAACGTTCGGTTACTGTATAGACACTGTTGTATTAACACGTAGCCGACGAAAAATAAACATTTTTTTAAAATTATTTTCTATGGTGTATATTAAATCACAAATTTAATATTTTTATATAAAACATATAGTATCATATAAAAAACTGGGCACAATTGTGCCAAGTTCGTCGGCTACGTATTAATAAAAAAATCTCGCTTACAATTGTGCACAGTGTGTTGACTACTTGTTAAAAAAAATCTCGTGTACAATTGCGCACAGTGTGTTGACTACAAGTCCATTTTTGTGAGCTACGACCGTTAGAAATGTCCATCACCATAAATTTAGAGTTTCATGACTTCACTCACACATACCAAGGTAACCGGACGTTTTTTAGTATTGTAGTTCACAAAAACGTACTTGTACTTGTTAATATGTACATGCCGGCTAAAATGGTCCCAATTGGGACCATTTATTTACAGTGCTAGATGAGACCACATATGAATGATTTAATAATCTCTCCTTACCACATTTAAAATATTTGGTCCCAATTGGGACCATTCTGGCGTGTA
>Ga0315902_10013058_pt1 | contig 10767 bp, 7 predicted proteins | sample LakEriMetagenome_9_FD_203523 | JGI IMG/M metagenome (GOLD analysis project Ga0315902, IMG submission 203523) | Freshwater fungal communities from buoy surface, Lake Erie, Ohio, United States - Buoy 12 MA117 | ecosystem: Environmental > Aquatic > Freshwater > Lake > Lake biofilm | place: USA...
CCCAAATTGCAAGATCGCAGCGTTTTCCGGCTTCGAGCGTGCCGATCTCCGCGTTGCGGCCGAGCGCCTTCGCGGCGTGGCGTGTGACGCCCAGCAGGCATTCTTCCGGCGTGAGCCGGAACAACGTTGCGCCCATGTTCATCGCAAGAAGCAGCGAAGTGAGCGGCGACGTGCCCGGATTGTAGTCCGTCGCGAGCGCCATCGGCACGCCGGCCTCGCGCAGCTGCGCGATCGGAGGCAAATGCGTGTCGCGCAGGAAGTAGAATGCGCCGGGCAGCATAACGGCGACCATGCCGGCGCGCTTCATGGCGGCGATGCCGGCTTCATCGAGATATTCGAGGTGGTCGGCGGAAAGCGCGCTGAAGCGGGCCGCGAGAGCGGCGCCATTCTGGTTGGAAAGTTGCTCGGCGTGCAGCTTCACCGGCAACCCAGAGCCGCGCGCGGCGCGGAAGACGCGTTCCGTTTGAGCCGGCGTGAAGGCGATGTTCTCGCAGAACGCATCCACGGCGTCGGCAACGCCGACGGCAGCGGGGATAATGTTGGCGCAGACCTCGTCGATATAGCCGTCCGCATCGTCTGCGAACTCTGGCGGCAGTGCGTGCGCTGCGAGGAGCGTTGGTGATATATTGATGCGACGTTTTTCGCTCAAGCGTCGCGCGGCGTTCAATTGCTTCAGTTCGTGCTCGCGCGAGAGCCCATAGCCGGACTTGATTTCGATCGTGGTGACGCCCTCGGCGATCAGAACGTCGAGGCGCGGCAAGGTATCGGCCACCAGATCATCTTCGCTTGCGGCGCGCGTCGCATTGACTGTGGAGATGATGCCGCCCCCGGCGCGGGCGATCTCTTCATATGTCGCGCCATTTAAACGCAGCTCGAATTCGTGTGCGCGGTCGCCGGCGTGGACGAGGTGCGTGTGGCAATCGATCAGGCCGGGCGTGATCCAGCGACCGGCGCAAGGGATAGTTTCCACGGGGTCAAGCGCGGGCGCTTTACTGGCGGGGCCTGCGTATAGAATGCGATCGCCCTGCGCTGCGACCACGCCGTCTTCGATCGCGCCAAGACCGGGCAGGTCTTCGCGCATCGTCGCCAGGCGGGCGTCGCGCCAAACTCGATCGCAGTGCATGCGCCCTTCCCTTCGATTGGAATATGTCTATACATAAAGACGAAGCGGCGAGGTTGTCCAGTGAGCAATGACGGCACGAGCCTTTGGTTCGCGGAAGCGTTGTTGGAGACAGGTTGGGCGCAAGGCGTGCGGCTCAATCTGCGCGGCGGCGCGATCGCTGGCATTGAAACAGATGTAGCGCGCGCTTCGGGCGAAGAGGGCGGCGCGGTGGCGTTGCCGGGCCTCGTCAATGTCCACAGTCATGCGTTTCAACGCGCGATGGCGGGGCTCACGGAACGGCGCGGGCCGAGCGCGGACGATTTCTGGTCGTGGCGCGAACTGATGTACCGCTTCCTCGATCGCGGCGGCGCCGAGGAGATTGAAGCGATTACGGCGCTCGCGTTCGCCGAAATGCTCGAGGGTGGGTTCACCCGCGTGGCCGAATTCCACTATCTGCATAATGACGAACGCGGCGACGCTTACGCCGATCCAGCGGAAATTTCCGCGCATATCGTGAATGCCGCGCGCGACACGGGCATCGCGCTGACGATGCTGCCGGTGTTTTACGCGCACGCGAATTTTGGCGGCAAGCCGTTCTTGAGCGGGCAGCGGCGCTTTATCAGCGATGTGGGTCGCTTCGCCAAGATGGTGGACGGTTGCGGTCGCTTGGTGCGCGATCTGCTGGACGCGAATGTCGGCGTGGCGCCGCATTCGTTGCGGGCTGTGACGCCGGAAGAATTGCGTGATCTCGTGGCGATCGCGGGCGACCGGTCGATCCATATTCATGTCGCCGAGCAAACGCGCGAGGTCGATGATTGCCTGGCGTGGTCGGGCAAGCGGCCTGTCGAATGGCTGATGGAGAACGCGGCGGTCGATCAACGCTGGTGCTTGATCCATGCGACGCATATGACGCCCGAGGAAACGCGCGCGATGGCGCAGAGCGGCGCCGTGGTGGGTTTATGCCCGGTCACGGAGGCCAATCTTGGCGATGGCGTGTTTCCGGCGGTCGAGTATTTGGAAGCCGGCGGCACGTTTGGGGTGGGAACGGATTCCAACGTGCTGATCGACGCGGGCGAAGAACTTCGCACGATGGAATACGCGCAGCGTCTGACGCGCCGGAAGCGTTCGGTGCTGGCGCCGGCCGAATGCAGCACCGGCGGCGAATTGTTCCGGCGTGCGCTCGCGGGCGGGCAACGTGCAACGCAAAGCGTCGGCGGCGTGAAGGTCGGGGCGCCGGCGGACATCGTGAGCTTGGACGGCGCTTCGTCGTTGCTGGCGCATCGTAGCGGCGATGCGCATATCGACTCTTGGGTGTTTGCAGGCGGCAAGCGCTTGGTGAAAGACGTTTGGCGGCGCGGTCGCAAGGTTGTGCAAGACGGTCGACACGTGCAGCGCGAAGCAATAGAACAGCGTTACGCGCAAGCGTTGGGGCGCATTCTCGCGTGAGCCGTGCGCCGCCGTCCGACACGCTACACGCCCGCATCCGCTCCAGCATCGAGCGGAGAATCCTTTCGGGCGCCTGGAAGCCGGGCGATCGGATTCCGTTCGAACACGAGCTGATGGAGAAACACCAATGCTCGCGCATGACCGTGAGCAAGGCGATCGCGGACCTTGTGAGTGCGGGCTTGGTTGTGCGCCGTCGTCGCGCGGGTTCGTTTGTGGCGCCGCCGCCGGTGCATTTGTCGATCCTCGACATCCCTGACATTCAGGCTGAGATTCGTCAGCGCGGGCAGGATTATTCCTATAAGCTGCTTGCGCGCGCTGTGCGCAAGCCAGCGCGTGGCAACGCGGATGAGCAAGCGCTCGCCGATGACGGGTCGCTGTTGGCGGTTGAATGCCTGCACAGCGCCAACAAGCGGCCGTTTGCGCTGGAGCGCCGGCTGATTGCGCTAAAGGCCGTGCCGAGCGCGGCGGACGCGGATTTCGCGCATGTGTCGCCGGGCGCCTGGTTGTTGGATCACGTGCCTTGGACGCAGGCTGAGCATCGGGTGTCGGCGGTGAGCGCTGACGCTGCAATGTCGGATGCGCTAGAGATTGATCCACGCGCTGCATGCTTGCGGCTGGAGCGGCGCACTTGGCGCAACGGCGTTGCGATCACCCATGTGGTGCAGACGTTCGCTGGTGAATCGTATCACCTCGCCGGCTCATTCATGCCAACGCGCGCTAAGCGGCGCTAAGTGTGCGACGGGCCCATGCCCACAGCGCCCGCGTTGAATGCCGCGGCGGCTGGGTTCAGCCCGCTGCGGCATTTTTTTTGAGGGTTTTCCGGCCGCGACTGTACGGGGATGCTCGGTGACGCAAGGGCCAGTAACAAGCTGTTGGAATTGATAGGCCGCGCATGCGCCTGTGAGCAATGCGCGCGCGGAAAGTTACTCAGCAGCAATAGCTGACGTCGCGTCAGGCGGCGCCCATTGTGCGAGCAGGCGCGCTTGCGCACCGCGGCTGCGATAGAGGAAGTCCGCCGGCAGGCCGAGTCGCAACGAAGCTTGCGCTGGCGGCGCATCTTTAATGGCGACGCGATCCGCCAATGCGCCCATGGCGCAAAGCACCATCCTCGAAAACGCGTCGAGATCGTATTGGCGACCCAGCTCAAGTCGTTCGCGCACGATCGGCGGCAAAAGCGAGACGGAGGCCTTTGCCATCATCTTGCGAATACTGACGGGCAAACCAATCGCGCCGGGGCCCGATTGCACGATCTCGAGAAACTCGCCGACGATCGGATGCGGCTCAAAGCGCGGCGCGAGCTTGTCCATCATCGCCATGAAGTCTGCGTCGGAGCCTAGCGCTGTCTGCACGCCGTACAATTTCGCGATCGGCGCGCCTTCATCATAAAAGCGGCGCTTCTCGTCTTCGCTCAGTGGGCTGACAAAGCGATCATATGCGTTGAGGAAGCCGTAGCCTGCCGTCGCGCTCACCCAATCCAGCAACTCAACATCGAGCGCCTTGTAGTGTTCGCCGTTGGGCGTCTTGCCCTCAACGCGCGCATGCATGTTGGTAACGCCCTGGATCACGCGCCGTGCGGCTTCCTTGGGCGCATAGACGCCAACCATCGCCGCCATGCCGGTGCGTTTCGAGCGCCCGATCGGATCGACCTTGTAGATCGAATGGTCCCAGACGCCCGAGCGGATGCGTGCGTCCGCGAACTCAAGCAGCACCGCCGCCACACCGCCGACGCCGAGCGCGATCGGGTTCTTGAACACGCGCCATTGCATCGAGTCCGGGCCGATCATAGCCGGCGCGCCGGGGGGATTGGCGAAATCGACCTTCCAGCCGAGATACGAGTCCATGTGCAGGCCCGCGCGCTTCATCGTGTCGTTTGCCATGCAGCCAAGTTAGCACAGTTTGGCGCGCAACCCACGCTCTGGCGCCTATCAGAAATGATGGGCGCGGCCTCCAATCACTGTTCCGCCACGGCATGGCGTTGCGTGCGCTTGCGGGGTGAAAGCAAACGGCGGATTGTGACCTCCATGAGCGCGCCTTCTCTTGATCGTGACGCATTGGCGGCTTTGGCGCCGAAGCTGGCGCCGGGCGCGACAGGCGTCGCCGAAGCGCGGCAATTGTCCGGCGGAGCGAGCCAGGAATTGTGGCTCGTGGTGCTGGACACGCCGGCGGGGCCGATGCGCATTGTGTTGCGCCGCAAACCACCGCAGCGCGCCGCCAGTGAACTCGCGATCGCGATTGAAACCGAAGCCTTGCTCATTGCGCTCGCCCACGACGCGGGCGTGTCGTCGCCGCGCGTGCTGCACACGCTCACGCCGAGCGATGGCTTGGGCGCGGGCTTCTTTATGAGCTTCGTCGAAGGCGAAGCGTTAGGCGGGCGCATCGTGCGCGACGATGCGTTCGCGGATGTGCGGCCAAAGTTGGCGCGGCAATGTGGGGAGATATTGGCGCGCATCCACGAGCTGCCGCGCGCGCGCGTGCCTGAACTGCCCGTAAAGGACACGGCGCGGGTGATCGATGAATTGGAGCAGGGTTATCGCGCCGAGGACTGGCCGCGGCCAGTGTTCTCGTTGGCGTTTCGTTGGTTGCGCCAGAACATGCCGCCGCCAGCAGAGGCCACGATCGTGCACGGCGATTTTCGCAATGGGAATCTGCTAATGGGGCCGGACGGCGTACGCGCTGTGCTCGATTGGGAATTGGCGCATGCTGGCGATCCGATGGAAGACCTCGGCTGGATTTGCGTGAATTCGTGGCGCTTTGGCATGATCGACAAACCCGTGGGTGGCTTTGGCGCGCGCGAGGATTTGTTCGCGGGCTATGAGGCGGCGAGCGGCGCCAAAGTGGACGCCGCGCGCGTGCGCTTCTGGGAGATCGTCGGCACGCTGCGTTGGGGTGTGATCTGTACGATGTCGGGTGTGTTGCTGCGCGGCGAAGGGCCGTTCGCGATCGAGCGGCCGATGATTGCGCGGCGCGCGTCGGAAACCGAACTCGATTTGCTCAATTTGCTGGAAGGCACGGCATAAGATGCAGGATCATCCATCCGCCATCGCCATGCTCGACATCGCCATTGCGCATCTGCGTGACAATACGTTGCCTGATCTCAATGGCCGCGCCGCGTTCGACATGCGCGTGACGCTCAACGCGTTGCAATTGGTACGCCGGACCTTGGCGCTGACGCCTGAGAGCGATGCAGCCGAGCGCGCGCGCTTGGAAGCGTTGCTCGGCAAAGCTGGCGATCTCGACAGCTTGAATCGCACTCTCTGCGCGCGCATCGAAGCTGGCGAGATGGATTTGGCGACGCCAGGGCTCGCCGCGCATCTGCGCGTCACTGCGCTTGAAAAACTCGCCGTCGATCAACCGACTTACTCGGCCTATCGCCGCGCCACAGAAACAAAAGGCTGAAACAGAGGGAGTATCGCGATGGATTTTGATCTGCCGCTGGAGCTGATCGCGTATTTGGGCGAGCTCGACCGCTTCATCGAGGCGGAGATCAAGCCGCTCGAAAACGAGAACGACAATATCAAGTATTTTGACCATCGCCGCGAGTACGAGCGCACCGATTGGGAAAAGGGTGGGCTGCCCAAACACGAATGGGAAGCTCTGCTCGCCGAAGCGCGCCGCCGTGCTGACAAAGCGGGGCATTTGCGCTTCGCCTGGCCGAAAGATCTTGGCGGCAAGGATGGGTCGCAGCTTTGGCTCGCCGTGATCCGCGAACACCTTGCCGCGAAGGGGCTCGGGCTGCACAATGATCTGCAGAACGAGCACTCGATCGTCAGCAACAATCCGTTCGTGGTGATGTTCAAGGAATTCGCGACGCCTGAGCAATACGCGCGCGATTCACAAAAGCTGCTCGACAACAAAATGCTGACGGCGTTTGGCCTGACTGAACCCAATCACGGCTCCGACGCCACCTTCATGGAAACCCGCGCCGTCTCCCATGAGAAGGACGGCAGACAGGGCTGGCTGATCAATGGTGAGAAGATGTGGACGACGGGTATGCACGTCGCCACCCACATCCTCACTTTCGCTCGCACCAGCGGCAAGGACGGCGACGCCAAAGGCATCACCACGTTCATCGTGCCCGCCGATACGCCCGGCGTGAAAGTCGAGGAATATCTTTGGACCTTCAACATGCCGACTGATCACCCACGCGTGTCGCTCACCGACGTGTGGGTGCCTGAGGATGCGTATTGGGGGCAGATCGGTGGCGGCCTGCGCTTGGGCCAAAGCTTCGTGCACCAGAACCGCATCCGCCAAGCTGCGTCATCGCTCGGCGCGGCAGTGTTCTGCATTGAGGAGAGCGTGAAATATGCGCGCCATCGCAAGCCGTTCGGTCAGCCGCTGGCCGATAACCAAGCGATCCAATGGCCGCTGATTGAATTGGCGACCCAAGCCGAGATGCTGCGCCTGCTGATCCGCAAGACGGCGTGGGAAATGGATCGCATGCCGCACAAGCAGATCGAGCACGAGCTCTCAGACAAAGTGTCGATGTGCAATTATTGGGCGAACCGGCTCTGCTGCGAAGCCGCCGATCGCGCCATGCAAGTGCACGGCGGCATCGGTTACTCGCGTCACAAGCCGTTCGAGCACATCTATCGTCACCATCGCCGCTATCGCATCACCGAAGGCTCCGAAGAGATTCAGATGCGCAAAGTCGGCGCGTTCCTGTTCGGCTATTTGGGTCCACGCAAAGCTGAGTTCGCGAGCTAGGCGCGCGCTACTCCGCCGCCACCTTCATCGACGCGCTCTGCGGCCCTCGGATCAGCTTGCCCGGGTGGACGCCTAGGTATGCGCCGTCGCGGAATGTGATCTCGCCGGACTTGATCGTCGCCACATAGCCCTCGGCCTTCTGCAGCAGCCGTTTGCCGCCCGCCGGCAGATCAAACGCCAGCCACGGCTTGCCGAGCTTCACGTTCTCGAAATCAATCACGTTGATGTCGGCCAGATAGCCCGGCGCGATCAGTCCACGATCGGAGAGCCCATAGAGCAGGGCGGTATCGCGGCACTGGCGCTTCACCGCATTCTCCAGCGTGATCCGCTGGCCCGCGCGATCGCGCACCCAATGCTGCAACATGAAGGTTGGTGAGGCCGCATCGCAAATCGTGCCGCAATGGGCGCCGCCGTCGGAGAGTGAGTTCACCGTGTCGCCCGACCCCTGCAACGCTTCCAGGAAATTCAAATTCCCGTCGGCGTAATTCAGGATCGGGAAATAGATGAACCCGCGCCCCTCATCCTGCATCAGTAGATCGTATGCGTACTCCTCGGGCGAAACGCTGGCGGCCTCGGCGCGTGCGGCGAGAGTTTCGGCTTGTGTCGGCTCGTAATTGAAGTCCGGGCCTATCTCAAATTGCATGGACCAGCCGCCGGCGATCACCATCAGCAGGCCAACGAGATCGCTTTCGGGGAAGACATTCTCCTCGCTGATCATGCGTTGCTTGAAGGCGGGGTCCTTCAAATGCGCGAGCTGTTCGGCCCACGGCTTGCCCATGATCTCGGTCCAGGCCGGGCGGAAGCGGAACGGATGCACCGTGCCTTGCCACGCCATCACGATGCCGTTCCCGCGCAATGCGATTTGCGCCACGATATTGGCGCCCTTGGCGTTCTGCGCGCGCATCTCGCTGATCTGCTCGTCGAGCGGCAGCTCCTTGGCGATCGATTGCAGTGCGGCGAACGTGACGGGCAGCCCGGTCTCGCGGCTCAGATCGCCCATCCACTCAAATTCATTCCATTCACGCTTCAAATCCGACGCCATTTCGAACACGCCGTAACCTACGCGGCCCATGGCGCGGCCGATGCCGATCAGCTCATCCTTGGTCGCCGTTGTACCCGGCACCAGTTCGCCGTCGATCGAGCGATGCAAAATCGTGCGCGAGGTGGAGAAACCGAGCGCGCCGGCGCGCAGACCTTCTTCCACGATCTGCGACATGCGCGCGATCTCATGTTCAGTCGGATCAAGATTGCGCGCGCCGCGCTCGTCCATCACGTAGGCGCGCACCGCGCCGTGCGGCACGTGCGTGCCAACATCGATCGTGCGCGGCAGGCGCTCCAATTCATCGAGATATTCCGGGAAGCTCTCCCAATTCCACGTGAGCCCCTCCGCCAGCGCCGTGCCAGGAATATCTTCTACGCCTTCCATCAAGCCGATCAGCCAATCGTGCTTGTCGGGTTTGGCCGGCGCGAAACCGACGCCGCAATTGCCCATCACCACCGTCGTGACGCCGTGCCACGACGACGGCGCCATTTCCTGGTCCCAAGTGGCTTGGCCGTCATAGTGTGTGTGAATATCGACCCAGCCGGGCGACACGATCTTTCCGGTTGCGTCGATCTCTTCTTTGCCGCGCGGGAGGTTGGGGCCAATGGTCGTTATCAAGCCGCCATCAACAGCGACATCGGCGACGAAGCGCGGCGCGCCTGTGCCATCGATGACCGTCCCGTTGCGGATCACCAAATCGTGCATCGCGCGCCTCCCGTTCGTTTTTATGAGGCGCGAGTAGAGACCCCATCGGCGGCTAGGCGCAATATTGTCGGTGCGGAAAGTGCGCCGTGTTCGCAGCTGCGAACTAGGGGCGAAAATGGTGGGCCCGGCAGGACTCGAACCTGCAACCAGACCGTTATGAGCGGCCGGCTCTAACCATTGAGCTACAGGCCCCAATGCCGGCCCGCATGTGCGGGCGGGCGGGGCGTCCGTCAAGTCTCGCCGTCGCCGCGCGCGTAGCCGACGATGGCGGCGCGGACGAAATCGTCGAAATTGATACTGTCGAGGCTATCAGGGTGCTTTGCCCAGGGCGGACCATCGAGCATTTGCACGGTGATGTCCGGCTTCTTGGTGCGGCGGCGGCGCGTGAGTGCGTGGCTCGCTTCCTTCTCGACCCATTCTGAGCTTGCAGCGGATTTCGACCAGCAGAGGTGGAAAAGATCGGCGCGCTCGATCTCCTTGCGCAGGCGCGGGCTCCATTCTTCGCCGGATTTCAGCGACGCGCGATCCCAGAAATGTTCGACGCCGGCGGACGCGTACGCCGTGGCGATGGCGGCGACGGTTTCGCGGTCCTTGCTGGAATAGGAGAGGAAGACGCGCTTGTGGCGCTTCAGGCGCACCTTGTCGCCGACGCCCTGCGGCTTCTTGTCGGCGCCGATGACGGGGCGTGTGAAGGCGAGCACGCCGATCTGGGCATCATCAATGAAGACCCGCGCGAGCACGACGATCTGTTTGACGTCCGCTTCGGTTTCGATCGAGAAATTGAAATCGATTGGATCGCCGCGCCAGGTGCGGCGCTGTAGGGCGCCGTCGCACGCAGCGCCGCGCACTTCGAGCGACACGCCGACTTTCGCGCCGAGCGCAACATCGCCAATGCTCATGCCTTGCGGCGCTGGCTCAGCGCGCGGATCGATTTGGCGCGCCGCCTTGATGACGGCTTTCAGGTCTTTGGGTTGGTGAATGGCGATGCGAACAAGCTCGGGCGTCCCGCGGCGCACCTTCTTTGGTGCAAACGCCGTGGCGTCGGCGGGGGCGCTCTTCTCAACGGCCGACTGATGATTGATTGCGCGTTCGGCTGGCGGCGCACTGCGTTTGGCGGCTGGGGCTGGCGCACCTGCTGACGGCGCTGGCGCCGGCGCTTGCGGCGCCGGCTCTAAGGATGCGGGTGGTGCGGAATATTGCGGCGGCGCTGGGGCTGCACTAACGGGCGCTTCATCTGCAGCGGGCGGAAGCGGCGCGCCGCCTCGCTTCTGAGATCGAAGGCGCGGTAGTGGGTCTTCTTCGCGCTCTAGTGTTGGCGCTTCCGGCGCCGCCACGCCATCGTCGATTTTTCCATCGGAGTCCGCTGGCGCATCGGCGCTGCCTGGTGCGCTTGCTTCCAGATCATCAACCGCAACGGAATCCTCTGGCGGTGTTGGCTGGGGCTCAGCACTTGGTGGGGGCGCTTCCGCTTCGAGCTGTTGGTCCTGCGTGACTTCCTCTGGCGCATCTTCTGCGGGAGGCTGCGGCTCAGGTTGAGCTTCTAGCTCGGGCGAAGGGGCTGGCTCAGGCGCGGCTTCGACCTCATGCGCTGCCTCCGGCTCGGGGGTTGCGGGCGGCGCGTCTTCGGTTGCGGTCTCGATCGGCGCCGGTTCTTCGCGTTGCGGTTCTGGCGCTTGTGGCGGCAGCGGTGCGGCGTGCGGCGGGTCGTCCGCGCTGGGCGCGGCTTGGCGGCGGCTGGTGAGCGCGATCGCGCGTTCGCGCGCGAGTT
>Ga0315902_10013059_pt1 | contig 10766 bp, 16 predicted proteins | sample LakEriMetagenome_9_FD_203523 | JGI IMG/M metagenome (GOLD analysis project Ga0315902, IMG submission 203523) | Freshwater fungal communities from buoy surface, Lake Erie, Ohio, United States - Buoy 12 MA117 | ecosystem: Environmental > Aquatic > Freshwater > Lake > Lake biofilm | place: USA...
CCCTCGCAGCGGTGCGTGATGCACTGGCTGCCGGAGAAGGCAGATGCGGGGCAACACGGCGACGATTAACGTGGTGCGGTTCCGCGCCGACTGGGACGCTCACACGCCCATCGCGGTGATGTGTGTGCGGTACACCGTCACGAAAGACCAGATCATTCGGCTTCGTGACCACTGGCACCTCAGCAAGCGGCTCGACCGTTCGCTGCGGTACAAGCCCCGGCGGCAACGCGACCCGACGCCTCGGGAAATCGCCCAGACGTGCCGCGAGATTCAGGCCCAGTGGGACGACGCGACCAGGGAAGACCGGGCGGTGGTCAAACACCAGGGATACAAGCTGCGGGTGGTGCCCGTGAACGACGAGCTCCGCGAGCTTATGGCGGATGACGACGAATGAGCCGCGCCGAAGACACAGTGCAATGGCGGATCGTCGTCGAGTTCGGGCGGAAATACGTCTATCTCACGATGACCGACAGCACGGGCAAGCTGCTCGCCGAGTTCGAGGAGTGCTTCACACAGCCGTTTTTGCTGGACCGCAAGGACGCACGAGATGAAACGGTGGACGCCTGGCACATGCTCTACGACCACCTAAACGAGACGATTGTCTTCCCTCTGCCAGAGGGCGGGGGCGACTCGGCACAATCGGATGAGGAGGACTGACGCCATGCCAGACTTTGGTGCGACCCCGGCGGAAGAGGCCCAGTACGGCTCGGCCCTGAACGTCTGGCAGGCGTTGATGCTTCTGCAGCGTTGGTCGCCGCTCGTGGGCTACGCCCAGCGTTTCGTGGGCGAGCTCGACCCGTACAAGAAGGGGCTGATTGTCAGCGAGGCCGCAGAGTGGCTGGCGTCGCAGACCAAAGCCCAGGCCGATGACCAGCTGGTGCGGCTGCTGGCCGACCTGCTCAAGACCAAGGAGGGCGAGGCCCTGGTTCGGTGGGTGTTGCTCCAAGTTGAGGCCGTGCGGTGAATGACCTCCTTCGTGTCGCTGCCGTGGTTGCTGCGGCGGCTCTACTCGCTGCTCCCTACTGGGCACAAGTCAAAGCCGCAGCGGGTCGTGCGCTGGAAACCGCAAAAGCGCAAGCCGGGCTCATCGGCCGGCTCGCCGCCGCCGCCCTCTTGATCGCTGCGGCTTGGGGCAAGGTGCCGCTGCCCACGCTGCCCGGGGCCGCGATGCCTGTTGTGGACACGCCGAGCGACCAGATGCAACGCATGGTGGCACCTGTGGCCGACGCCCTGGCCGGGCTGCCGGCCGCCGACCGGGCACTGTGGGCGACGCTTTGGACCAGGGCCGCGACCGTGGCCGCCGGCGACGCGGTGACGACCCAGCAGGCGTTCACCGACACGCGGGCTCTGCGGGACTACACGGCCCTTGCCGTGGACATCGGCTGGCGTCGCATTGGGAAGCACGCCACGGGCTCGCAGGAATCGCTCAGGACGGCCGTGGAGGCCGCCTACGACTCCGTAATGGGCCGCGACGTGGTGCCCGTTACCAGCGAACTGCGGGCCCGCTACGTCGAACTGGCCAACGCCCTGGCCTGGGCCGCCACGAGGTGACGCCGTGATGGCTCCGCACGCCACAGGGTACGTCCCAGACCCGGCCGGGGCCGAGGCGTTTGTCGCCTCGCTGCCTCACCCGACGCTGGCGTCGGCCGGGCCCGACCTTCGGGCCGCCGGCGAAGACGTGATGCTGTATCCAGCCCTGCTGGCCTGCTCGCCGGCCTGGCGGCGTGGCTCGCAGGGTGACGTTGGCTCGTGCGTCGGCTGGGGCGCGAGCCTGGCCGTGGATGTGCTCGCCGCGTGCGACATCCACTGGCGGAAAGACCCGGAAGTCTGGAAAGGCCGCACCATCGAGGCGAGCCTTTACGGGTTCAGCCGTGTCGAGGCCCGCGGCATTCGTGCCAACACGGGCGGCGACGGCAGTACCGGATTCCATGCGGCCAAGGCCGTCCGTGACTTCGGTGCACTGCACTACGGCGTGGACTACGGCGGGTTCGTGTTTGTCGAGAAGGACAAGCAGGCCCGAGACCGCGAATGGGGCCGCAACGGCGTGCCCGACAAGCTCGAGCCGTTCGCCAAGGAGCGGCGGTGCCAAGAGACAACGCTAGCCACGTCGTTCGACGAGGCGGCCGCGGCCATCAGCAACGGCTACCCGGTGGTGGTGTGCTCGGGCCAGGGATTCAGCATGGCCCGAGATGCTGACGGGTTCTGCAAGCCGGGCGGCGTGTGGTGGCACTGCATGTCCTTTATCGGCGTGCGGTTCGGCAAGCGGCCCGGGTTGCTGTGTGCCAACTCGTGGGGCGACTCCAACACCGTCGGCCGGCACTACCCCGAGAACATGCCCGAGGCCGTGCGTAATTGCTCGTTCTGGGTCGATGCCGACGTGTGCGACCGGATGCTGAGCGGCAAGGACTCCTACGTGTACGCGGGCTACTCGGGCTTCACGCCGACGCAACTGCCCGACAATTGGCTGCGAGGGCCGCTGTGATGCGTTGGCTTCTGCCGTTCCTCATCGTGTTCGCCGGATGCGTCGCCACCCTGCCGGGAGACGATGGCCTGACTGCTGACCTGGCGTGCGAGACCGCCCGCATGGTTGTGCAGCTGCGGCAGCAGATCCCGCCGACGCCAGCCCCGCCGAGTGACGGCAAGTGCCGGAACTGCGAAGGGCGAGGCTACGTCGGAGACGGCCGCGTGCGGGTGAAGTGCCAGCCGTGCGACGGCACCGGCCGCGAGCCCAAGAGCGTGTGCGTGGAGGGCTGCAAGTGACGCTGCTCGAGATCCAAGACGAAGCCTGGCGTGGCCTGCCTGTCGTGCGTCGCACGCTCGCCGGCCGCCGCGTCGTCGATTTGGTCGTGCGAAAAGCCGTGGCCGGCTGGCCCGTGCCAGTCATGCGTCAGTGTGACGCAGCCGAGGCCGTGGTCGTCGGCCGCTACATGGCCCTCAGCATCGAGCGGGCGGTGCGGCACGAGGTCGGCATCGGAATCTTGCTTTCGCTGGTACTGTCTGCCGTGATTAGCGAGGTCATCAAGATGCTGCTGCGGCGGTGGTTTTCCAATCCTGGCGAGATGACGGCACTGGCGTCGGAGACGCGGCACTATGACTGACCAAGCGAAAGAGACGATGTTCAACCTGCTGGAGCGGTGGGGCTTCCCCACGCTCGTGGCCATCGCCGTGGGATGGGTGCTGCGGCACGACGTGCTGCTGCCGCTCGTCGAGGAGCATCGCACGTTCGTGCGTTCGCTGAGCGAGACGCAGCGGGAAATCAGCCAGGCCGTGAGCGAGCAGACGCGGCTGCTCTACGAACTGCAAAGGGGCAAGTAGCCATGCCGATGTCGCCACGCACGCTGCGGCCGAGAACCCGCGGGTTTCACCCCGAGGCCGAGTCGTGGAAAACTCGCGTTGTTGCCAACGGCGGAACGGTGACGACTGCCACCGTGAAAGCGGTTTCTGATTTCTGCAAATCCATTGACTCCAACGGCCTGCGGTCGCTGCTGTGGCGAGTGAACTTGATGTGCGGCAGCAATCTGGAGGCGGCGTTGGTGCCGCTGTACCGGGCCAACAGTGCAAGCGGTGCCGTGCAAGGAAACACGACCGACACAAACGACAACTTCGTCAGCGGCGACTACACCGAGACGAGCGGCCTGGTTGGCAACGGTTCCAACAAACGATTAAACACCGGCCTGCCGCAGAACTTCGCAGACGGGCGGCATATGGGCATGGTGCCACACACGCTCGGCACTGTCGCGTTTCGCTATTACATGGGCGTGAAGGCCGCAGGCAGCAATAACGCACTTTTCGCCATCTTCGCCAATAACCCGACGACGCAAATCACCGCGTACACCTACTCCGATGCAACAATCGTTGGGCAGGCTGGCGTAGTGACGGCAGTCGCAAAACGTTTGCACCTTGTCACAAACGTGTCAGGGCTTGGAAACTCCAAGATGTTCGCCGACGGCGTGCGTGGCGGGACCGACGGGCCGGGCTTCAATACCACCAACACCAGCGCTATCGGCGTATTTGCGGTCCGTAACGACGACGGGACGTGGACTGCACACAGCAACGCGCGACTCTCTGGATACACCATCGGCCGCGACATGACGGCGACGCAGGTCACCACATACAACTCCATCTGGACGACGCTCCTGACGGCGCTGGGGCGATCATGACTCTCAACGACATCACGCTCCCGATTTTGGGCGACGAAGCACGCGGCCTTGCCTTAGTGTTCACACCGTCGCTCGCTCGCCGGCTGGCAGAATTGCACGCGGCGTTCGGCTCGCCGAACTGCGTTCCAGTCCCATCGCAACTGACGGACGGTCGTCTGATGCTCGGGGCTGATTTGCTCACCGAGGTGGAACCAGGCGGACTGCTACACGCCATGTGGGAAGCCGCCGACAAGGCGGTGCTGCTGTCGTCGGTCGAGGTCATCCCGTGGGGCGACGCCGTAGCGTTGTTGCCCGAGTAGCGTCTGCAAGTATCACCCATCCCCGAGTACCGTAAAGGCACACAGGAGGCCACATGAGCCAGGTCAAGATCAAGCGGTTCTTCCGCAGCGTGGACATCACGCTGCATACTGCGACCGCCCTTGCGACCACGATGCGAGTCGAAGACGTGGCAGGCGGCGTTGTTTCGCTTGGCACCATAAGCACGAACGCGGTATCGCTGCAGACCTGGGGTGCCCTCACCGCCGACGCTGCCTTCCGCCGGCTCTATAACGCCGACGGCAGCGTGGCTGATATCACGCTCGCCGCGTCCAGCACCGAGGGCCGCATGTACGCCCTGCCCGACGCAGCGTTCGGCCTGCCGTTTATGAAGATCGTGAGTGCCACCACGAACAGCACCGGAACCGCCGGCGTGGTCATGCTCAAGACCTGACGTGCCCAACCGCATACCAATCCACAGGCCGCTGCGTTTGCGTCCCGCTCGCCCGCGAGACGAGAGCAACCGCCCGAACGCGGCAGCCCGTGGGTACTGCAGCAAGGCGCACAGGGCGTGGCGACACGCGGTGCTGACGCGTGACGCCTGGACGTGCCGAGACTGCGGCCGCGTGTGCGATGGGCCGAAGGAGGCGCAGGCCGACCACATCGTGCCGATACGCCAGGGTGGCGCACGATACGACCTGGCCAACGGGCAGACGCTGTGCATCGCGTGCCATTCAGCGAAGACGGCTAGGGAAAACCGGCTGAGACATGCCTAAACAGGCGTATACTAATCGCATCACAAGGAGGTGGTGCATGTGCGACAGCCAAAAGAGGCACGCAAGGACGTGTGTTTATTGCCAACGAGAATGGCAAGCCAAATGCCCTACGGCACGTTATTGCAGCACTCGCTGCCAGCATCTGGCGTCTGGCAGTCGTGTGATTTTGGCGTGCCCTCGCTGCGGCAGCGATTTCGAGTGCAAGGCAATGGAGGTGCGTGCCGGGCGTCGCTTCTGCTCAAAGGCGTGCATGCTGGATGCAAGGCGGCGGGCAACTAAACTTTGCCTTGAGTGCGGCGGCGTTTTTACGCCAAAGCTCAGGAAAGACCCACGCAAGGGCAAGGGCCTTTATTGCGGAAAGAAGTGCGCCGGGGCTGCTCGTCGTGCAGGCAAGCGTCATGGACGCTGGAAAGAAGCTCAGGAACTTCGAGCGTGCCGCGCCAAGGTTAAGCCATCGCAGCGAATGTATGCAGCTATGCAGGAGGCAATGCGTAAGCATTTGCAATCAATAGCCAATCTCTACCAAGCACTGCGCGACTATCGCCCATGCTTGAATTGCGGCGGGCCTCCGAAGGATCACGCAACAGAACGCACTCGCTTTTGCTCAATCAAGTGCTCTGCGGAATATGAATGGAAGTGCCCGTGCAGTTCCTGCGGAACCCCGTTTAGCAAGAGGGGGGTGCATGGTGGCGGCAAGGCTTTGTGTATTGATTGCAGGGCAAAGGCAAGGCGTCAGCACCGCAAGTACCGCAGCATAGCGAGCAGAGCCAAGAAGCATGGAGTGGCTACAGAGAGGTACGTAAGGGAAAGTCTTCTTGAACGGGATGGATGGCAATGCCAACTGTGCGGCGTAAATCTGTTGCGTAAGTGGACGTATCATAAGAGGACGTTGATTCCACATCCCAAGAACGCAACGCTCGATCACATCACTGCGATGGCCTGTGGCGGAGCGGACGCACCGTGGAACATTCAGGCTTGTTGCTTTGCGTGCAACTCTAAGAAAGGCGCGTCTAGTAAAGGCCAACTAAGGCTTCGTCTGTAGTACTCCGGGCAAAAAATGCCCAACTAACGCCCGCCGAAACCGCCCGGCTTACGTTTGCGTACACGTGGCCGAAATTGAGAGATTGAAAATGGGACGCGGCCGAAAACCGACGCCGAAGCCGATTCTGAAAATCCGTGGCTCGCGGATTCGTGGCCCGCACAAGTCGGGCATCGACGCGCCACCCGGGATTCCGCCGGCCCCGGCCTGGCTCGGTGACTTGGCCCGCGAGGAATGGGACCGGGTCGTGCCGATGTTGGAGGCGTCGAAGGTGATGAGCCCGCGTCACCAGCAGACGCTCGCGGCCTACTGCGATTCCCTGGCCGACATGGTTGAGGCTGACCGCGAGTTGAAGGCCAACGGGGCCACGTTTATGGACGACAAGGGTAGGGTGAGTAATCACCCGGCATGGATGCGGAAGCGCGACGCCCGCAGCCAGATGCTCAAGTTCGCGGCCGAGTTCGGCCTGACGGCGTCGGCGATGGCGAGGGTCAGTGCCGTTGAGCAAACGAGCCCGCAAGACAAGGTCGCCGCCAGGTTGCTCCGGTGATGGCACGCCAGACTGCCCATGCCCTGGCTGCTCGGCGGTGCAGTTCTTCCCGGCGTATCTGACGCACAGCAAGGGTGACCTCGGCGGCCGCCCGCTGGTGCTCGAGCCGTGGCAGGCGGACTTTGTGCGGCGGCTCTTCGGCACGCTGCGGCCCGACGGCATGCGGCAGTATCGCACGGCCTTCCTGGCCATCCCGCGGAAGAACGGCAAGAGCACGCTGTGTGCCGGCATCGCCATCAAGCTGTTGTTCGACGGCGAGCCCGGGGCCGAGGTGTATTCGTGTGCTGCCGACCGTGACCAGGCCCGGCTCGTCTTTGAGATGGCCAAGGCGTGCGTGGACCAGAACGCCGACCTGTCTTCCCGGCTGGAGACGTTCCGCAATTCCATCGTGCGGTCGGACAACCACAGCACCTACAAGGCCCTGTCCGCCGAGGCCGGTACGAAGCACGGGCTGAACGCTCACGGCGTCATCTTTGACGAGTTGCACGCCCAACCCAACCGCAAGCTCGTGGACGTGATGGCCACGAGCATGGGGGCGCGACGGCAGCCGCTGCTGGTGTACATCACGACCGCCGGCTACGACCGCAAGAGCGTCTGCTGGGAGTTGTGGAAGTACGCCGAGGCAGTGCGGGACGGTGCCATCAAAGACCCGACGTTTCTGCCCATGATCTACGCCGCCGATCCGGCGGACGATTGGAAGGACGAACGCACGTGGGCTAAGGCCAACCCCAACCTGGGCGTGTCGGTGAAGATGGACTTCCTGCGGAGCGAGTGTGCCCGTGCGGTGGAGATGCCCACCTACGAGAACACCTTCCGGCAGCTGTACCTCAACCAATGGACCGAGCAGGACACCCGCTGGCTCCGCATGGACCACTGGGCTCAAGGCAACGACGCCTGCCCGGTGGATCTCGCCGGCCGGGAATGTTTCGCTGGGCTGGACTTGGCAACGACGTTCGACACCACGGCCCTAGTGCTGCTTTTCCCACTGGATGACGGCACGTTCTGGATTGAGCCGCACTTCTGGATACCAAGCGACAACGCCCACCAGCGAGAGCGTCGGGACAAGGTGCCCTACCTGACGTGGCAACGGCAGGGCCATCTCAAGATGACCGACGGCAACGTCACCGACTTCGAGGTGGTGCGGCGGGACATCAACGCACTGGCCACGAAGTACCGCATACGGGGCATCGGGCTCGACCCGTGGAACTCGGCCCAACTCGGTCAACAACTGCAAGGGGATGGGCTTGCCATGCAAGACTTTCGGCAGGGCTACGGCAGCCTCTCGGCTCCCAGCAAGCAGCTGGAGAACTGGGTGGTGGCCGGAAAGCTTCGGCACGGTGGGCACCCCGTGCTTGCATGGCAGGCGAGCAACGTGGCGATTCAGCAAGACTCGGCCGCGGGCAACATCAAACCGAGCAAGGCGAAGAGCACAGAACGCATCGACGGCATCGTGAGCCTGGTCATGGCCATCGGACTGTGGCAGACGGCGACCGCCCCGAAGCCTGAACAATCCTGGGATCTGACAGTCTTATGATCGCCCACGCCGAAGAGACGCCCGAGAAGGGCTACAAGATCATCGACCTCCGTGGCGGCGGCTACAACGACGGCTGGAACGACTCGCCCGCTCGAGGCCCGGCCGGCGTTCGCATCACGCCCGAGACGGCGTTGCAGTGCTCGACGGTGCTGGCCTGCGTGCGGCTCATCGCCGAGAACGTGGCGACGGTGCCGCTGCACTTGTACCAGAGGCTGCCCGAGGGTGGAAAAGAGCGGGCCCGCGGCGTGCCGCTGTATCGCCTGCTCAACCAGCAGCCCAACGGCTGGCAGACGAGCTTCGAGTTCCGCGAGATGCTCACGGCTCACTGCCTGCTCTACGGCAACGCATACGCCGAGATCCGGCCGGGTGCGTCGGGGGCGGTGAGCGAGCTCTGGCCGCTGCACCCGTCCCGCATGAAGGTCGAGCAGCTGGAGGACGGCACGCTGCGGTACTGCTACCGCGAGCAGCGCGGCACCGAGAGCGTCTACCGGCAGGACCAGATGTTCCACCTGCGGTGGCTGTCGCAGGACGGCGTCATGGGCATGCTGCCCATCACACTGTCGCGTGACGCCATCGCACTGGCCCAAGCCTTGGAGGCCCACGGTGGCTCCTACTTCGGCAACGCGTGCCGGCTGTCGGGGCTGATGGAGAGCGACAATCCCATCACGGTCGAGACGGCCGAGCGGCTCCGCGAGCAGTTCGAGCGAATGCACCGCGGGGCAGACCGGGCTCACCGCACAGCCGTGCTGCCGCAGGGCGTGCACTGGAAGGACGTGCAGAGTAGCAACGAAGCCAGCCAGTTCCTCGAGACGCGGCAGTACCAGGTCATCGAGATTTGCCGGGCCTACCGCGTGGACCCGTCCTACGTGCAGGACAAGACCAAGGTGGGGTACGCGAGCCAAGAGCAGGCCGCCATCGACCTGGTGCAGCAGACGCTGCTGCCGTGGTTCCGCCGGTGGGAGTCAGCCATCACCCGCGACTTGGTGGTGAAGGACGACATCTTCTTCGCCGAGTTCGACACCCGCGGCCTGCTGCGGGGCGACCTGGCTGCCCAGGCCAACTGGCTGCAAACGATGCTCAACACCGGCATCTACAGCATCAACGAGTGCCGTGAAGTTCTGAACATGAACCCCATCGGCCCGGATGGCGACCAGCGGTACATGCAGATGAACCTCACGACGATGCAGGGCATCGCAGCCGAGGCGAGCGTGGGCAACGCCGGCGACCAGATGCCGGCCGACAATCTGCCGCTGTCGTACACCGACGAGCTCTTGAACGGCACCACGCCGGCCGAGGGCCCGGTGCGACCCGCCGGCCCGGCACCTCGAGCACGCAAGACACCCCGCAAGAGGAAGTGACCATGGACCGCGAGCGCAGGCAGACGCAGTTGCCGCTGACGATTGAGACCCGTGGCGAGGGCAAGAGCTACATCACCGGCTACGCCGCGAAATACAACGTCCGCAGCACGCTGCTCGGAAACTTCCGCGAGGAAATCACGCCCGGGGCATTCGACCGTGCCCTGCGGGAGCAGTCGCACCCGGTCGTGGCCCTGTGGAACCACGACTCCAACCAGGTGCTCGGCAGCACCCGCAGCAAGACGCTGGCGGTCGAGACCGACGACACCGGCATGCGGTACTCGGTTGAGATTCCCGACACCACGCTGGGGCGTGACTTGAGCGTGCTGATTGGCCGCGGCGACGTGTGGGGCTCGTCCTTCGCGTTCACCATCGCGGGCAAGGACGGCGAGTCGTGGGCCGAGGAGGACGGCCAGGCCGTGCGGTACGTCCACGAGGTGGAAGGCGTGTACGACGTGAGCCCGGTGCTCAGCCCGGCCTACGAGGACGCTACGGCGGCCGTCGTCATGCGGAGCTATGAGCGGTTCCTACAATCGCACCGACCGGCGCTGACGCTGCCGGCTCTTCGACGGGATGCGAAGACCGAGGCTGCGATCAGGGACTTCCTGCACAAGCATGGCTACAAAGTCGGGTGACGTTTGCCATCACTGCCGCCGCGCACGTTTCGGCGTGTACTCGACGATTGAAAAGGGCGGCGTTTGCACGCGGTATCTGCGGTGCCCAGCGTGCCGCCAGACGGCCAAGCACGTCGTGAAGTCGTGCGAAATCCGCCGGCGGGGCTTGCGTAACTACGCAACGACCGGCGAGGCGTGAACTGCAAGGGCTCCGCCATGCGGCCCTAGTGTGCGAGTAGGCAATCACGCCTACCGCACAAGGAGCCCACGCATGGCCGCCCGCGTCAAGGAACTGCTGGACGAACTCGCCTCCGTTCTCGCCGAGATGGGTGCCCTCGAGGACGAGGGTGCGACCGAGGAGGTCGCCGAGGGTGAAGAGGTGGCGTCGGCAGAGGGCCGGTCGGTGGTCGAGGAAGTCGAGGCCCGCCAGGCCAAGTACGACGCGCTGGTCGCCAAGGCCGAGCGCATCAAGGCCGCCATCGC
>Ga0315902_10013061_pt1 | contig 10766 bp, 8 predicted proteins | sample LakEriMetagenome_9_FD_203523 | JGI IMG/M metagenome (GOLD analysis project Ga0315902, IMG submission 203523) | Freshwater fungal communities from buoy surface, Lake Erie, Ohio, United States - Buoy 12 MA117 | ecosystem: Environmental > Aquatic > Freshwater > Lake > Lake biofilm | place: USA...
TGAAGACTGCTTGCTCATTGTGCATTGCGTGAAGACGTTCTTTGATAGCTTCTTTATCCCATGTCTCAGGGAATCCGATCTGCGCCAATGAATCTGGGCTGTTAAACATACGAGCAACACACATCGCGAAAGGAAGTCTCTCATGGCCATCATAAGGATTTCTCCAGTTCTCTCTGATCCAGATTGTTACTTTGTCGAGTTCACGGAATACGTTGCAGAAACGCCACGCCTTCAGCACAGGATCCGAAGTCCATTGGTCTGCTGGAAGCCCTTGGTCGAAGCGGCGGCGATACATGGCTTGCCGTTCGCGCATCCAGTAAATCATCTCATGAACTAGGTTCTGTTGGACAGAGGTTGATACGCCTTGCTTTTCGCTCGATGTTTCAGCGAATTGCTTTTTCCTGATAATTAAAACCATATTATGATTCCTTTCTATAGAAGGGGTCGGATTGTGGAAGATCTTCGAAGATTCCTGTCTTAAGGATAATATCTTCTATTGAGTCATGTAACTTAAATGCGGTGCTTTGTCCGTGTGTGACTCTTTCTAAGCATCCGGTTCGATATAACCTCGTTGTTATCTTTTCAGTCGTATCCCTCCCCATTCCAGGAGTAAGCCTCACGATTTGTTGGAGGTTGAGTGGTGAATCGCGATTAAGATACATGGTCTGGATAATCTTGACTGTCATTGAATCAGGAGTATGAAGCGCAACTCGTTTTACGAGTCTGGTAATCCGTTGGTCCATTAAGTCTCTGCACTCTAGGTGCAATGCAAGTCCCTGGGCTAACTTGACAAACTGGGTCGCAAGTCGTGGTGGGGCCTCGATCATTGGAGCCATTGTCTGGAAATCGGTATGCTTGTCGGTTGGAGCTACGGCACGAAAATTCGCGGTGAGGATAGCAAGATCAGCGATAAAATTGCAGAACCGAGCATCTGGTGGAATGACATTTTCCTGGGAGAAGGGGCGTTGTAAAGATGCGACACAAGCCTCCTTCAGTTCTTTTCTCATTTCATTTTCTAGACCACAGTTCATGACAGCCTTGATTGCTCTATCTCTATCGTCAGATCTATTTACGTCTTTGTCGGCACGAAACTTCAAGAACCTTTCGCCCATAGAGGTATTGTTTAACGAATCGACCGCAGGAGTCACACCTGCTAGGACTATGAAATGTAAATCGTTGTACTCTCTTTTTAGACCATTTCCAAATACTTTCACGAGAGATCCGTCGTAAGCATCGCGTAAGATACCGAATACTTCGTCGCGGGTTTCTTGGCCTCCTTGAAGTAATGGAGTCAGATCCTTCACGACGACAACCGATCGTTTTCCATTCAGAGCCGATAACAATGACGGATCGGCCCCTCCAGACATTTGGAAGCCCGAGCAAAGACTTTGTGGCGTCATATTGCTGATTGCATGGCAGCGATGCCATGCCGAAACGGGCATCAGCGTTTCGGATTTTGAACCAGACGGCGGGGCGATAATAAAAAGCCATAGTGGATTTCCAGGTAGGTAGAGTGACCAAAGTACTCCCATCGTAATATCAAGTAAATCACAAGTTTCGAGCTTCAACCATTTGTGGAATACTGAGTGGAGTTCTGGTACAGTGATCGGTTTGATATCATCCTGCTCGACTTGACGATCACCGCCCTTGAGTAATGTTCCTCCGTAATCATCTCGTCCCGGACATTTAGGTGATATCCTATTCCGAATGTAGTCGTATGCCGCCTTGAGGTTACTGATATTTTCCTTGACGAGATCGTGTACGTCATACCCTTCCTTCTTTGATTCATCCCAATTGATAAAGCGAAGTTTCTTGGCATGATCTTTCAGTTTAGAATAAACTCCAACGGTTCCTTTCTTTCCAGGATCGTCGTTGTCGTACATACAGACGACGTCTCGGTGTTGGAACCATGCGCCCCATTCTGCCTTGAAAGTCCCGGCTCCTGGGATAGAAATCGCAAATCCCGGAAGATCAAGCGACCATAATAAATATGATAATGCCATTCTATCCCATTCACCCTCACAAAGATAAATCGGGTCTTCTTTCTTATATTCGGTTTCATGAAGTCCTATTGGCCCCAGGGTACACCCTGATAAATTATGGATTGGATTCTTTTTCCCACTCGCTAACTTTAATGTTCTAAGCCCGATTGGTGTTCCGTTCGGTTTCTCTGTCACCCAAACAAACTTTCCATTGATAATATCGTAACCTAACTTTGTCTCGATCTTGACTGCATCAATTGGAAGACCGCGATAATCTGCTATATCCTGCATCTTTTGATTCGTAAGTGCGGGACGCCACACTTTATTGAACATCTCCCCCAGGATAGTGATATCATTTCCCTTGGCGCCACATACCTTGCAGTCATAAACCATTCTTTCCTTGTTAATATAAAACTTCTCTTTGAAGCAGAAAGGGCAGCGGGTCAACCATTGAGAGCCATTATCCTTGAGATCCAAGCCTAATGACTCATAGATCATAGTTTAATCTCCAATGATTCTGACCAGCGTTCCTTCGCAATCTTCATACCGACAGGGAAAGATATCGGACAATTAAATATCGTATAATCTCTGCCCATGGCTTCTGCGATATCCTTTCTTGTCTTATTGCTATCCACTTCATCTTTGACTTCTATCATCAATTCGTCGTGGATTGATAGCAGCATAGATACTTTTCCACGATACTTTTCCAAGCAAAGTCTGTTGACATATATCATCGCTCGTTTGATTAAGTCTGCTGCCGAACCCTGGATATCATAATTCGTTGCACGATAAGCAAAGTTCGGATCAATAATATACCGTCGTCCGTATGCGTTTTCTGTTGTTCCTTCGCGCTTTGCTTGCTTTACTTTATCAGACATGAACCCGGCAACTTCTGGAAGACGCTCATCGTAGTCATTGATAAACGCTTCAGCTTCTTGAACCTTGCATCCGATCATTGAAGCAATCTTTGCTTTACCACCACCATAGATCTTACAGAACTGAAGATTCTTTGCTTTCTTTCTCGACTGTTTATACGTCTTCAGGTTTTTCTTTTCATCTGGTGTGAGCGCCTTTGGATCTTTATCCTCGCAAGCCTTAGCCTTGGCAGCATCGTATAGGTGGCCCCAGACAAAGTTCGAAACAATCTGATGGGCGTCACCGCCCTTTGCCAGCATACCTACAACCTTACCAGCGCCAGCCCTAAGGAAAAGCAGCCAGACTTCAATCTGCGAATAGTCTGGGATATAGAACTTATACCCTGGACGAGGGATGAATATTTCTCGGCATCGATACTGGATATTGCATCGTTTCTTACCAGAGTCATCAGATGCTACGTTTTGAGTATTTGGTTGTTCGGCAGATAATCGTCCAGTCTTTGTTCCTGACTGCTTGTAATTCGGATGAAGAACCCATACCCCATTCTCATAACATTTGAACTGATCGTATTGTTTGATATACCCAAGCATCGTATCAGCGGCACTTAGGTATAGAATCGCGTTCGCCAGTCGATCATTCTCAACTAAACTTTCATTTCCAGCATCATCGATAACTGTTTTCGTTGCGATTGTAGCGAAGAAGTCAGCATCACACTTCGGGTTCTTTCCAGTATTTTGGCATATATCGCATCCAATTCCTTTACAGTGGATGCAGGCTGGGTGCTTGTTCTTTGCTTTATCGAACGAATATGTGATCGGCTTATACTGTCTTTTCCGGAAGAATTCTAACTGTAACTGTTTTGGACTATTGGGGTTCAGTCCCGGCGCTTCTTCTTCCAGGATAGAGGAATATTTCTCGACGATCTCTTGATAATAGGACTGTACCTCTTTCATTCTATCTATATCAATCCTGACCCCTCGTCTCTCCATTCCATCTAGAACATCCATCAACTCCATTTCCATATTGTAGATATCTTTTAACTTCTCATTTCCTGGAGAGGAGAGTTCGTGCTCGGAGGTCAGAAATAACTGCATTGTCCTAAGAGCATCTAGTTCACCATACATGCGACAGAGGTCTTCATCAGCGAGCCAGAAATCTGCTTTTGTTTCTTCTGCGAGCTTAAACTTTGCGATATCAGGATCGTATGGCTTACCTTTTGCTTTCGCATTGATATGCGGATGAACTTTTCGCCGTGCTTCTACTGTTGATCTTTCCAATGCTTTCTGGTCATCATCAGAGATCTGTAGGAACTTCTTGCATAGTGGTTTTAACTGATATGTTAATTCCATCGGCGTAACTGTATGAACTGCAATCAATGCGTCATCCATTCTCCCTCTAACCTTTAACCCAGACAGTTCAAGCATGCGTCTATCGAACTGTCCATTAAACCAGACTTTTCCAATGTTATCGTCTGATAACCAACTGGCCAACCAATCGAATGATTCCTGGGAGGGAAAAACTCGGCGGGTCCAAGCATCGACCTGCCATCTAATAGAACCTGTCTCTCCGTCTTCGTTGCAGTATTGAACCATAAATGGACGTGCTGGCCATACTCCCCGATCCACGCCCATTTTTCCCCAGGGATCTAGTCCGGTTGTTTCTGTGTCAATCGCCATCCTTTTTGTGATTTTAATCGGAGTGAAGTATGGTGTTCCAACCATATAGAACTTTTTGGATAGTTTCATGCGTACCTCTATCGGGTTAGACAGGATTCGAACCTGTGGCCTACGGTTTAGAAAACCGTTGCTCTATCCGGCTGAGCTACTAACCCAGATTATCCCCTGGTCTCCCAGGGGATTTGTTATCACAGGGACAGCTTATCCATAGTCACATTGTACTTCTTCTGATCAACAAGGTTGCGAACGATGGCACTATTGTTTTGCTCGTCGATTGATTCGACACGGGCATCAACAACATTTCCACGGATATTGGCTTTGAGATTCATGCCAACCTTGATCTCAACCTCTTCTTCTTGAACGACATCTTCGACAACTTCTTCCACGGCTTCAGGTTCGGCTTCTGCCGGGGGATCTTCTTCTTGGACATTGCCGACTTCATCAAGCGACTGGATCTCTTCAGCAGCAGGTTCTTCGGCAATGCTGGCGCGGTGGGCCAGGATAGCGTCACGGATCTGATCGTCGGTTACTGCTTTGGTAACTGTGAAGACGATATTCTCAATCGCCAACAGACCTTTCAGAGCGGTGCGATCCAAGGCAGCGAGTTCGCCATACTTGGCGACATCGGGCTTTGGTGACGCTGGCGCTGGTGCTGGTTTGGCGGGTGCTGGCGCGGCTGGTTTGGCTGGCGCTGGTGCTGGTTTGGCGGCAGGGGCAGGCTTGGCAACGGGTGCGGGTGCCGCTTGCGTTCTGACTGGCTCAGAATTGGTTTTGACTGGAAGGCTTTCGGGGGCCTTTGGTGCTTCGGCCACCACCAAGTCTTCGATGGCGCGTTCGATACGGTAATTGACAAAGTCACCATTCCTACGGGCCTTGATTCGGACCACTGGTCGCGCTTCTTCCAGGGAGGTGGCGATCTGCTCAATGGCACGAGCAGGATTTTCGGCGTCGTCTTCCGAGAATTGGAATCCGAGTTTCTCCATATCACGAATGAAAAAACCAATCTTGTCGTCAGCCATATTGTAGAACAAGGTGATCGTTCCGAGGAACTTGCCTTCTTCGTTGTCATCCAGAACTTTCATGTCAAGCATGAGCTTGGATGAATCGGTACTCGAACCACGGAGTTTCTGGATGGAGGCGATATAGGTGCCTGGTTCCAGTTCGACGGAGGTATTTTCACGAGCTTGCTTGATCCCCTGCTTGAATGCGTTGGGGTTGATCTTGATTCCGAGACCCATAGCTTATCCTTTCTTAGCCAAAGTGGCTGAGTGTTTCACGGATGGAGTTGGCAGAACATCTACCAATTCCTGGTCGTTGTCGAATGCTTTGATGAAATTATCATACGCTTCCTGGGAAGTGTTACCCATTGGAATTGTGATAATTCTATCACCTGTGGTTCTTGGTTGTCCGCCTTTCCGAACGAAATGTTCTTCCAGACGGCATCCGGCCACCACGGTTTGAGATCCATCGAGTTGAATGAACCTGCGAGTACCTTCGTACCGATAATTGCAGATGATATCAACGATGGCCTCAATCACAGACATAGCTTGGTTTGACATAGTCGGTTGAACCCGATCAACCTTATTTCCTCCTCTTAGTTCGATTTCTCGCTCTGTGTCGTGAGAGATGAAGATAACGCCTCGTCCTGTGTTCAAAAGTCTGATCACAACCTTTTGGAACAAGCCTTTGATTTCGCCCCAGGTAGCACCGAAGTCATCGATGTCTCGTGGGCTATTGATCTTCTTAATCCGGCAGATCTCATTGTAACAATGTTCGTATGCGATATCAACGGTATCAAGGATAATCGTCTTGAACTTGTCGGACTTGTCTTTCTCCAGGAGATCAATATATCCATTGAGATCTTTATACGACTTAACGGGCACCGTATAAACGTTTAGGGCCTTAGTCCCAGGTTCTGTCGACAGAAAGATTGCATCGGGGAATCGTGCAGCAAAAGAAGTCTTTCCAATCTTCTTTGCTCCGTACAGGAGAATGCTATAGTCTCCTAACTTACCGGAAGGTTGATTCAAGTCTTCCGGTAGGGCGTACTGCGACGGCGCTTCCGGAGGCGCAGTATCCGAACTAGACGTTGATCTCTTTATTAAAACCATGATTGGCTCCTTGGTGGGCGGGTTGGCTAGTATATTGGCCCGGCAATGCAACGCAAGCCCCTCTATGCGTTGACTGACTTGTGGGTCGTTCTTGTGAATAGACGATTTTCATTGTTCATACATAGAGGGAGCATATCGCAGGTTCGTTGAGGCAGATCACAAGCGCCAGTGTTCATGAGTGGATCGTGTTCCATTCCTTTCCCGTATTTCTTCCACCAATCCCAATACTCCTGGACAATAGCCTCGACGCGTTTCTCCATCAACAATACTTCTGATCTGGTGAACCTGAGACTTATCCGCTCAAAATACTTGTGTTGATCGCTTCGAATGTTCTCTGTTACTCTCTTCGCGAAGTCATCCAGAGTTTCTTTCTTGCCAATCTTCTCTCCAGGACGACGGAGGATATTGTATAAACATCCGACCGGAACTTTATTTTCTGTTCGTTTGAGCGCGGTCAAATAGCAAGCAACCTGGAGATCGTATGGTAAGGTGCATGATAGCTTCTCTCCATCCCATGTTCTCTTGTTCTTTGTTTCGAACAGCCATATCGCGTCGGACGTGGGTGGTTTGAACGCTCCATCATACGTCCCAGCTAGAAAGACAGTAGCACCATCACTCATCTTAAATGGAACCTGGAACTTATCTTCTATCTTGATCCAGGTTCTTTGATGATCATCATGCCACCATCGTATCAGATATTCCTGGAAGAAATATTCTATGAGGCGCGAACTACGTTCAATCATGTCTTGGTCTTCGGTAGTTAGGAACGCGCCTTCTAACTTGATAACCTCTTTGTACGATTTGACCGCGTCGTCCACTATCGCCGGAACTTCTTTCAGGACACCTTCCAGTGAATAATCGTGGTACTTCTTGTTAGATATAGAAATACATTCGTGCATGATAGACCCGTAGGTGGTCGGTTCCTTGAGGCCGATCCTGCGCCAGCATTGGCAGGTTGAAAGCCTTGCTGATTCACGACAGATTAACCATCGGTTCAGTGTCGATTGGCGTACCCCATGGATACGGGGGTCGTACATCGTATTGAATGTATTTCTTGATATCTTCATATTAACTCCAATCTATGTAGGCCGATACCGATCGCATCAATTTCATGCTGAGGAATCTTTTCAAGATCAAAGTCGCTCATAATTTCACATACTCTTGATCTGGTAATATCGCCATCCATCTGTCCCTTCCACTTCGAAGGTGTATAGAGGCGATACTTTGGCGTCGTTCCGCAAGCGTTCTCGATATTGGCCAACACAATGCCAAGGCTCATTGAGAGTTTGACAAAGTCACCGCTTGCATTGACCTCGTATCTTCCTGGGCGGAACTCTGGTAATTCGGCGCATACTTCGATGATCTTCTTTGGATGCGATCTTTTGGCAACATACGACGTCAACTGTTTCGATACTTGGAGAAGTCGTGTAAGCCAGTCAGAGTCAGCACTCCTGAAGGTCATGATATCGACAAGATTTGCGTTCTGCCATACGGCAAGGCCCGTGTTCATCCCAGGATCAATGCTGATCCACAGGCCATTGGGAATATCTTTGGTCATCTTTCTTTTCCTATTGGTGGTGATGTGATATTTAGTCTTTCCATCAGAAATCTTGCGGACGAGTTTTTGCACTTTATTGACTCCATTACCACTTCATCAATGGTATTCTTTGTGACTAAATCAATTACTAATAGACTAGAAGTCTTTCCTACAGCAAAGATACGGTCCTCTGATTGTATTCGTTTTAGATATGACCAAGGGCTCGAGAAGTAAATCGCGGTATCAGCGGCAGATAGATCAATCCCAAACTTACCACAGTCAACCTGGATCAACATGATCTGTCTCTTGCTGGCTTGGAATAGCCTGATCCTTTCCTTTCTTTCCTGGAAAGAGGAGGCTCCGCTAATCCAAGTCACTGACATCCCAAGTTTTTTCTTGAGCATACCCCACAATAGATAAATCTCATGCTTGTAAGTACACCAGACGATGATCTGATTATCTTTCAGATTGGTCTGTAAAAGGTTTATCAGAGCGTCATACTTCCAGCATACCTCTCCTGAGATCATTATCCCGCTTGTTATGCGCCGGAACCATCCTGCAACGACCATCGCATACTTTGTCTCTTCTCCATTTGGTAAAGACCAGGTCTTGTTGGCGTGCTTATAGATCGACCGTTCTTCTTCATTCAATTCACCGATTATCTTTTGATAGATCTTTTCATTGGCAAGACCAGCATCTTTTCGTGTCATAACATATGCGTCACGATGGAACGCTTGCCGTATTACTTCGACCTTATCTTTCTTTACTATCCAATCAAATCCTCTGACAAAGAAGAGCGAATTCCGCCATTTCCAGAAGTTACTGAATCCCATCCATTCCCCATGGTAGGCGAATGCCATCTGGGTCCACATTTCTTCCCAGGATTCTGGGGCGGGTTGTCCAGCGAGACCACACGTTACCTTCGCTCGCTTACACCATTTGAGACATACCTTCGTTATCTTCGACTTAGGATTCTTGATCTCAGTTATTTCATCAAAGATAATGGCGTCGCATGCAAACTTTACGTTTCCCATCCGACAGATACATTCGCTATTCAATAGCATATACTTGACGTTCGGTATTTTTGGATTCTCAATCTGCGCCGCCCGAATGGCAACGCCTCCTTGTAAAGTCGTAAGATTGAGGTACTCCAGTCCTTCGTTTTCTAGTTCCATCTCCCATGCTGACAACACTGTCTTCGGAGCAATGATCAAAACGAACCTTACATCTTGCGTTTGCATCCAACGAATAGAGGTTAGGGTTTTCCCAAGTCGCATCTCCATTGCAAAGAAAGCAGATGGTTTTCCACGGAATTTACTCAGTCCTTCTTCTTGATACCAACGCAAAGAGCGTAGTCCTAGACTACGCTCCACGCTCTGCTTTGGAAGGGGGGCCATTGCGCCTGATGAACGGATTACCAGTTTCGTCATAACGAAAAGCCTTTTCCCTTGGTTTCTCAGTTTGTCCTGGAAGAGAGCCAGTGTTGTATCGACCAATCCAGTAAGCTACGACCCTATGTCCTTCGGTTTGATAAGATCTTCCAAATTCTTGTTGGAGTATCTCTAGGATCTGACTATCGGTTCTTCGCTTACTGGACTGTTCCTTGCATACTCTGAGCATGAGTTGACCGACAGTCAACCCGCTCTTCCCGAACGAAGTTGGCTGTCGGTTGTTCATCTCACGCCTCCTCGGCTTGGACTTCTTCGACGGGGGTGTTGATCACTTCTTCTTCTTCTTCTTCAGCAGTGACGCCCTCATCTCCGCCTTTCTTGGCAGCTTTCTTGGCAGCCTTGCGAGCAGCCTTCTCTTCGTCGGTGAGTTTCTTACCACCGCGACCACCACCAGTCCGGACACCAGTGATGTCATGGATCTCTTTCTGCTTTTCCTTGATCAACCAAGAACGGGTCAGCACGATATGCTGACGCACTTTGGCTTCAGGAATGTCGTCGCGTTCGGTCATGAATTGGGCGACAAGTTCGCTCAGTTCGGTGGGGCCTTCCATCGCTTCCAGGACGCGGATGGAGATCTGGCGGGCACTATTGGCGCTGACCTTGAAGGGAGAAGCCTTCTTGGGCTTCAGATCAGCAGCGTTTTCTTGCACGACGCCATCACCTTCGACTTCTTGAACTTCGGCCTTTGCGACGGGCTTCGGGGCAGGCTTCGCAACGGGCTTCTGGACGGGCTTCTGGACGGGAGCAGCAACGGCTCCCTTCTTGGCAGCTTCGACCATCTGCTTAGGAGTCGTTTTCTTGACTTCCTCTTTAACGGTGGGAGCGGCGGCTTTCTTCACGGGTGCGACCATGTTAGGTCTCCTTTTTATTGTGTGATGAGCTTGTGTCGGCCATCACTGGGTTATGGGTGATAGTATATGGGCGAGTATGGCAATGCAAGGGGTAAGGTGCGTCGGAATTATCCTCTTGATGGTGGGTCGGGCACCGCGCCCGCCGTCTGATCTTTGGCGTTGGGCTCTATGTTTTTATTACCACTAAAATTTGGAACCATAGACAGTGGAACAATTGACTTAATATGAAGACGATTAATTTTTCGCACACAGCAAAGGCACGCACGGTGCTTACCTGCCGGA
>Ga0315902_10013064_pt1 | contig 10764 bp, 11 predicted proteins | sample LakEriMetagenome_9_FD_203523 | JGI IMG/M metagenome (GOLD analysis project Ga0315902, IMG submission 203523) | Freshwater fungal communities from buoy surface, Lake Erie, Ohio, United States - Buoy 12 MA117 | ecosystem: Environmental > Aquatic > Freshwater > Lake > Lake biofilm | place: USA...
AGAGGAGCTGCCGATGCCTGCTGCCGAGTGGCTGTCGCGCGTGGCCGAGATGCCGATTGGCGAGATCTTCCTTACCTCCGTCGACCGTGATGGCACGGGGCAAGGCTTCGATGACGCAGTCCTCGGCCTCGTGCCGCAGGACCTGCCAGTGCCACTGATCGTCGCAGGAGGGGCCGGCAAGGCCGAGCACTTCGTCGGGCCGCTGCAGCGCGTTGACGTGGGTGCTGCATGCACCGCGCACCTGTTCAACTTCGTCGGCCAGAGCCTCGCGACGTCACGCGCGCACCTGCGCGCCGCGGGCGTCGACCTCGTGGAGTGGAACCCGAATCTGTTGCGCGACCTCGCCGGTAGCGTCTGAGCTGCCGCATGCAGGTCCGCAAGTTCCGTCCCTTCACCTGCGACGTCATTGTCGTCGACGGCATGTGGGGCGTTGGCAAGACCGCGGTGACCTCGGTCATCGGCTCGATGCCGCGGGTCGAGAAGATGCGCATCAACCCGGTCCACGAGTACGCGTGCGTCCTCCACCACCTCGGGCGCATGTCGGCGGACGCCGCAGACTTCATGATCTCAACGTTCGCCGATCACGACCAGTACCACAACCTCATCGGACGCGAGGTCAACTTCCGCCCCGGCGACGCATCAGGGACGCCCAACACCCCGGGGAGCACGCTGCGCTACCTGCGGCGCATGTTCGGCGATGACGGCGACCGCGTGGTCGACGAGATCAATTCACGCAACGTCGCGCACCACGCGGTGACACACCAAGTGCTGCCCGTCGCCGGCCCAATCTTCGACGCGTTTGGTGACCGGCTGAAGATGCTGCACGTCGTGCGCCATCCGGTCCACCTCGTGCGCTACTGGCGCGACTATCTCTCCGACCTCGACCGTGAGCGCGAGTTCACGGTGTCGATCGACCATGAGGGCACGAAGGTGCCGTGGTGGGCGGCTGAGTGGGCCGACCGCTGGGCAGAGATGACGACCATCGACCGCACGGTGGCGTCCCTCGTCGAGATGTACCGGTCGATCTTCTCTGCCGTCGATGCCCGAGTCGGCGACCCAAGACTGCTCGTGCTGTCGTTCGAGGACGTGGTTATGCGTCCAACACCGTCGTTCGCGGCGATCTCGGCGTTCCTCGGACGGCCGCTCGGACGGCGAACCGACGGCATCCTCGTGCGCGAACGGATCCCGCGTCCCACCATCACGCACGGCCGCGCGTTCTCGGCGCACAACTGGGCGTCGTCAGGCGAGGCAACCGAAGCCGACATCTATGCGGCCGAGCTGTCCCTTGTGACGGACGCGGCGAGTCCCGCGCTCGTCGGGGAGTTCCTCGCACTGGTTGACGAGTACGACCGCCGCCACCCATGCGAGCTTGCGGAACTGCGGCCGTGACGCGGTTCGCGGCGCGGCTCGCCACATTCGGGTGTGCCCTCCTTCCGCCGCGACGGCGGCCAGTGGCGATCGTGGACGCCGAAGCTGCCGACGACCTCCTGCCCTACGTGCGCGACGGCGCAGCGACCATCGTTGACCTCCGCCGTTCGCACCTGAACGCGTGGGTGCTCGCACGGACACTGCTGCGCGGCCGGCGCTCGATGCTCGACTATGCCGCGGCCTATCTCCGCACCGTGAAACCCTCGGTGGTGCTGACGATGATTGACACGACGCCGCTCTTCTACCGGCTCAAGGAGCGCTGGCCGTCCGCCACCTATATCTCGGTGCAGAACGGGTGGCGCGCGCACGAGTTCGTGCGCGACCTGCACGCAGACGGCGGCGGGCCGCTCGTTGCGGACCGGGTGCTGTGCTTCGGCGAGGCCGCGGCCGGTCTCTATCGCGAGCACATCGACGCCGAGCCGGTGGTCATTGGCAGCCTCCGCAACAATGCTGCGCCGCAGAGTGCGCCGGATGCGGGTCGCAGAACCATCGCACTCATCTCCACCCTTCGCGACAAGGTCGACCTTGACTCCTCGATGGTCGGCTACGAAGGCGAGCCCCTGGTGCGCTATCGGGAGGTCTTCGACCGCCGCTTGACGCTCGCGACGTGGGTCGCTGAGTTCTGCTCGTCGGCAGACCTCCACCTCCGCGTCGTCGGCAAGGACCGCGACTCATCACGCGAGCGCGGGTTCTACACCGACATCCTCGGCCCGGAGGGCGACCGTTGGAGCTTCGCGGCGCGGCGCGGGCCGTACAGCAGTTACGAGGAGGTGTCGAGAGCGCGGATCGTGGTGTCCACCAGCAGCACGCTGGGCTACGAGGCCCTCGCCCGCGGTATCCGCACCGCGTTTTTCATGCTCGACGCAGAACTGCCCGGCAGGTTCGGCGACCGGTTCGGGTGGCCGCTGCCGCTCGGCGACGACGGCGCACTCTGGGCCAACCACCTCGACCGGCGTGCCGTCGACGGCATACTCGGCCGCTTGCACGCGATGGACGACGTCGAGTGGGCGACAGTGCTGCGCGACTGGGTGCCGCGTCTGATCGACCACGATCCCGGCAACACGAGACTGCGCGCGATGCTCGGATCGCTCGGCGTCGGGAGGCTGTGATGGGTCTGCCGCGGCTGCTGTTCCTTGTCGAGAGCCCGTTCAGTGCACGTGACGCCACACGCTTCGGCATTGACGTGCTCTCCGAGTCGTTCGAGGTCACCGTCGTCGATGCGACGGCGGCGGTCTCGCCGTCGTTCTGGCGGGCCTACCACGGGCTGCAGACCGACGATCCCCGCATTGCCTCGGTGACAAACCAAACCGAACTGGAATGGATCTTCGCCTCCCGCGCCCCGTCGGTGGTCATCAGCAATCTCGGAATGAACAGCTTCCGGAGAAAGGTCTACGGACTCGCACGGGAGCACGGCGCCATCACGCTGCGCTTCCAGCTTGGCTCGATCCCCGGCGACGTCGTCATCACCGAGTCGCTGCGGACGCGGGTGGCGCTGCGTGTGCGGCAGCTGCGGTCGCCTGTGCACCTGCTCCCTGCACTCGTCCGCTCCATCGCGCGCCGATTCCTGCCCCTGCCGGCACCCGACCTGTTCGTCGCCGGCGGTGCAGCGGTGTCCGACGAGTGGGCGGGACGAGGCACCCGGACGATCCACGCGCACAGCATCGACGTGGACGCGTACCGTGCCGCGGCATCGGACCCCCGGTCGGAGGGAGCATCCATCGCGCTCTACCTCGACCAGTACCTCGGCCTGCACTCCGACTACGAGCACAGTGGCCTCAGCAAGCCCGTCAATCCCGCGCGCTTCTATCCGGCGCTGCGCGCGTTGTTCGCCCATGTGACCGCAGCCACCGGTTTGCCCGTCGTCGTCGCATTGCACCCGCGTGCGCCACGCGAGTCGGCGCATGAGCGCTTCGGCGACGTTGAGATCGCCGACGCAACGACCGCGGTGCTGGCGCGCCGCACCGCCCTGTTCCTCGGGCACGGCTCGACCGCGCTGTCGTACGCGGTCCTCGCAAACCGACCCGCACTCCTCATCGGCGGCGAGGAACTCATGTCGTCGTGGTTCGGTCACCACGTCCGTTCGTTCTCCAACGCACTCGGCGCGACGATCGTGCCAGTCGAAGCGGGGGTGGACGACGTCGCCGCCGCAATCCGACCCGTCGACGTGGAGCGGTACCGTCGGTACACCCACGACCACCTCACCACCGTTCCGGATGACCCGCGCGGGACCTGGCAGATCGTGGCCGATGAACTCCGAGCGACACTGGAGCAGCGCAGATGACCGCAATCTTCTTCTCGACCTCCACCTTCAACCTCGACCACGTGCCGGGTCGCGCCGAGCTTGAGCGCGCGGGCGTGGAACTGCGCACCAACCCTTACCGCCGCAAGCTCACCGAAGATGAGGCCGTCGAACAACTCTCCGACGGCGTGGTTGGCCTCGTCGCCGGACTTGAGCCGCTCACCGCGCGCGTACTCGGGTCGGCGCCCTCGTTGCATGCGATCGCCCGCGTCGGCATCGGTCTCGACTCCGTCGACCTCGCGGCTGCGGAACGACTCGGCATCGAGGTGATGAACACGCCAGATCCGCCCGCGCGCGCCGTTGCCGAACTGACGCTTGGCCACATCCTGTCGCTGCTGCGTCGCATCTCGCTGGTAGATCGCCGGCTGCACGCCGGCACCTGGTCGCCCGAGATGGGATCGCTGCTGTCGGGCCGGACCGTGGGCTTTGTCGGCTTCGGCCGCATCGGTCGGCGGCTCGCGCGGCTGCTGGAACCGTTCGACGTCGAGATTCTCGTCAACGACCCCGCCGCTGGCGACGTACCGCACGAGCGCACCAGTCTCGACGACCTGCTCTCCCGCAGCAACGTCATCACGCTGCACGTGCCGTACGGACCAGACACGCATCACCTCATCGACGCGAACCGGCTTGCGCTGATGCGGCCCGATGCGATCCTCGTCAATGTCGCCCGCGGAGGTCTCATTGATGAAGACGCGCTTGCCGACGCGCTTGGCCGCGAGGGCATTGCCGGCGCGGCACTCGACTGCTTCGCCGACGAGCCCTATCACGGACCGCTCGCCGGCATGGACCGCGTGCAGATGACCGCCCACATGGGTACGTACGCCCGCGAGACTCGCGACCAGATGGAACGCGAGGCCGCGACGAAGATCGTCGAGTGCCTACGCCGCATCGGCGCGATCTAACGCAGACCTTCGGAGCGCAGGGGCTCCGGTAGCCTCTCCGTGGCTACGCAACGGCCACTGGGAGCGCGATGAACCGTCTGCAGGCAATCCGCGAGGTCCGAGCCAGGCTTTCTGCAGGCGGCGCCACCGTCGGATCGTGGATGCAGTTGGCCGACACGAACGTCGCCGAGCTGCTCGCCAGCGGCGGATACGACTGGGTCGCCCTCGACTGCGAGCACGCTCACTTCTCGCTCTCGTCCTATCCCGACCTGTTCCGCGCGATTGAGGCCGGTGGGGCGCTGCCGATGGCGCGGGTGGCGACTCCTGCGGTCATCAACTGCCGCCAAGCGCTGGACGCCGGCGCGGCCGGTGTCGTCATCCCGATGATCACCTCGGCCGAACAAATCCGCGCGCTCGTGAGCGGGTGCCACTGGCCCCCGAAGGGCACGCGCGGCGTTGGTCTCACGCGCGCGAACCGATTTGGCATGGACTTCGACGCATATGTCGCCGAGGCGCAGGAAGCCCTCGTGATCGCGCAGATCGAGCATGTCGATGCCATCGCGCAACTGCCCGACATCGCGCGGGTTGAAGGGCTCGACGCGGTGATGATCGGCCCGTACGACTTGTCCGCCTCACTCGGCTGCACTGGCGACCTGACGAACCCCAAAGTGCTCGATGCAATCGATCGGATCCGGGAGGCGTGTCGCGAGCACGGCATGCCTGTCGGCACGCACGTCGTCACCCCCGATCCGGACGCGCTGCGTTCGCGCATCGCCGAGGGTTACCAGTTCATCGCGTACGGCGTCGACACCACCTTCCTCCGCTCGGTCAGCGGCCGGCCGACGGCGTGAGCACAGCGAGATGACCGCGGGCACCCGCCATCCGCTGCGCGTCGGCATCGCGGGCTACGGCATCGTCGGCAAGCGCCGTCGCGAGTGCTGCGACCGGCACCCCGACCTGCAAGTCGTCGCGGTGTGCGACCGGTACTTCGACGGCGCGGGCACGATGCCCGACGGCGTGCGCCATTGGCGTACCTACCAAGAACTGCTCGCCGAGGACCTTGACGCCCTCGTCGTCTGCATGACAAACGACATCGCTGCCGAGGTGGTGGTTGCGGCGATGGAGCGCGGCCTGCACGTCCTGTGCGAGAAGCCACCCGGCCGCAACATGGCCGACATCGAGCGCGTCGTTGCCGCCGAGCGTCAGCACCCCGACGTGCGGCTGATGTATGGCTTCAACCACCGCTACCACGAGTCGGTGCAGGATGCGCTGCGCATCGTGCGATCGGGCGATCTCGGCCGCATCATCAACATGCGCGGTGTCTACGGTAAGTCAAAGCTGATCACCTTCAACCAACCCGACTGGCGCGCGAAGCGGGAGGTCGCGGGTGGCGGCGTGCTGCTCGATCAGGGCATCCACATGGTCGACCTCATGAGGCTCTTCGGCGGCGAGTTCGACGAAGTGCAGAGCGTCGTGTCGAACGGCCACTGGGGCTACGACGTCGAGGACAACGCCTACGCCCTCATGCGATCCGGCGAAACCGGCGTGGTCGCGATGATCAACTCGAGCGCGACGCAGTGGCGCCATCAGTTCCACCTCGACATCACCCTCGAGCGCGGCGGCATCGTGCTACGCGGCATCCTCAGCGGCTCGAAGAGCTACGGAGCCGAGACAATGACGGTCGTGGTGGCCGACCCCGACCGCGACAACGGCGACCCACGCGAGACGCTGACCACCTACGTCAACGATCCGTCGTGGGACACCGAAGTCGAGGTGTGGGCCGGCGCCATCTCCACCGGCGCGCCGATCGAGGGCGGCTCGGCGACCGACGCACTACGCACGATGCACCTCGTTCACCAGATTTACTGGGCTGACCGGACGTGGCGCGAGCGGTACGCGATCCCCGACCCGGGCCCGCTTCCGTGACCAACGCCTCCCTGAGCGACGCCGACCTGCTCGACGTTGCCCGTTCCTGCGTCGCTCGCGCAGCCGCTGCACTCGCTGGGGCGGACCGAGGCGAGATGGCGCGAATCACCGACCGCCAGCTCAACGAGCGCGAGGTGAAGCTGGCCGCAGACGCAGCCCTCGACCGCATCGTCGCCGGCGCGCTGTCCGGCACCGGGATCCCGATCGTCAGCGAGGAGGACGTCGCGTCGCACGCCACCGACCCGTCGGGTACCGCTTGGATCGTCGACCCGTTGGACGGCAGCTACAACTTCTCGCGCAACCTCGGCCCATCAATGATCTCCGTCGCGCTGTGGCGCGCGGGCGCACCGGTGTTCGGCGTACTGCACGACGTCGACGCCGGCCGCACCTGGTGGGGCGGTCCCGGCATTCCGTCGCGCGGCGAGCAGGGCTCGATCTTCGTGTCGACCGAAGCCGCAATGCCGCGATGTGTCGTGTGCACCGGTTTCCCCAGCCGCTTCCCCGTCGGCGACGACCGCGCGGTGCAGGACTACGTGCGTTCCATCGCATCGTTCGGCAAGGTGCGCATGCTCGGCTCGGCCGCTGCGTCACTGCTGCGCGTCGCGCGCGGCAGCGCCGAGGTCTACTTCGAGCGGCACATCATGCTCTGGGACGTCGCGGCAGGGCTCGCGATCGTTGCAGGAGCTGGCGGCTCGTGGACCGCCGAGCCGTTGGCGTTTGACCGCGGGTGCACCGTGGTCGCCACGAACGGGCGCGTCGAGTTCGGCGCCCCGTGACCACACGACAGATGGTCTCGCTGCGCATCGCCGACCGCTTCAGCGACGGTGCCGATGTCGCATGGCGCGAGTTCGGCGCCGAACCGCTCCACTCGCTGCCCACGATGGTTCGCCGTGACAGAGGTGCTGTGCGCGATGCACTGCTCGACGTGCTGCATGCGGCCTCGGAAGTTTGCGTCGACGGGCGCAGCGTCGTCCAGCACCTGTCAATTGGCGACCGTCCGAGCCACTGGTGGATGGGCCTCGTCCACGCAAAGCGCTGGGGCGAGGTGGGCGTGCTCGCCGACCTCGCGAAGTTGCTAGTGCTCGGCGACCTGGTCGCGTCACTCGCGCCCGACGAGGTGACCGTGTCGCTCGCCGACCCGCGCGTTGCCGCCGCGGCAGCCGCCACCGTGCGCCGCGCCACGCCGCGGGCACGCGTGACGGTGACGGGTCCAGCGCCACGGCGCCCCCGCGCATTGGTGCTGCACCTGCGCGCAGCCGTGCACCTTGCGCGGCGCGTGACATGGCGTCATAGCGTGCCGCGGTCAACCCGAGATGGGGCGGGGCCGAACGTCGCGATGGCCGACTATCTCTTCCGGCTGCCTGCTTCGGTGCTGGAGGGCGGCGCGTATTCGTCGCGCTACTGGGGACCGCTGCCGTCCATCATCGGCGCAAGCGGAACGTCGGTGACCTGGCTGCACCGGTTCACACCGCACGACGGCCTCCCCCGGCTGCGTGATGCACGCCGACTCGTGCGCCGGCTGAATGCCGCAGGCGAGCGGCACCACCTGCTTGACGGTGCAACAGCGGCGACGGCTGCGCGCGCCGTGGTGCGCTACGTGCGGCTGCTGCGCGCGTCGCGTCGGCTGCGCGCCGCGTCCGGTGCGTTCGTCACCGAGCGGGCCGATCTGCGGCCGATCCTTGAACGGGAGTGGGACGAGTCGTTCCGCGGCTCGCACGCGATGAGCTGCGCGCTGCTGACCGAGCGGATCACCGCGGTAACGGCATCGCTGCCGCAGCACGAGCGTGGGGTCTACATCATGGAGAACCAGCCGTGGGAGTACGCGCTGCAACACGCGTGGCGCAGCGCTGGGCACGGCCCGCTCGTCGGCGTCGCCCACTCCACCATCCGACACTGGGACCTGCGCTACCACGGTGCACGGCGCGCACCAATCGGCTCGCCGGTCGGTCCTCCGGCACCGGACCTGATCGCGGTGAACGGACCCACCGGCCGCGTCGCACTCGAGGCGAGTGGCATGGACCCTGCGCGCATCGTTGAGGTGGAGGCCCTGATGTACCTCTATCTCGCGGCACTCGTGCGACACGACGATCCGCAGGGCATCGTGGTGCTTGGTGAGCTTGATGCCGCGCACACGCAGCGACTCGTCGACGCGGTTGCAGGTATGCTTTCGCGCGTCGCGGCTTCGGTGTCCGTCGCATTTAAGCCGCATCCGCTCACGCCGTCCTCGTCATTCTTGATCCCCGATCCGCGCATCACCCTCTCCACGGCCGACATCGGCGACTTGCTCGCCGGTGCGCGGTGCACGGTGGTTGGCGCAAGCGGATCGGCAGTGCTCGAGTCGGCATGCCTCGGCATCCCCGTCGTCGCGCTGCTGAACGCCGACGACCTCGAGCTGCTGCCGGTGTCGTCGCACCCCTTGCTCTCCACCGTCGAGACTCCGGCCGCACTCGCCGACGCGGTCGTCGCGGCATTGTCGCAGCCGACAGCCGCTCCGACGTCGGGTGACGGCACGTTCCACCTCGACGCGGCACTGCCACGGTGGCGGGCGGTACTCGCATGACCGTGCCGCCGTCGTCCGACCTCGACGCCGACGGTGCCGTCGCACGCTGCGCCGACGACGTCGCCAACTTGCTTGACGCGGCAGCCGACCTCACAGGCCGCGCGGTGCTGGCCGTATGTGGCGGCAGCGCAGCGAAGCGCGTGCTGCAGATGCTGGCCCGCGACGCACGAGGACTCGACCGCGTAACCGTGCTGCTCACCGACGAGCGCTGCACGGCCGAGGGCGGCGACGACCGCAACGAAACGATGGTGCGCGCGGCACTCGTGGGCACCGGCGCAACCGTGATGGGCGTCGGTCCTGCCGACGATCCCGTCGCTGCCGCCGCGTCGTACGACGCGCGCACCGCGCACCTCCGCATCGACGTCGCGCTCGTGAGCCTCGCCGACGACGGCCATGTCGCCAGCCTGTTCCCGGAACACCCCGCACTTGATGACGCGCGTGGCGTTGTGCCGGTAACCGACAGCCCGAAGCCCCCACCGAACCGGGTCAGCATGTCGGTCGTCCGACTACGCGGCGCCCACCACCGCCTCGTCGCAGCGATCGGCGGTGCAAAGCATGGCGCCGTTGAGCGGTTGCGGGCCGGCGAGCGCGGTCCATCTGCACTGATCGAACCGACGCGTTGGTATCTTGATCAGGCCGCATCGCACGACGGTGCCGCGCAATGAACGGGTGCGAGGTGTAGCCGGATGAAGACCGTGATCCTCTGCGGCGGGTTTGGAACCCGCATCCGCGATGTGTCCTCCGACGTGCCCAAGCCGATGATCCCCGTCGGCGATCGCCCGATCCTCTGGCACGTCATGCGCCACTACGCGCACTTCGGGCATCGCGAGTTCGTGCTCTGCCTCGGCCACCAGGGAGACGTCATCAAGGACTTCTTCCTCAACTACCGCGCCCGCACCAGCACGCTGACGGTCGACTTCGCCCGAGACGGTGCAGTGACCTACCACGCGTCCGAGCCGGACATCGACTGGTCGGTCACGCTCGTCGACACAGGCCACGGCACGATGACCGGTGGACGCGTCCGTCGCATCCAGCCGTGGGTGAACGGCGAGCGCTTCATGCTCACCTACGGCGACGGCCTGAGCAACGTCGACCTCAGCGCACTCCTCGCCTTCCACGAGCGGCAGGGCACGGTGGCCACGGTGACTGGCGTCCGTCCGCCGGGCCGCTTCGGCGAACTGGTGTCATCGCCCGACGGTCGAGCGAGCGAGTTCAACGAGAAGCCGCAGGCAACAGGCGGTCTCATCTCCGGCGGATTCTTCGTTCTTGAACCGTCGTTCTTCGACTACCTCGATGCCCGCGACGACCTCGTGCTCGAAGAGCAGCCGTTGCGCTCGCTCGTCGCAGCGCGACAGTTGTCGGTGTTCCAGCACGACGGGTTCTGGCAGTGCATGGACACCCACCGCGATTGGACGCTGCTGAACCAGATGGCCGAGCGCGAGAACCAGCCGTGGAAAGTCTGGTAGCGGCGCTCGCCGCGCTCGCCGGCCGACGCGTCCTCGTCACGGGCGACACGGGCTTCAAGGGCTCGTGGCTCTCGCTGTGGCTGCACGATCTGGGCTGCGAGGTGCACGGGTATGCGCTGCCGCCCGACGGCGCAACATCGCACTTCGAGCAGCTCGGCCTCGCGGGTCTGATCCACCATGTCAACGGCGATGTTCGCGACGTCG
>Ga0315902_10013065_pt1 | contig 10764 bp, 7 predicted proteins | sample LakEriMetagenome_9_FD_203523 | JGI IMG/M metagenome (GOLD analysis project Ga0315902, IMG submission 203523) | Freshwater fungal communities from buoy surface, Lake Erie, Ohio, United States - Buoy 12 MA117 | ecosystem: Environmental > Aquatic > Freshwater > Lake > Lake biofilm | place: USA...
TGCTTGATAAGGGAGATCATATCGGTGTGCGCGGTACAGTACGCCGAACCCCGCGCGGTGAGCTGACTGTAGATATTATTGAAGTTACAGTTTTGTCTAAGACTTTATTACCCTTACCTGAGATTATCGAAGGCAAACAAAGACGACTTGGGATCGCTGACGTGGAAACCCGTTACAGACAGCGTTACCTGGATCTCATCGTAAACCCTAAGTCCAGAGAAAATCTCCAAAAAAGAGCAATTATGGTCAGAGAGATCAGAAATTTTTTAGATGAAAAAAACTTTCTTGAAATCGAGACACCTATCTTAAATACCGAAGCTGGCGGTGCGGCGGCGCGTCCTTTTACTACCCATCATAACGCTCTTGATCTGGATCTATATTTAAGGATCGCAACGGAGCTTCACCTCAAACGCTTGGCTGTGGGCGGGTTTGAGCGAGTTTATGAAATAGGTAGAATTTTTCGTAATGAAGGTATTAGCATTAAGCATAATCCTGAATTTACCTCTATTGAAGTTTATTGGGCTTATACCGATGTTTATGAGATGATGGATTTGACCGAAGATCTCGTAAGAACAGTCGCACGGAAGGTTAATGGCTCTGAAAATGTGAGTTATCAAGGTACTGAGATAGATTTTTCTAAGCCATTTAGAAAAGTTACTATGCAGGATTTGGTTTTTGAGTATACCGGTAAAACCCTCACAGGTAAAGCTCTTAATGAAGCTTTTGAAGAGCACTGTGAGTCTAAATTGATTCAGCCTACTTTTGTATATGATTATCCAATTGAGATTTCACCTCTAGCCAAAAAACACAGAACAAAAGAAGGTTTTGTCGAGCGATTCGAGCTTTTTATTTTTGGGCGCGAAACGGCGAACGCTTTTAGTGAGCTAACAGATCCTATTGATCAAAAAGACAGATTCCTTGCTCAATTAAAAGAGCGCGAAGCCGGTGATGATGAGGCTCACGTCTTTGATGAGGATTTTGTAAAAGCTCTTGAGTATGGTTTGCCGCCTACCTCGGGAATGGGCTTGGGAATTGATAGACTAGCTATGATCCTCACAGACTCAGCTTCAATTAGAGATGTAATTGCTTTTCCGACAATGAAGCCTTTATAACACCTCTTGCAAATTTTAAAAGCATTCAAAAATTGCAACGCTATCTAGCTTGAAGCCTATGTCTATTGGCTTTCAGTACGAATCTTGCTGAGCTGATAAACTCGCTCAAAAACTTTTACAGCAAAACTAGTTAAGTGAAAGTGCACTAGCTTAACTCCCAAGCTGGTTAGAGCGTCATTATTGTTATAGCTTTTTTGAAAAATCTTATATGCTAAACGCAAAAAGTTTTTGCTTGGAACTAATTCATTATGGTTATTGTGTTTATAGATTTCGTAATTTATCAGCTTGGATTCAGCTTCTTTTTTATCGCCGTTTTTTTGCTGGGTGATAAGGTGCCAGTAGTAAATCTCCTCTTCAAATTTACCTAGCTCTTTATAGGTTCTAGCAAGCCCAGTCAGGAAAGGCGTTTGATGGGTCACAAGTTCCAAGCCCTTGAGGTACGCTTGCTCAGCGGTGTAAAAGAGTCGCTGGGATCTATAGCTCAAACCCAGATTTAGATAGGCAGATGGGTCATTCGGGTCGATTTCAAGAATTTGATTTATGGTTTCAATCGCTGTTGCCCATTGCTTTTCGTTCGTTAGTTTTGTGAGTTTTTCGTAAAGTCCCCACTTCTTGATAAATAGTTTATAGGCTTTATACTCTTCGCAATCCTCGGTGTTGACCAGGACTTCCATGGCTTTTATGGTTTTGAGCCAGTCAAAACCTTCTTTATTAAGGTTTTTTTGGTCTTTTTCAAAATACGGCACTAAATTAGGTAAATTGTAAAATTCGGCATCAAAAGGGTCTAATTCAAGCAGGAGATATTTTTTTTTGAACATTGGTAGTTAAAATCGAGTGCTTATTAATTCTAAACTATTTGGTAGGGATTTCTTAGGTGTTTTCAGCTTGCTTAGAATTCAAAAAATGGCGTAATGTTAAGGATTCGCTGAAAAACGAAGTTTTGAGGTGGAATCCGCTTAACTGCTCCTCTTAATTGTGCATAGTTGAAAATTTCTTCTTGGGCTTCTTTAATTAATACTAGTTTTTAAAAAACCCCCTAGGGGTACCTGGTAAAAAAACCGATTTATTGAGGCACCACTTAGCTTTTTGGGGTTTTGGTGCACAATTAAGAAGAGCAGTTCATATGTTATAAATACCAAAAAAATGGGAATAATATTAAAACAGGACTTGATAAACCTGTATTGACCATAGTATAATTATAGTTACTATGGGTTTAAGAGATTTTTTTAAAACTGTTAGAGAAAAGAAGTTTACTCCAAAAACAGGTTCCACGACTAATAACGGCATGAGCGATGAAGAAATCGCCGCCAACTGGGTCAAGTGTAAGGCTTGCTCGGCGTTAGTCCATAAATCTAAATACGCAGAAAACCTAAATATCTGCCCGGAATGTGGTCAGCATGGCAGGTTTTCGACTAACGAACGTATCAGCTTGATTACAGACTCAGGCTCGTTTAAAGAAGTTTTTGCAGATATCGAGGCTGTTGACCCTCTTGGTTTCAATGACGGTCGCCCTTATCCCGATCAGCTCAAGAAAGCTAAAGAAAAAACTAAATACAATGAAGCTATTTGTACAGGAACGGCTCAAATAGATGGCATCGATATCGCTCTTGCAGTTATGAATTTTGACTTTTTGGGCGGAAGTATGGGTAGCGTGGTCGGTGAAAAATTCACTCGCCTGGTAGAGCTTGCCATAGAAAAAAAATTACCGCTTATTTCTGTTTCTTGCTCTGGCGGCGCTAGAATGCACGAGGGTATTTTGAGCTTGATGCAGATGGCAAAAACATCGATCGCTCTGGAACGCTTATCAAAAGCGGGCTTGGCCTTTTTCTCGATTTTAACAGATCCTACTTACGGCGGTGTTTCTGCTAGTTTTGCTACGCTCGGTGATTTGCTGATTGCTGAACCTGGTGCTAGGATTGGGTTTGCGGGGCGCAGGGTGATTGAAGAAACTGTTCGCGAAAAATTACCTGCAGATTTCCAAACAGCAGAATATCTTCTAGAGCACGGTCAAATCGATATCATTATTAATCGTAAAGAGATGAAGGCTAAGCTCTCTCAATTACTTTATATGCATGGTTATTTACCAAAATCCTTTAAAGCACCCGATGTCTTGAGTGCTAGGAAAGAAGATGCTTTTGAGATAAAAACCCCATCAAAAGACGTGCCTATGGATTTTGAAAAACCTCTTCTGAAGATTCAAGAAGAAATTTCTACACTTGAGTCGCGCGTTTCATCAGATAGCGATAAAAAAGCACTTGAAAAATTAAAAGTCCAATACGACCAAGTAGCAGAGACTATCTATAAAAACCTTTCTCCTATTGATATTACCAAGGTCGCTCGTCACCCTAATAGACCTAATGTGGCGAATTACTTAGATATGCTCTGCGGACCAGATAACTGGATAGAGCTGCATGGGGACCGAGCTGGGACTGATGATGGCGCAATGCTTACGGCAATTGCCTGTATCGAGGGTATTAATTTTATTGCCATTGGTACTCGCAAAGGTAGATCCATAAAAGAAAACCAAAAATGTAATTTTGGTATGCCTCAGCCAGAGGGTTACAGAAAAGCTAAGAGATTTTTTGAACATGCTAATAAATTTGGTTTGCCGATTCTTACTTTTGTCGATACGCCAGGTGCCTATCCTGGTTTAAATGCGGAAGCTAATGGTCAATCTATTGCTATTGCTGAGAACCTCAAGTCTCTTGCTAATTTAACTGTTCCAGTTATTGCGGTGGTTACTGGTGAAGGCGGCTCTGGTGGTGCGCTTGCAATTGGTGTTGCCAACAAAGTCTTAATGCTTGAAAATTCCGTTTATTCTGTAATCAGCCCTGAAGGTTGTGCAGCGATTTTGTGGAGAACTAGAGATAAAGCACCACAAGCGGCAGAAGCGCTTAAAATCACTGCTCGGGACTTGAAGTCACTTGAAATAGCTGATGAGATTATTGCTGAGCCTTTGGGCGGAGCTCATAAAAACTGGAAACAGGTAGGTGAGATGATGAAGGATGCTATCCTAAAAAATCTAACGGAGATGTCTAAACTCTCTGGTGATGAGCTTTATAACCATAGAGTCAAGAAGTTTTATGCGTATGGAAAATTCGCTGAAAAAATAAAAGTTTAGGTCGTGAGATTTAGATTCGGGGTTTTATTAAGTTTTGTTGTAATCATCTGCCTGAGCGGGTCCCCGGCTCGTGCTCTGTTTGGAAGCTCCAAGTCTAAAAAATCCAAACAAGATCTAAAAGATTTTAAAAAAGTTTTGCCTAGCGATACTGGCAAAAAGACCATAACTGACCCAGATAAAGAAATCCCGCGCACTCAATATGATAGAGATCTAGAAGCGATAGTCCAAAAGCACTTAGGAAGCGATTTTAGGCGAGCTAATGTTTTTGATTTTTATGGCATGGAACTAACTCAGGAGCGTATTAGAGGGCTTAATGCTAAGGAAGCCGCTGAGGTGATGGATTATTATAACTATGCACGCAAGGATTTAGAAAAAATCTGCAGATCCAAGTTCATTCCTGTCGTTAAAATGGATATGAATGGTGATCGCGAGCTTGATTACTCAATCGTCGTTAAGAACTTGGTTTCAGATCAAATTATGCTGGCTATTGTAAATAGCAAAGGAAAAATTTATTTACAGCCTTTTAAAGCTACGTTTATAGAAAAAGTAAATGAGGGTAATTATCCGACTACTGTTGTTTTAGGCACAAAAAGAAGAACGATTAACAGTCCTAGTCTGCGTTTGGTGGCTTTTGAAGAAGATTCACAAATACTATATTTTGACCAAAAGAAAAAATCTTGGGAGCTACTCACCATTGGTCAACAGTAAAATAGCCTTAGTGACAGGTAACGCCAAAGGCATTGGAAAAGCTCTCAGTGACTGGCTTAAGGAAAATGGTTATCAAGTCCCGCTCGTACTTCGCTCAAAAGATTATGATATTACTCTGCCCGATACCTCTACCAAGCTTGCTGATTTGATGATAAGAGATTATGGCAGAATAGATCTTTTGATTAATAATGTCGGTAATTATATCCCTAAATATATTGATGAAATGACTGTCACTGAGTGGCACGAGATGATGAATAGTAATTTTAATTCAGCATTTTATTTGTCTAAGGCTTTTTTGCCGCATTTGCGTGCTACTCAAGGACAAATAATCAATATGGGTTTTGCCGGTTTAGCTAAGCTTAGTCCAAATCCAAGAGTAATTGCTTATCAATCCGCTAAAACAGCTTTATTGGTTTTGACTAAGGGCATGGCTCTTGAAGAAGCTAAATATGGTTTAAGAGTAAATATGATATCGCCTGGAAGCATGATAAATACTGTGGTTCATGGCGCGCTAGATAGAATTCCGCTTGGTAGATTAGGCGAGTATGGCGAAATTACTTCAGTCCTTGAGATGATACTATCTAATGAATATTTAACCGGGCAAAATATCGAAGTCGCTGGTGGATACGGGCTTTAGATCTTGCCTTTAAGGCGGATGTATTTAGCCACATCAATTCCATTTATTGACTCGATTTTTTTGAGTGACTCTTCATCAACAGCTCCGTCTACGCTAATCACCATGACAGCTCTAGCACTATCTTTTGTGCGTCCTAGGTTCATAGAACTGATGTTAATTTGTCCTTCCCAAAGTATTTGAGATACTTGCGCTACTATTCCAGGCTGATCTCTATGAAAAGTAATTATAGAGTGGTTTTCAGGACGAATATTAACCGGGTAATTATCTATCTGGATGATAGCTGGAATGTTTCCTTGTAAGACCGTACCAGCTATGATTTTTGTTTCGGTTTCTGTTTTCATCTTGATAAGAAGTTTATCGATATAAGCGCCAGACTCTTCGCATTTAAGTTCTGTTACTTTTATGCCTCTTTCTTTTGCTACATGAGGAGCATTAACGAAGGTGATGCCATCCAAATTCACTGATAGAGCGCCTTTTAGGATAGCTAATTTTAGACCTTCTATGTTTTTATCAGAAAGTCTACCAAGAGCCTCGATCTCGATTTCTTTAATTACTCCAGTTGAAATTTGACGAAGCATAGATCCCATATATTCAGCTAGTCCGAGATAATGCTTTATATGCTTGACTAAATCAGGCTTTAAGCCAGGAAGGTTAACTGCTGATTTAGCAACACCTCCAGATAAAACATCTCTAATCTGCTCAGAGACATCGATCGCGACGTTAAGCTGGGCTTGATGAGTGCTAGCTCCAAGGTGCGGTGTGAGTACTACTTTGTCGCCGCATTTATGCAGTGGTGAATCCGTACAGGGCTCTTCGTTAAATACATCGATAGCCGCTCCTGCAACTTTACCTGTGTTGATTGCATCTGCTAGATCTTGTTCGTTTATTAAGCCGCCGCGCGCGCAGTTAATGATGAACACGCCATCTTGCATAGTTTCGATAGTGCTTTTGTTTATCATATTCACTGTTTCTTTGGTCTTGGGGACATGCAGAGTTATAAAGTGAGCTTGTTTATAAATATCTGTAAGCTCAACTTTTATAAAGCCCATATCTTCTGCTTTTTCTTTTGATACAAAAGGATCATATCCAAGCACTTTCATTCCTAATGCTAGAGCGACTTTGCCGACTCGTTGACCGATTTTACCAAGTCCAATTATTCCAAGAGTCTGACCGTTTAATTCTGTGCCGATGTATTTAGATCTTTCCCATTTGTTTTGTTTGCAGGATTGATCTGCTTTAGGGATATGCCTTACAAGTGCCATCATGAGCGCGACGGTATGCTCAGCTGCGGCGATGGTATTGCCTTCAGGGGAGTTAACTACGATAATTCCTTTTTCCGTGGCGGTTTCAACGTCAATATTGTCCACTCCAACTCCAGCTCGCCCGATGATTTTTAGTCGGTTTGCTTGCTCCAAAATTTCTTTTGTAGCTTGAGTCTGAGATCGCACCAAAAGTGCATCGTAATCTTTTATGATTTCTCTTAATTCTTCAGCTGGAATCCCTGGCTTATAATCCACATCTGATACTTGTTTGAGGATGGTAAGCCCTGATTCATCTAGTTTATCCGTTACTAAAACTCTGCTTTTCATGATATATATACATTTTAATATATTTTGGGGGCTGGTCTTGATAAAAATGCTAAAATTATAATTATGTCCTTACAAGGCAAAACTATTATTTTAGGCGTCTGTGGAGGAATTGCCGCTTATAAAGCTCCTGATTTGGTTTCTGGATTGCGTAAGCATGGCGCTGAGGTTCATGTCTTACTTACCGAAAATGCTAAGAATTTTGTATCACCTTTAAGCCTGGAGGTTATGAGTGGTAATAAAGTTTTGAGTTCTAATTGGAATCTCGATTCAAATGATCCTAGTTATATTCCTCACATTAAATACGCTCAAATAGCTGATTTGATTTTAGTTGCACCGGCGACGGCTAACGCTATCGCCAAAATGACTATGGGACTTTCTGATGAAATTTTGTTTGATACTATCTTAGCGACCCAGGCTCCTATTTTAGTGGCTCCTGCGATGAATTCTAATATGTGGACTCATCCTACAGTGCGCCGAAACCTAGAAGTGATGATGTCTATGGGTTATGAAATCATCGAGCCCGATTCTGGTGATCTTGCTTGCGGCACTCAAGGCGTGGGACGACTTGCTGAAATCGAGACAATTATTAAGCGAAGTAAAAAGGCTGTGATGAACTCAAAAAAGCCTCAGGGCAAGAGTTTGAACGCTCTTGCTGATATAGAAGAAATAATAAATGATAAGCCTGAAGCTAAGCAAGAAGGTTTTTTTTCAAGAGTATTTAATAAACAATCTAAACCTAAGCAAAACTTCTCAGATATAGTCCATCAGCCCAATTCAAGATTACTTGGTAAAAAAGTTTTAATCACACTGGGAGCTACGCGCGAAAAAATTGATGCTGTTCGTTATATTACTAATCACAGCTCTGGCAAGATGGGATTGGCTCTTGTAAAAGAAGCGCTTAATCGCGGTATGCAAGTAGAGCTCATCACGACTATTCCTGTTAATGAAGAGTGGGTAGATCGAGTTACTTTAGTGCCAGTAGAATCCCATGAAGATATGTTAAACGCTCTCAGGGAGAGGTTTTTGGTGGAGTATAATCCAGATCCAGCTTGGGCATTAATCATGGTGGCGGCTGTCGCTGATTTTAAACCGGTTTATTCTTATGATCAAAAAATCAAGAAAAATCCAAATAATCAAAACCTTGTTTTTGAGCTTGAACAGACTTCTGATATCCTTGCTGAAATCACCAGTCTAAAGCAAGAATCTCAAGTAGCAATAGGCTTTAGCGTCGAAACCGAAAACCCCATAGAAAATGCTCACCGTAAGGTTTATGCTAAGAATCTAGATTTTATTGTAGCTAATTCTCCTTCTGCTTTTGGAGCAGATGAAGCTGAGGTAAGTTTTGTTTTTGCTGAAAAATATCAAGGTCTTATGGATCTTGAGCAGTATTTTGGAAGTATTAGCAAGCAAGTAATTGCCATCAATATTTTTGATAATTTGGAGAAGTTAGCAGCTCAAAAACTGGTATAATCCAGTTATAGTGAGCACTTTTAACTACAATCAGTTTTTTAATCCTTGGTTGCAATCAACCGAGCCTTATCAAGCTGGCAAAACTTTTGAGTATGTCATGCAGGCTTATGGCTTTAGCCGTGATCAAATCTTGAGGTTAGCTGGTAATGAAACTACCATGGGATTTAGCCCGCTTGCTTTACAAGCCGCTCAAGAAGCTCTTGCAAGCTCGAATTTCTACGATGAGCCTCATTCTGAATTTTTGATTAAAGCCCTTGAAGATCATTTTTCTTCTGAAGGATTAGATATTTCTGGATTGGGCATGGTAGTCGGAACCGGCATGGATAGTGTAATTGAACACTGCCTAATTAACTTTACTAATACTAATGATTCTATAGTAAATCTACCACCGACTTTTATTTATTATGACTTTGCGGCACGTAGAAGAGGACTTGAAGTTATTAATGTTAACCGTGAACTGGTTGATAGACAGGGTTTGCTTGGCTTTGAAGTTTCGATGGATAAAATTTTGGGTGCTCTTAAGCCTAATACAAAAATGGTATTTTTATGCTCGCCTAATAATCCAGATGGCTCAATAATTGAACTAGATTTTATTGAACACTTAGCTCAAAAACTGCTTGAAAAAAATATTATATTTTTTGTTGATCATGCCTATATTGAGTTTTGCTCGCGTGCTAATTATGATGCTCGCCAGATTATTCATAAATTTCCTAATATGATTATTGGTTATACTTTTTCAAAAGCCTATGCTCTAGCGGGTTTCAGAGTGGGCTACGGACTAATGCATAAAGAGCTAAAAGATAAATATCTTAGCTTAAATACTCCTTTCCTTTGTTCCAGACCTAGTCTAGCAGCGGCACAAACAGCTCTTAAGGATCAAGCTCACTTGCAAAAAATTCTTGATAACAATAACCGTAACAGACCTTTATTAATGAAGGGTTTGCAAGATCTAGGTTTTAAGGTCTATGAAAGCTATAGTAATTTTGTTTTGACTGAGCATCCTACTAAATCAGCGAATGAGCTTGTAGAGCACTTAATGTCACGAGGGATCATTGTAAGAGCTATAAAAACCGTGAATCCTAAGACTGCGCGCATTACAGTTGGCACGGATTTAGAGCTAGCTAGATTACTAGCTGAGCTTAAGGTTTTTTGTTAAGCGGATTCCGTCTCAAAACTTCGTTTTTTAGCGAATCCTTAAGGTCTGAGCTCTGCTACAATAGTCTATGTTTCAATGTTTTCTTCCAAGAACTTTTTAAGGCTTTTTATCGATCTAACACTTCTGGCAGTGGCTTTTAGCCTGGCGACTGTAATTAGACTAGAAGGTCAGATTATTAGCCCAGCGGATAAATTCATCTGGAATGTTCAGCTTATTAAAATTTTACCTTTTGTTGTTTTGATTGAACTAGCGGTTTTGATTGCGTTTGGGACTTACAGAAAATTTTGGCGCTACGTAAGAATCAATGATATTGTGCATTTAGCGCGCTCTCTTGCTATAGGTAGCATGGTCTTGGTTCTGCCTAGGTTTTTTGGCAAAACTCCTAACGCTAATGATTTGATTGCTATCTCTTATGGGGTTTTAGTTATTAATTTTTTGCTTGCTTTAAGCTTTTTGAGTGCAGTTCGCCTTTTAAGATTTTTCTTACTGGAACAAAAAAAAATAAAACGTCGTTTACGTGAGATTAGTACAGCCCAAAAACATGCTCTTGTCATTGGTGCTGGTGAAGCGGGTTTGGAAGCAATTAAGGCTATTAGCACCCATCCTGAGCTTGGTTTAAAAGTAGTAGCGATCCTTGATGATGATACCAAAAAGCAAGGCATGCTTCTTTATGACGATGTTAAAGTTTGTGGTTATATAAATGATGTTAAATATTGGGTAGACGAGCTTGCTGTAGATCAGATTATTATTGCTATTCCAAGCCTCAAGCTCCAAGAAAAAAAACGTATTAGTCTTTTGTGCACGGAGACAGGAGCTGATGTACGGACTATTCCTGGCGTAGATCAATTAGCTGGCGGAAGAGTAACTGTTGAGCAAATCCGTAAACTCAGTATGGAAGACCTTTTGGGCAGAGATGAAATTGATCTGGGCGGTCAGGATGTCATAGAGTTTTTGAATAACAAAAGAATTTT
>Ga0315902_10013069_pt1 | contig 10763 bp, 11 predicted proteins | sample LakEriMetagenome_9_FD_203523 | JGI IMG/M metagenome (GOLD analysis project Ga0315902, IMG submission 203523) | Freshwater fungal communities from buoy surface, Lake Erie, Ohio, United States - Buoy 12 MA117 | ecosystem: Environmental > Aquatic > Freshwater > Lake > Lake biofilm | place: USA...
TGGATAATAAGGTAAAAAAGTTTGTGATGGAATCCCTATATATTCTCCTATATCAAAATTTCCTTGAGATTTGATATAATTATCAATATCGTTTTGAGGTGAGAATGTTACTTCTATTGTGTTTACACTAGGTGATAAACTTCTAAAAATATTATAATTTTCTAGTATACTTTTTTGAGATGATAATACAAATTGAGGAACAAAAGCATAAGTAGCATCTGTAGTATTTGGGGGGATAATAGGAAGGAATGATTGAGACATTTAAGCACTAGATAATATCTGGATATTATCGGTAACAATGTCTTGAATACCAGTTACTGGGACTCCAGAAGTCCATACTCCTCCAAATTCTTTAACACTTAATATAGAACTAGTAATACCAAACATACTAATGATATTTTGCAAACCAGCTACTGTTCCTTTAGATTTTAATAGATAAGGTAAATTATGATAAATACGTTTATACATCTCCTTATTAACATCATCTAAAGGAATATTTAAAGCTTCTTGAGAAACAGATCTATAATCATTAACAATAGGGGAATTAACAGCTCTTAATTTATTATCAGGATTATAACCTATAAAAGCATTAAATAAGTCAATTAATGAAAAATTATTTTGATATACATTTAATCCAAATGATTTAATAGCATCAGCTACTAAATCTTTAGAAATACCATGATTTAAACGATTATCCCCATTATAACGATTTGAAACATCTTTATAATAAATCCATATGTTATCATAATGTTGACCCATCATATCAACAAAGATTTTATATGGATCATTTTGAGGATCTTCTTTTAAGTAATCAGGTATAGTATTAATTAAATAATCTTTATTATTTTCATCATAAAATGAAGCACTTTCTATTGAAGATGAGTACCAAGTATCAGCTTGAGGTGATCCCCAAGGTCGTAATGTATATGGAGGAATAGATGTAACTTTAGGATATGATGTTGAACCTGATTCAAAATAAAGATAATATTCAAATCCATCAAGATTCTTAATAATATCATCAATTTTATTATTTAAATATAAAATATTAGATTCAACTAAAGGTGTAGACGCAGCTAATTCAAGTGTTCTTACATCATTTTTATATTGTCTAATTAATTGTATTTTATAAACAAAATTTTCAATTCTAGATTTCGCTGAGGAGAAATGTATAAAATTTTCAAAATTAGAATAATCAATACTTATATTAATTCCTTTGTCAGCTAAATATGAATTTATTTGTTGATATGAAGATACTAAACTAGATGTTATTAATTGTTCATAATTAATAAGTTGAGTTGAGTTATTAGTTTTATCTTTTACAGGAATATTAAAATTAGCGCTTTTAATAGTAGCGTTAAATATCTTTGGTGTGACAATTTCAGGTTGAAATTGAACATTAAAAGCTAAAGGATCAGCTGGTTGAGTTACAATCCATAAAGGTTCTCTTAGAATGAATCTAGAAGGAAGAGGTTCATATAAATTAATTAATAAATCATATTTTTCTTTTGAATTATCAATTAAAACATTATTAGCTATAACTAAATTATTACTTCCAAAATTAAGATAAAAATCTTGGAAATACCCAGAATTAGGTCTATTTTTAAATTCAGTTACTAATTGTAATAAATCATCATTACTTACAAAATTAGTAGCTACTCTTAATTCTGTTCTATCCCCTGATATTTCTTTAATAAAATATGGTCGAGTGTCAGATGATGAGCTTAACTCATTTCTTAAAAATCTATATATTATATTATAATTACCTCCTGTAAATCCTTTATTTGTTAATGTTTTTTCAGGATCAACACTAACATTATAAGCTATTCCAGTAGCTGAGGTATAACCAGCTGTAGTTAATCCTTGAAAAGACTGATCAGTTATTTGAAAAGTTTGATCAAAAGAAATTATAGTACATTCAGCATATTCTCCTTTACTTCCATCATTCCCCCAAAATGAATCTACTACTTCTGAAGGTATAGCATTTAAATCTTGAGTAGTATAAGTTTGTAATTGAAGTGTTTCTGAGTCAATTCTATTAATTAAAGCCTTCATTATATAGTAGTAGAGGGTAAGTTAGTATTTAAACTAGATGTGACTTGTAGATTTACAATCTGTTGATTTAACTCTAAATTTTGCTTTCTTAATTCTGTTATCTCATTTAATAAAGCTTGAGTAGTTTCATCAGTTTGATCTAAATTAGCATAATCACCACTTATTTGAGCTAAATAAGCATGAGAATTAATATCTCCTTGAGCTGGGATATTGTAGAATATAGCAGTATATAGATTAAAAAATTCAGGGACACTGATGGTATCTTCTAATAATGGGGTAGAAGTAACTGAAGATGGAGTGGTTGATCCTATAGAAGTATCTATAGCATTTTCATAAGCATCTTTTTTAAAAACTGTTCTATTTAGAGGATATTCAGCCATTTATTATTTTAAAATAATAATTATCATCAAAAATTAATGTTGAACCATTAATGATAGTTTTAATTAAAATTTTATAATATCGTTCAGGTTCTAAACCATTCATATAAAGTGTAAAATAACTACCTTGTTCATCAGCACTTAATTGAGTATACTGATTGTCGTAATCTACAATAACTTCATTAGTATCCAAGTCTCTTATTGAAAAATATGAAGAAGTAGGTAAATAGTAATTTTGAGTATAAAAAGAAGATGTTTGGAATGATCTTGCGGGGTATGTTGGTCTGCTATTAATTCTAAACCTATTTATACTTTCAGGATAAAAAATACCTGGGTTTTCATTTAAGGCTATAGTAGCGTTAGTAGCATTTAATATAGTGGTAGAAGATGAACCTGTATTCCAAATATAATCTCTCCATCTAAATTCTAATTGAGGAGGATAAATAGTATGAGTATCTCTAGAAAAATACTGTATTTTGTTTTGGTAATTGTCACCATCAATAAACTCAACAGCTTGTTTAATTATTAAACCATTATTATCTATAGTGCCACTATACCATGCTTTAATTATATTAGTGATATTAACATCAATATCACTAGATTCAGTATAACTAAAACTTTGAGTTGAATATATAGGTGATACACTAATATTTGAAGAACTATAATACCAATTACCTCCACCTAAAGTACCACTATATGAGGCTGTTACATTAACAGGATAATTACTAGTCACCCAAGCATTACTACCAGAATATGACCTCCAACCCCAACTAACACCATTTTGAACTTCAGGAGAATAATTATATTTTCCTGTACCCATATTCCATGAACCAGATATAGGGTAAAATTCAAGTTTAGTATCTAAATTTAATCCTTCTAAAACAGCTATATATGCTTTAAAATTAGCTTGCCATTGAGATCCATTAATTTTATTATTAATTATATCATTTATTTCAGTAGAATTAAATTGGACTAAAAATCTACTAGTCTGGGGTTCAGCTGATGAATTTTCAATGGTTATGGATGACTCTATGATTTCATCTAATCCAGTATTTCGACTAGGATATAATGAATAGATAGTAGCATCTTTAACAGGAAATATTTTATAAACAGCCATTTTTTATTATAAATATAAAAATTAAAAAGATACAACACGACCTCTGATGTCACTATCAGGGTATTTAACTTCAAAAACCATTGGGTCAACTGAGGGGTAAACCACGTTACCTGTAGTGGCACCTGGAATATCGTAAGCCCAGGAAGAATATCTATCACCTCCAACTAAATTAGTGACTCTAACATCTTTAACTGTTTGGACTCCATCTATTTTATCTAAAAGTACAGCTATATCTTTTAATAAAATTGGTTCATTCATTTGCCAATTTTCTATATTAAAATAATCTTTTAAAGCAGTTATACATCTAAATAAAACATCATTACTATTACTATTAGGTAATACAACTATATCAAAATCAACACTAATATTAATAATATACCCATCTTTTATTTTAATAGAATCATTAACCATTCTATATTGAGAAAGATATGTTTTTAAATTATCTTTTAAAGTAGTTGAAGCATATTTTAATTTCTTACTACTATCATATGCTAACACATATAAATTTGTAGCTGATAAAGATTCTCCAGGGAGTAAATTTTCTAGTTTTTCTGGTTCAGCATATACTTTAGCTATTGATCCATATTGAGAAGGTAAACTTAAAGCCCTAACAATATAATCAGCTTGGGTTACTGTTCTTAATTGGGCCCCAAATACACCTAAAGAATTAAATCTTATTTCATCTAAAGTATCTCCATCTGATCCACCAGTAGCTGATGTTGTATTAGTTATAGCTAATGAACCTAAAACATCTTTTCTTATCACACTATCAAGGGCTGTTCCAACAAATGTTACATTACTTAGATCTACTATTGAATTAATGGAATTAGCTGGTACATTGGCTGCTATACCTCCACCAATTAAATATCTAATTGTTAGAGTAGTATTAGATGGAGCTATACCATATGTGCTAGTGAATAAAAAATTAGCTGGATCAAAAGCTACATATTGGAATTCTTCAGTATTTCCTGTTAAGGATGAACCTATATTAGTTGGGTTAGGAATTATTTGTTCTTCAACATTAGCTGTAGTAGTACCAGCTCCAAATTGGATTTGTAGGGTAGATGGAGATAAAAATCGAGATACAAATCTTCTAGGTATTTTTTTTAATTGTAATAAATAAGGCACCTCCCCAGAATCCCCAGCAGTATTAGCTATGCCTTCCATATACATCTCTTGGGCTAAATATGGTACCTCATACCATTTATTACCTTCACTATCTGTGATATCTAAAATTTGGATAATATTAGAATCATTAATTTCAATAGTTTGAAAGCGTTGGGGGGTAGTAAATGAAAAAGTTTTTGTCACAATAGTAGCTGATGTGACTGTTCGAGATTTTTTGAGAAGAAAATAAGCTGGTGTTGAACCAATTAAGGTTAAAACACTAACATTTGTAGGATCAGAAGGAGTGTTAACTGAAAAATCAACTGTATCTTTAAGTAAAAATGTAGCAGCATTAGCTGATAGAGATGTATTAGCAGCTATTGATAAAGCATAACTATAATCAGGTTCACCAGCAGTAGCTGGGACTTTTTGATAAAAATCAACTGTAGCTGTAGCAGCTCCTGTTACTTTAGGTTTATAACCTAACATATAAGCTAGAGAATAAAGATTACTTTCTTGTCTAGCATATTGAGCAAATGTTTCTTGAATTTGATTATCAAGATAAAATGATAAAACATCACCTACATAAGCTGACATTTCTAAAAACAGCATTCCTGGGGAAGCAGGGGAAAAATCTGTTATAGTATTAGGGTAGTATGTTCGAGCATAATCAGTTAAAGATACTTTAAAATCCCCAAAATCTTTATTTAAATATTTTATATCTCTATTTTCAGCTGCCATTATAATAATATTTGGATGGTTTGAATATCTCCATTATATACAGATAAACTTAAAGATAACTGAATAGTATTATCGTCTTGTAATGGATTTAATGTTAATGAATTTATAGTAACATTAGGAAAATTATTTTGAATATCATTAGTTAATTTAATTTCTAAAGCTTTTAAAGTAGATTCATTTATATCTTCAAATAAAAATTCTCTTAGATTAGAACCAAAATTAGGGTTTAATACACGTTCTCCTTTATTTGTTAATATAAAATTAACTATATTAGATTTCATTTGATCTATTGTTGTATAATTTAATTTAAATACATCAGTAGAACTAAAAGGTATAGCTACTCCAATAGCTACTCTTTTACTAGTTTCTAAGGCACTTTTATTTGTTACTCTAATAGCCATTATTTAGTACTCATTAATCCCATTATTTGATTTAAACTTACTTCACCACCAGGTAAACTTGAACCTTCACCTACTGTACTAACAGGAGGAGGTGTATAGGCAGGTTGAGCATGTGATGAATTAGCTGTTATAGTAGCATCAAATTCACCTCCAATCATACTGCGTAAATTACGTTTAATATCTGGGTTGATGGGGGTTGTTTTAGTAGTATAAGGAATAGGGTTAGCATTTTCATTAACTACAGTTTTAGGAGTACGTACTGCTTCAAGGAGTATATCTTTAATTTCTTCTTGAATTGCTTCACGAACTGCTTCTTTAATTAACTTTTTTAAAAAATCTGTTTTCATATTAATAAATATTTAATTATCCAGCTGTTAAATTAGGATTTAAATCTATAAGGAATTTTAATTGATCAAGTAATACTTGAGGTTCTGAGGCAAAAGATGAGTCAGTTTTTAAAACAGGAACTCCATTTCGAGTTAATGCTTGGGCGAAACGTTTTGGGTAAATTATAGGATTATATGGGTCTAATATTAATTCTAAAGTAAAACCTTTATATACTTGAGGTTTATCAAGAAGTACCTTATTATCAATCCCAGTTGAATCATTAATAAGTAAATTTAATTCATCATTTATAGCTACAAAAACATTTTCATCTTTATTTAAATCTTGAGAACAAATTTGTAATAAAGCATCTAAACTATTTGTTAAATTTAATATATATCCTAAAGCTGCCCCAAAAGAAGCTAAAGTTAAAGTTAAAGTATTAATGATTACTCCAAATCTTTTTAATAATTCTTCAAGTTTAGTAATTGCAAATGGGATAGCAGGAGGCATAGGAAATGGAATAATACTAATTCCTATAACACCTGCTTTAAGGGCTAATGATACTAAATCAAATGTAGTTACTAGTGTTGAAAGAGTAGATACAGTTTTATATAATTTATTTATTTGGTTAATAACTTTATTCCTTTTTTTAACTAATTCTAATATTTTATCTTTTTTAAGACATAATATTTGATTTTTTATTTGATCTATAGGAACTTTATTGACAACAGCTTGTACTACAGGGAAACCAAAAGGTAATAATAATTTTAATATAAAAGGTATTAATTGAGCTTTAAGTTGTTCTTTTCCTATACTAACTAAATTAGCTATTCTAACTAATGGTGGTACAAGATTTTTAATATTTTGATTAATTTGTTTTAATTCTGTTTGAGTAATATCATTAAGTATAGGTTGAATTAAATTTTTTAAAGCTTCATTTTCATCTGGGATTGGGGTGAGTTTTTTCTTAATACTAACAACGCTAGCTTTTTTATATTTAGAGTCTTTTAATTTTTTATGGTATTCTTCTGCTTTTGATTTAGCAGCATTTTGATCATTACTTTTAAATACTTCATTACCAACTCTATATTCGTATGGGGGTTCTACTTCAGGTGTAGATACTTTTACAATATCATACTCAGTAGATGGGTATACTGAAGTAATTTGAGGGTTAGTTATAGTTTCAGTATTATATTTTGATTTGATTAATACTATACTAATATTTTTAAGGTTAATAGCTGTTTTAGGATATATAATAGACCACTCACCTTTATTATTAGTAACTAAATTTTCTGTTATAGATTTAATTATAGGTGAGGTTTCAGTAGAGGGAGGGGTTTGAGTAAAAGTTATATTAACTCCAGGAATAGGTTTAGCGTTTTGGTCTAAAACTACACCTTCAAATATAATATTATCCTCAATAGCTAAAGTTGTATTTGTATTTTCACTAGAACCTACTGTTCCTGATGGTGTGTCGTAGGCCCCAAAGGGATTTAAAGCAATTGTACTTGGGGATGGAGTGATAGACATTTTTAAATAGTTTTTGTTGTTTTAGATAATAATCTGCTATCTTGTTTAGAACCAATAAGAGATCTTAATTCAGATGCTTTTGTTGAGATATTACCAGAATTAGCTACTAAAGACGGAACAGCTAAATTACCAGTATCAGAAGGAACACTAGCTCCAGCAAATGCTGTGCTAACTATATCTAAAGCAATACATATTGTATTTAAAACATCTATTAAGTTTTCACCTAAAACCAATGGATGTAAAGGTTTTGAAGATGCTGGGGTGTTAGATCCTAAATATATGCTAGGTGAGGTTATAATCACTTGATCAGCTTTAGTTGAAAAAAGATTAGAACCATCTAAATTAATAGAGGTCTGGGCTGTTAAATGAATAGATTTATTAGAACTTAATATTATATGATCATTTTTAGCATTAAAAACTAATCTACCAGAACTTAAAAGGATTTGATTACCTGAAAAATCTTTAGGAGCTGCTGGGGATTCAGCTGTAGTTTTATTATAAGAATCTTTTAAAGGGCTAGAAAGATTTAAAGGTACATTTTGAGTTGAAGTTAAATAAATAGAAGACTGATCTTCATTTATATTTTCAACGCATGGTATCCAAGATTCTTTAGTATCCCCAACATTAAATTGATCAAATGATTGACCATTTCTTAATATCATTATTGGGCTACCATTATTACCAATGCTAGACCAAAGATTAGGATTAGTAGAATTATTAACTGTTGCTCCTAACCTAATAGAATTACCATATCTACCTTCATATATTATATCTCCTTCATATGGTAGAAGAGGGAAAACATTTAAAACATTATTTTCATTAAAAGTATTACCTAACTCTATCTCAGTACTTTGATCTGTCACTCTTCTAGTTGAACCTGCTTCAACTTGTTGATAATCTTTTTTTTGATTATCAGATAAAATATTTGAAGAAGGGACCGCGTTATGTATTTGGCTATTCCAAATGTTTATAGGTGGTAAATAATATGGGGAAACTGATGTTGTTTTCTCTGTTACATCAACATCAGCTAAATACACTATAGATACTATTTCATTTATTAACGGATATTGTTTAATATTAGATAATAAAGGATAAGCAGCTATTAATTTTTTAGATGTTTTACTTATTGAAAGATTAGGATTTTTTACTGGGTCAAAAAAGATAGTGCCTATACTATTCCAGTTTCCAAATTCTTCAAATAGTTCATGTTTGTTATCTAATATAATATCTATAACTCTAACAGATATAATTTTACCAACACGATCATCATTAGTATAAACTGTACCTCCACTGTAATTCCCTATTTTTTTATCTGGGGTCCATTTATCAAACATTATTCACCTCCTTCTTTAAACTTATCTATTTCAGCAAGTAATTGGGCTTTTTCTTCTTCAGATATTCCTAATCCTCCTTCAGTATTATTATTACTCATAATACGTTGGATGATTGTAGCCATTTTAATTAATTGTTCATCATTCTTAACACTTATTTCTAAGTATTCTTTAATTAAAGGAACAATTAAAGTAGCATCACCTATCTCATTTACTAGTGGTTTAAGTTCTGATATAAGGGCAGAGATTTGTTTTTCTTTTTTCTTTTGATTATTATATATTTCTTCTAAAATATCAGAAAATTTCTTACTACCAAATACAATATTATCTAACCCATTCATGGTATATATTTAGTTATAAATATACTTATGGGAAATTTGTATACCCATTTTCTAAATAGAAATAGTAATATTCTTTAAATATATCATAAAGTTTATTTGCTATTTTAGTAATTTTAGGTGTTTTAGCATCAATAATTTCTCGAATATAGATATATAATGCTTTTTTATTAAAGATTTCTATACTTTCTCTTTTACGGAATAATTCTAGAATTGCATCTGCTATTTTAGCATCCCCATCTTTAGGGAATAATGTATGAATATTTTTAGAACAATAATCAACATATTGATCCATAAACACATTTAATTTTTGATTAGCAGGAGTATCATCAATATTATAACTATGTCTTTCATCTGATTCTAATTCTTCAACTGGGGCTTTATCTACTCGTTTTTTGTAATTTTTAGTATTAGAAATAATAAGATAACGTTTAGCAATAGTCCCAAAATATGAATATGCTTTAGCTCCTTTTTCTGGGTTGAATAAATGGATTTTAGAAAGTAAAAATGAAATTACTTCATGTTGTAAATCCTGAATATTATCGACTTCAGTATAGTAAAATTTAAAAGTATGGATAATATTTTCTGTTAATTTAAAAAAAGCATAATGGATACGATCACTATAAATTCTACTCCTTACCTCAAAATCTAAAGTATTATTATATTCAATAATAGCATTTTCTGTTTCTTGAGTGAAATACATTCCACTTGTTTTAGGTTTAACTACTACAGCTACTTCATCACTCATAAATTTTTAATATTAAATTGATTTAAAATACTTTGGATTTGTTTAATTGATTCAAAAAAGAAACCTACTTCATCATCTGATTTGAATGATTCTTTAGCATCTACTTCTTTAAGTTTTTTATCTGAGAGTTCAATTATATCAGATACTTTATTTAAATAAGACATATACCCCATTAAGATATCTTCTTGTTTTTCATTTTTTCTAAGTAAGTTAAAGGTCGTGTATCCTAAGATCACGACCATCAAACTTAATATAACAATTGCTATAATCATATATTATCTAGTAAACTTTTTAATCCTTCACTCTTGATATTACCTAAAGCTTTAGTCTTAATAGGTGATTTTTTATTTTTTTCAATTGTGAAATTTGATGAATTACTTTGGGTTACTTCGCCTTTAAGTTTAGGCATCCATACTTGTTCAAACTCAATACGTGCCGCCATTAAATCCGCTTGATGCACAATAAACACTAACGCAGTACGTGGTTTTGTTTCTGGTGACCAAGACATTAAATATGGCTTGTTAGCATCATCATATAAACCATCATGTAATTTAATTGCTAACATTTCGTTTCTGGAAAATGTAATACCATGAGACATGAGTAAATGCAATCCACGATCTGGTACTGACATATATTCAAGTCGATCATTAAATTTATAGTCTTCACCTAATTTCTCTTTACGCCATTGGTCTAT
>Ga0315902_10013074_pt1 | contig 10761 bp, 10 predicted proteins | sample LakEriMetagenome_9_FD_203523 | JGI IMG/M metagenome (GOLD analysis project Ga0315902, IMG submission 203523) | Freshwater fungal communities from buoy surface, Lake Erie, Ohio, United States - Buoy 12 MA117 | ecosystem: Environmental > Aquatic > Freshwater > Lake > Lake biofilm | place: USA...
CCCTACTTTAAATGCTCTTTTTGGCATTACCGATAATGGGAAACTTTATCAAATTAATCCCTCTACGGCAGCAATAGCCTTTATAGGAAATACTGCATCAGGAATGCGCGGTCTTGCTTATGACGAACTACAGAATACGTTGTGGGCCATAAGTCCATCGGCAACATTGGTGGAAATAGATAAGCAAACCGGAGCGCAATTAAGTACCGTTTTATGTCAAGAAAATTTTGGTGTGGTCACCAGTTTGACTTTCGTTTCTGGAACTTGTGGCGAAGCCAATACGTGCAGTGATCAACTGCAAATAGCATTCGAGAATTGTGACAGTGACACCACCATAGACACTGATTTTTCGTTTCCTAATGTCATTACCGTCAACGGAGACGGAATTAATGATTTGTTTGAGATCCAAAACTTACCAGAAAACACCGAAGTGATTATTCTAAACCGTTGGGGAAATGTGGTATTCTCCTCTTCAAATTACCAAAACAATTGGGACGGCAAAGACAATTCAGGTAAAGAACTGGTTGATGGAGTTTATACCTATAAATTCACCACTGAATCAGGAAAGGCAGGTCATGGATTTGTGCATTTAATTCGATGATTATGCGGTTTTCAATCCTTTTTTTTCTCATAGCAATCTCATTTTGCTCCTTCGCTCAAAACCAAAACAACCAATGGCGCTTTGGTATTGGTTCGGCAATCGATTTCAATACATCACCACCTTCTTATCCAACAGGTTGCGCGCTTCCTACAGTTCAACCACCATTGATTACCGGAGATTTAATTGAAGGAACGGCTTCCATCGCCGACAGAAATACGGGCGATCTGCTTTTTTATACTGATGGATTAACGATCTGGAATTCCCAGAACCAACCGATGCCCAACGGTTCAAATTTAGGTGGGAGCGATGTCCTTTCATCCTATATGGCAGCGGTTATTTTCCCCATGCCCGGCTCTTGTTCTAAATATTATGTTTTTTGCATCGATGATTACGAAGAAGGTTGCAAGGGGATTACCTATTCCGTGGTCGATATGTCATTGGATAATGGATTGGGCGATGTCGTTGCGGGACAGAAGAGCATTCCACTGTATGACAATGAAACAGAGTTGCTACTGGTGCAACCAAAAAACTCCGGAGATGGCTATTGGTTAATTTCCAATGGCGCAGATCCTGCTAATCCTTCAATTGCTGCCTTTAACGTTACTGCACAGGGAATAAATACAACACCCGTTTTGAGTCCAGTGAATTTCAATGGTTCTGGAAAATTGAATTACCAGGGAACTAAATTTGTTTGTACGGGAGAATATGACGCTGTCAGTGGCAATTTTTTAGGTTTCCAACTATATGATTTCAATGCGGCAAGCGGCCAGATCAGCAATCCTGTAAATATCCCTTTTAACGTCCCAAATGGAGATATTTTACAATACTTTGAATTTTCCTTTACCGGCAATTATTTATTCGCAGGAGGAAATTTTTCACTCTACAGGTTTGACGTGACATCTAGTAATCCCCCAACAATCGCAACAACTGCTGTACCTATTAATTTCGGTAGTCAGACATCCTTTTACGGGGCTGCCCAACATGGTCCTGACGGTAATTTGTACTATGTGATCAATCCTAATGTCTATCGCATTGAGAATCCCGAAGGATCGGCTGCTGCCATCGGACCAATTACTCAACTACCTGCGAGTATTGCATCCAACGGTTGCCTGCCTCAATGGATTGCGCTAATCTCTGATGAAATTACTCCCGGTAATAACGTGATCGCTGTAACTGGAGATGCTTGTTTTCAAAGTGCTCAAACTTTTTCGATTAGCGGAACTTCTTCAATTGTAGGTATAACCTGGAATTTTGGTGATCCTTCGAGTGGAACGGCAAACACTTCTAATCTTTTCATTCCATCCCATCAATTTTCATCTGCCGGAAGCTATCTTGTAACTGCTATTGTGGAATTCGATTGCTACACTGACACATTACTACAGCAAATTACCATAAATGACTGCCCAGCTGAACCACCACCTGTGGGTTGTCCCGAAATATTTGTTCCGACGATCTTCTCACCCAATGGATCCAGCGACGCTGCCAACAATACAGTATGTGTTTATGGGGGCTGTATTGCGGATATTTCTTTTCAAATTTTCAACAGGTGGGGTGAGAAAGTTTTCGAAACAAACGACGACGGTTTGTCACAATGCTGGGATGGAAAATTTAAAGGAAACGAATTGAATTCAGGGACTTTTGTTTACCTTCTCAACGTCGAACTGACCAGCGGTGAAAGAATAGAACAATCGGGGAACATTACATTGATTCGTTAATGACGTGACGCCTTTTACAAAGTTCTTAATTTTAGCAGTTATTAAGCGGTGATATTGTATTTGTGAATAATGTAATTATTGAATTTCTGAGAGCGTGAACAACACCATTTACACCGACAACGAAAAAAACGCCATCCGCTTTTCGAACTTTAGAAAGTTGGAGTCGGCTTGTCCGTTCTCTGGTTTGGGGGTAAAATACGTGGCTTCAGGTGAAGAAATATATTACGCAAACGACAAAAAATACAAGGTCAATGCCGGTGAATATATCATTGGAAATGAGTTTACCAAGTCCATTGTGCAAATTGATCACGCTGAAATGGTGCAAGGACTTTGTATCGATATTTCATCAGAGATTATTTCGGAAGTGGCTGAATTTCGTGATGTCAATGGTTCGGAATTGAAAGATTTTTTGCTTTCCGATCAGTTTTTTGTCAACCGATACAACGTGAAGAATACCAGTTTGGGGTATTCATTGAATGAGATCAATCAAAAGATAAAATCCGGAACATTTACGAATGATCTGCAGCAAAATGAACTGTTTTACAGCCTTGCAGAATCCATTATCACCGATCAACGTTTTGTTTTTGACCATTTATCCAAACTGGATTTCAAAAGAAACGTGACCAACGAAGAAGTTTTTAGAGCAGTTTTCCAAGCAAAATCGCTTATTGATGAATACATTACGGAAAACCTTTCTTTGGAAAAAATCGCCCATCAAATTGGAATTTCGAAATACCATTTCATTCGTGTCTTTAAATCTGTTTTCGGAATTTCCCCTTATCAATATCAAAAACGCAAACGTCTGGAGCTCGCTAAATTGGATTTGTTGAGTGGAAATGAAATTCTTTTCACAGCCATTCGCTACGGATTTCCGGATGCTCCAACTTTTACAAAAGCATTCAAGCAGCAATTTGGATTAACTCCGGGTTCATTGAAAAAAAGCAATTTTTGACAATCCAATTGTGATCAAACAATAGTCCTTTGTTGAAAAATTGTTTCTATGCTACGTCTATTTTCATTCTTCGTATTTACTCTCATTTCACTCCATTCCCTGGCTCAACTTCAGCGCAAACCTCTTCTTGGTGCTCGTATTGAATATGTTACTGAAAATGGGAATTCCGGCTGTAAGGTCGTACAAGTTGTTCGAGGAACAAGTGTTGAACTGAAGCTTCAAGAAAAGGATATTATCACTAAGATTGGTGAAAAAACTTTTACTTCTGCGGATGAATTTATCTCACAATTTTTAACCTACGAACCGGGTAAAGAAGTTCAAGTTTCAGTGCTTCGTGGAAAAAAGAAACTCACGCTCAAAGCAAAAGTCGTTGCTCGTCCTTATGAAACAGATGATAATGCTACTGTCATTTACGATGAAGCGAATTATAAAGGCGGTCAGCTTCGGGTGATCATCAACAAACCATTCAAGGAGAATAAAATGCCTGCGATGCTCTTCATTCCCGGATATACGTGTAGTAGCATCGATGAACTGACTAGCGATCATCCTTACAAAAGAATAGTGGATGCCTATGTGGATGCCGGTTACGTGACACTTCGCATTGAGAAAAGTGGCTTGGGCGACAGCAAAAACACCCCACCTTGTGAGTCGTGCGATTTATTGGATGAAATTGAAAATTTTGAAGTCGGACTGAAAAAATTGAAGTCACTACCCTACGTTGATACCAACCAAATCATCATCGTTGGGCATTCCATGGGTGGAATTGTTGCACCAGCTATTAGCGCTAAACATCAAGTAGCTGGGGTTGTGGTGTATGGAACAACCGCAAAATCGTGGTTCGAATACCAGATTGAAATGTACCGCGTTCAAAATGCGTTGGCAGGAATGAATCCCATCGAAGTTGAGCAATCTGTGATCGAGCAATACGATTTGAATTACCGGTATTTTGTCAAAAAAGAAAAACTAGAAGACATTGCTAAAGATCCCAAAGCAGATAGTGTGTTGCGAATGAGTTGGGAGTACGACGGAAATGGGAAAATCTACTCTCGAAATGCTGAATATTGGAGACAAATTCAAGACTATCCGCACCTAGAAAACTGGAAAAACACCAAGGCAAAAGTGTTGGTGCAATTCGGTGAGTCCGATTTTCAAGCCTTTTCAAGAGTTGATCATCAGCAAATTGTGAATACCGTGAATTATTTCAATCCGGGGAATGCAACGTTGATGACCTATCCTTCAACCGATCACTACTTTGCCAAATCGGGAACGATGCAAGAAGCCTACAATAAATTCGTAAATGGACAAATTCAGCAATTATTTGATGAATACAACCATGAGGTCGGAAAATCCGCGGTGAAATGGAGCAATGAGATTCTATCCAAAAAAGATGAGGTTAAACTTCCTGAAAAGGGTTGGAAAAAACTGAATACCGAACGCTATCCTGGGAAGCAAGATGACATCACGTTTATCAACGAGAACGAAGGGTGGTATGTCAACGGGTACGGAAGCATTTACCGCACAAAAAATGGTGGTGAAACTTGGGAAAAACAACTGGAAAAGAAAGGAACCTTTTTCCGTTGTATCGCATTTGTAGATAGTTTAAGAGGTTTTGTGGGAACAGTCGGAACAGACTATTTTCCGAATGTAACCGATACCATTCCGCTTTATGGAACAACTGATGGCGGTAAAACATGGGCTCCTGTATCGTACTCCGGACCTTATGTCAAAGGATTGTGTGCGATCGATATCGTGAAAGAGCAATTCATCAACCATGGAAAGACGGATTATAAAATTCACATTTACGCAGTCGGACGTGTCGGAAGCCCTGCAAATATGATGGTTTCACACGATGGCGGATTGACTTGGGCCTCAGCGCCATTCAAAAAGGGAAAAATGTTATTCGACATAGACATGTTTGATCAAAAAAACGGCATAGCTTGCAGTGCAAGTTCTGGTGATGTGAGTAAATCCCATGCCCTAATTCTAAGAACTAAAAATGGTGGAAAGACTTGGAAAAAAGTGTATCAATCCAATCGACCATTTGAAACAACCTGGAAAGCGTCCTTTCCAACAGCAAATATTGGATACGTCACGATTCAATCCTACAATCCCGATCCAAACGTGAAACAGCAACGCGTTGCAAAAACAACCGATGGTGGTAAAACCTGGAATGAAATCAACTTGGTGGAAGATGCCACAGCACGTGAATTTGGAATTGGCTTCATTGATGAAAATCACGGATTTGTGGGAACAATGAACAGTGGCTACGAAACCAAAGACGGCGGAAAAACCTGGAGCACAATAAACTTAGGAATGGCATGTAATAAGATCCGAATTTACAGAGATCCAAACGGGAAAGTTTATGGCTATGCTATTGGTGTGGATGTAATGAAAGGAGAATTTTAGAAGTAAGTAACTAGTAACTGACTTAGTCGTCCAACAAAAAAAATATTAAAATGAAACAACTAATCTTGGATTTTCAAACACTCGTCAAGAACAACTGGAAGATAATTTCAATTGTTGTAATTTCAGTTTATCTTTTGTATTCCTATCCGGATATAAAACAAGGGATTGTGGATGGTTGGATAGGTAAGTAACTTTTAAAAGTAACAAATAACCGACTTGATCGTCTGACTGAAAATAATACGTTTATGAAAACCATAATTCTCACAATACTTTGTTCGTTAGGAACATTTTCTCTATTCGCTCAACATCTTTATGAAATCGATTTGAACAAGATCGAAAAAGATGTTTTGCCTGTAAAGATGACTTTAAGCAAGGCCCCTCAAACGGATCAGGTCACGTATTCGTTTCCCGCTACTGTGCCCGGAACGTATGACACGCAAGATTTCGGTCGCTTTGTTCTTTCCATGAATGCGAAAACAGCCGATGGAAAGAAATTAAAAGTCAAAAAACAAGGTAATAATTCGTTCATTATTTCCGATGCGAAAAAATTGAAGTACCTCGAATACACGCTTGAGGATATAATGGATAGAAAGGTGAAGAAACATCCCATCTTTGACCCAGTGGCGACCAACTTTGAGGAAGGCAAGAACTTTCTTTTCAATAACGGAGGGATTTTTGGTTTTTTTGAAGGCGAAGAAGCAGATCCGATTGAAATCAAGATTAGCAAGCCAGCACAACTTTACGGCTCAACTTCCTTGCCTCAAACACTAAGCAACGGTGGTCAACAGCATTTCAAAGCAAACTCTTACCACCAATTGATTGATTGTCCCATTATGTTTTCTGTTCCCGATACAGCGCAATTCTATGTGGGAAAAACAAAAGTGACTATTTCTGTTTTCGATGTGAATGGTGTTCCGAGAGCAAAGCATTTTTACGAAGTTTTGAAGCGTGACATGCAGGCCATTGATGAATTCCTGCCAGATCTTCCCGTGGATAATTACACGTTTATTGTATTTGTCGATGACTTAAAAGAAATCGGACAAGCGATGACCGGTAAAATTGGTCTTATCAAAAAAATCAAGTTGGCTTTGAAATTTAGAAATCTTGGTTTGGGTGCTCTTGAACATGGTAATTCATCAACGTATTATTTGGCTGATTTCGGCGGAGCACTTTCCGATGTCAAAGAACTTTCCTTGGACAATCAGCTTTCAGGTGCTGCCATTCATGAGTTCATGCACATACTTACTCCACTTGGCTTACATTCAGAGCGCATTGGAAACTTCAATTATACGAATCCATTGATGAGTAAGCACTTATGGCTTTACGAAGGCGTAACCGAATATTTTGCGAACCTCATCAAATACAAAGGTGGCGTAATGTCACCCGATGAATATTTGAGTGAAATGGAGGACAAACTTGCGCAGGGATTAACCTTTCCGGTGAGCGAAATGTCTTTTACAGAGATGAGTGAAAATGTGCTTGAAGAAAAGTATCACAAACATTATGGTCAGGTGTATGAGCGAGGAGCGGTATTGGCGATGCTGTTAGATGCAGAAATACAACGTCATACTTCCGGTCAGAAATCGTTAATTGATTTGATGTTGTTATTAAATGCACGCTACGGCGCAAATAGATCATTCGATGAGCAAACCTTTATTGCAGAACTGGTAAAAGAAGTTCATCCGGATTTACAGCAATTTTTCAGCACCTATATTGAAGGAAAAAACCAGTGGAAGCCCAACGACCAATTGAATTACATTGGGATCAGTTATCACGAAACACTTCAGGAATCAGGTATGCTGTCGCCCTTGATCGAGAAAGATAATGATATCACATTAAAAGCGATTGGAATAGGTCTGGAACAACTTGTCGTCAAAACAGGTCCGAATGAATGGGCGGGTTTAAAACCGGGAGATATTGTCAACGTGAACGATTATCGTGATGCCTTCGAACCGAATGGACAAAAACGTAAAGAAGGCGAAATTGCACAACTTAAAGTTACCCGCAACAAAGAACTAATTACACTAGATATCAAGGTAAAATATGGAATAAGGGAAAGGAAAAATGTGTTAAAGTGGATGGAGAGTAAAAAGTAAATGGACGATGAGCAAGACTGCATTAATCCAGCGACTGAATAAAACCTATAAGATGGAAAGGTCGCATGCGTTTATTACTTTCCCTGCAATTGCGATTTATCTCCTTTTCACGCGATCACCTCTTGATATACTCTTTCTGTTATACGGATTGATTCTTTGTATTTTTATCTTATTCCAGGGACAACATTATTTTAAAATAAAACTTCAACGTCTCAAAGGAAATTCAATTGATCAACACAAGAATCTATTGTTTTTCAGAAAATCAAAAAAAGCGAATATAATTTTAATAGGTTCAATCCCTATTGTTTTCCTCAATCAGCTTTACGTTTCCAACTGGACAATAACAGCCGATAATTTATTGATTTGGTCTGTTTTTGCCAACGTCTTTGGTATTCTTGAACACATCAATTATTACAACAGACAACTCATGATTGATAATTCACCCGATCTTAACTATGTCGTTAAAAACAGAAAACTAAAAATTGCAAGCTTAGCAAAGGACTTGAAGGAAAATAGGCTTTAAGTATTGCGTCATTATTCAAATTAGTCATAATTCATCAGTAAAAGGTGTTTCATGTAAAATCGATTTTAAGTGTTTTTCAAAAAATACGTTTGCTAGATTAAATTTATCGAATAATGCTCATCAACATAACTTACATCTTTACCGCCTCAGTTTGGCAACATCCCTCTCCCGGGGGATGGTATTTTGTATCCTTACCCATAGAATCTTCTGAGGAAATACGTCTAAATATGAAATGGCAAGAGGAAGGATGGGGAAGAATGAAGGCCAAGGCAAAAATTAGAGAAACTTTATGGGATACCGCGATTTGGTACGATACAAAACTCCAGACCTATATCCTACCTCTAAAAGCAGAAATTCGTAAGAAAGAAAAGATTGAAATCGGAAATATTCTGTATGTTGAAATTATCATTTAACTTATTATCAAAATGGCAGATCCAATTGAAACATACCTTTATTCAGTCAAATCACTTTGTCCAAAATTTTCGGAGGAAGAACTGGAATACTTTCGAAGTGGATTAAGCATAACCGAACTTCAACCCAAGCATTTTTACATTCACGCAAACGCCCTGCAACAAGAAATTGGTTTCGTGTATCAAGGTTTGCTTCGGGCCTTTTACGTCGATGATAAGGGCAATGAAATCACAGTCAATTTTGTTCGGGAGAACCGTTATGCCACGCATTATACCGCATTTATTTCCCGAACGCCAAGCAAGTATTATTTCCAGTGTATTGAACCAACCATTCTTGTCAATCTTTCATATGACCATATTCAAGCCGGTTACGACAAATACCTAAACATCGAACGCTATGGACGTTTGGTAGCAGAAGCCGTTTTAAAGTTCCAGCAAAAGCGCATTGAAAGTTTTCTTTTTGAAACGGCCGAACAACGTTACCTTGATTTCATTCACGAAAATCCGGATCTGTTCAATCGTGTTTCTTTATCGCACTTGTCTTCCTTCCTTGGAATTGAACGACAAACGCTGACACGTATTCGACAGAAGTTGGCGAAAGGTTGAAGAAGAAGCCTTGAGATGAGTCACTAAATAGTTCATGATAATAACGTATTTTAGTATTCTAAACAATTCCATATGACTGCTCTCACTGAAAGTATAAATCAAATCGTAAGTCTTACCGAAGATGAAATAACAGCCATTGAAAAAGCATATAACACCGTTGAAATTTCCAAAGGCGAACTTTTTATAGAACAGGGAAAAATTTGCGATCAAGTAGCTTTTGTGGTTTCCGGGAAACTGCGCAATTTCTATTTTGATGAAGCAGGAAATGAGGTTACATGTTATTTTGTAACTCCAAATAATTTTGTTTCCGCATTTAGCAGTTTTCTGACCAATGCACCTACCCATGAAAACATTTCTACGTTAGAAGATACCGTGCTAAGGACAATTTCAAAAAAAGACTTGGAAGCGCTTTGTGAATTAGTTCCAAAGATGCAGATCTTCAGACGGGTTATTGTCGAAAACCTTTTCATTATCATGGAAAAAAGAATCATGATGTTACAGTCCCAGTCGGCGCACGAACGGTATGAAAAAATGATCAAAGAAAATCCGGAGATCCTTTTAAGTGTGCCACTGCAATACACCGCTTCGTTTTTGGGAATCACCCCTCAACATTTGAGCAGATTGAGAAAAGAGATGGCGAAGTAATTTCTTAACAATTGTTCAGTGGATTGGCATTTCGCCTAAATAACTTTGTTGCATCATTTTAAAATGCAACAACAATGAAAAAATACCTTCTTATTCTTGGAATCGTTACTCTTATTTCAACTTCCAGTTACGCTCAAACAGAACAGAAAGAAAGTAAATATGCCATAGAAACCGATATCCTATGGCCATTTTTAGTGCAAACAACACGAACGCACTTCACCATTAAACTCTGGGAGAAAGGAAATCTAAGTGGTGATGTGTATGTAGGATTAAACATTGATTTTCCAAGAGATCGCGCCACAGAAGGTCGCTTTGCCGATTACAGTATTGCCAGTGGTTACCGACAATATCTTTGGAAAGGGCTGCATCTCGAATTTTCACAAACGACTGGACTGGGCGTATTACAAAACCACGTAACCACTGGAAAAACTTACAACAGCTTCGATTGGTTAGGAACTGGATACATCGGCTATAAATTTGAGTTTGCTAAAAAGAAACTATACATTATTCCTCAGTTTGGGGTTGCTCAAGTGCTTTACAAATCCAATCCATGGCCCATATACGAGGATGAAACCTTAACCAAAGAAGTAGGAGAAACTCCTTTTATGTTGGGTTCATTGAGGTTTGGGTATAATTTTTAAACTTGAATATAGGCTTTATAGAAATACTTATGATTTTACAAACAATAATTGGCGGAAATGGTACCATTGGCAAGGAAGTAGCCAAACAACTGCATGACATGAATATCCAAGTCAGGATTGCTTCGCGAACTCCTAAGAAAGTAAACGCAAATGATCAGGTTTTTGA
>Ga0315902_10013083_pt1 | contig 10756 bp, 8 predicted proteins | sample LakEriMetagenome_9_FD_203523 | JGI IMG/M metagenome (GOLD analysis project Ga0315902, IMG submission 203523) | Freshwater fungal communities from buoy surface, Lake Erie, Ohio, United States - Buoy 12 MA117 | ecosystem: Environmental > Aquatic > Freshwater > Lake > Lake biofilm | place: USA...
CACAGGACGCAAAGGAAATATTTCAGCGGGGCATGCGGTTTCATGTCAGCTGATCGACCCCAGGCGGTCAATGAATTCCTGAAGTTTTCTGCGCGCTACCGGAATGCGGGCGCCGTCAGACATCACGGCAAGGTTGCCATCCGTGCGGTTGAACTCTTTCAGATGGTGAGTGAAATTGATGATATGGGATTTATGCACCCGAAGAAAAATATTCGGGTCAAGGCGGTCTTCGAAGGTCCGGATGCTTTTGCTGCTCACGTACTTCTTTCCTCCGATGCAATAAAGTGTGGTGTAATTCTCCGCCGCTTCGAGGTGAATAATGTCGGAATTCTTCACCACCGCAAAGCCGTCTCTGGTAGGGATTACCGTTTTCTCTACGGTGTTTGTAAGCGCGATGTCATGGAGAATTTTCGAAATCCTGTCCTCCGTTATCCCGCTGTTTTTTTTTTCGCCAATGCGTTGGACAGCTCGTTCGACAGCCTGTTGCAGCTCATCGATGTCAATCGGCTTTTCGAGGTAGTCCACCGCATTCTCGCGCAGCGCCTTCAACGCATATTCCCTGAATGCCGTGGTGAAAATGACCTGAAACTTTCTGTCGCCAACGCTTTTCAGAAACTCGAACCCATCTTCTCCCGGCATCATGATGTCCAGAAACACGATGTCCGGATTCAGCTCCTCCACCTGCCTGCGCGCTTCTTTCGCGCCGGAAGCCATGCCGCCGACAGTCAGTTGCGGACAGAAGTCTGCAATCAGCATGGCCAGATTCTCTCTGGCAAACTCTTCGTCATCGACGATCAGCACCTGGTACTTGTTGCTCATAACACCCGCGAAAGATAGGGGTGACGCACCACATCCGTTCACCATTAAAAGCGAATATTCTCACGGCTGACATTTACCCTCAATCCCCCATTCGCGCTGCCGTGTATCTTCGCTCATTGAAACCATGGAAAAAACAATAACCGTAGGTGTGCTGGGAGGCGGTTCCTGGGCTACAGCGCTTGTAAAACTGCTGTGCAACAACAATGCGCAGGTTCACTGGTGGATGCGCAGCCAGGAAGCTATTGCACATATCAAACAATTTGGTCATAATCCGCACTATATACAAAGCATTGAATTCGATACGTCGAAGCTTGTGGTAACCGATGATCTGCAGCTTGTTGTAGATGCGTGCGACTATCTCATCGTGGCCATTCCCTCTGCCTTCCTGCATGATACGATGACTCAGTACAAGCCGGCTGGTCTGGAGAAAAAGGTGCTGTTCTCTGCGATCAAGGGGATCATCAACGAGTTCGACGCCATTCCCGCTCGCTACTTTCACAAACAACTCGGTGTGCCGTACAGTCAAATCGGGATTGTATGCGGACCGTGTCACGCGGAGGAAGTGGCGCTGGAAAAACTGAGCTACCTCACCATCGGCTGCCTGGATGAAGATCGCGCGGAAGTCATGAGCAAAATGCTCGCTTGCCGCTATATCCGAACTACCGTGACGGAAGATGTATTTGGCGCAGAACTCGCTGCCATTCTCAAAAACGTGTATGCGGTGGCCGCGGGAATCTGCCACGGAATTGGCTATGGCGACAATTTCCAGGCCGTGCTCATTTCCTCGGCCATCCGGGAGATTGAACGGTTCATCGACAATGTGCATGAGGTGCACCGCGATGTGAAGTCATCTGCCTATCTGGGCGACCTGCTCGTAACGGCCTACTCACCCTATTCCCGCAACCGGACATTCGGAACCATGGTAGGAAAAGGATACAGCGTGAAATGGGCTACCATCGAAATGAACATGGTGGCGGAGGGTTATTACGCCGCCCGCGGAATCCATGAAATCAATAAAAAATTTCAGGCCGATATTCCAATTGCAGATGCCGTCTACCGGATTCTTTATGAAAAGTCATCTCCGATGATGGAGATGAAGAAACTGACTGAGCATCTCAGTTAACCCGATTCTTCCATAGATTCGCTGCCGCTAAATCAAAACCAGAATAACAATGAAAACGTTTTCAAAACTCCTCCTGTTCGTGGCAGTTCTTGCCATCCCATTCACCGGCTGTAAAGAAGATGATCCATGTGAAGGTGTAACCTGTCTGAATGGCGGTACATGCGCTGATGGTTCATGCGACTGCCCTGCAGGATACACTGGCAGCAACTGCGGCACTGAAGTGCGTGCGAAATTCATCGGCACTTACAATGTGACTGAGGCCTGCACATCAGGCAACTATACCTACACCATGTCAGCCACCAATTCTTCAACCGGTATTCTGAACATCGTGTTTTCAAACTTCGCCGGTGTTGGCGCTACTATCAACGCCACTGCGAACGGTAATTCACTCACTATCCCTAACCAGACTGTGGATGTAAGCGGCGTTTCAGCAACTTTCAGCGGAAGCGGTCAGATCGCAGGAAATATCCTCACCATCAGCTACACCCTGTCAGCCGGTGGCACTACTGACCCTTGCACCGCAACCTGCACCAAGCAGTAATTTCGGATTGAACGATTATAAAAAAGGCTCCCTTCGGGGAGCCTTTTTCATTTGGGTTGATTTTGGTTATTTGGTTTTATAGTACGTCTCTTCGTCAGTCGTGTAGAAGTAACTGTTTCCGGAGTTCTTCTCGAAGAATTTCTTCATCTCCTCGCTGGACTCAAAGGTTTCGCGGATGTAGCTCGTCACCGGCAGGAGCGTGATCTTGAAATCACCATCTCGTTTGAGCTTGTAGAAGTAAAATGATCCAAAGTCCCCCGACTCCTTAAGGTTGAGAAACAGTTCGCCGTTGATGTCTGTGAGGTGGCCCGCATAGGTCGTTTCCGAATTATCGACGCCTGAAACCTTGATGATATCCACGGTAGAAACGCTGGTCCGGCGAACAATCACCTTGTCCCCATCCGAGGCACCGGAAAGCTCCCACTCCCCGATGAATGAATCCGGGATTTTCATGGTTGACTCGCTCAGTGGAACGGAACTGGAATACGGACACCCCGACAAAAGCAGGAGAGCAGCGAATAGCGGGATAACCATACGCAGGGATCTAAACGTCTTTTTCATTTCGCATAAATTATATGAATACAAACATAAACGACTGATTGCGATGGAGATCTACGACAAAGCCCGTATTTTCGGCTTTCTGAACTGATAAGAATCAATACGCCGGCAACTTAATTGTCCGATTATCTGTCTTGATGCTGTTGAAGCCGCTATCCATAATATCCCTGTTCCTTTTGCCGCTGATGCAATCCGCGTTGGGCCAGGCGGATTTTGTGGACAACAAAGGTCAGTGGCCTTCTCAGGTGCTCTGGCGCGCCGATTTGCCGCACGGTGCGCTTTGGGTGGAGAACCAGGCGCTCACCTGGCAGTTTTACGACCCGGCCATTCTCAGCAAGCTCCACCCCGGCGAGGAAATTCCCGACCCGGACCCGTTATATCGCGAACATTCATACCGGGTACATTTTGAGGGTGCGACCATGCCAGTCCCTTCCGCGCAGAAAACTCGCCCTTATTACCACAATTATTATTTGGGAAATGACTCTTCCGCGTGGGTCAGCGGTGCCGCGGTGCACGGAATGGTAGAAATGGCAAGCGTCTATCCCGGCATTGCACTGAAGCTCTACTCACAGGCCGACCGCCTGAAATACGATTTTGTGGTCGCCGCCGGTGCCGACCCCTCAGCGATAGCGCTGCGCTTCGAAGGGGCGGAGCGCATCGTGCTGGAAAACGACGAGCTCGTTATCACAACCTCAGTCACTCAAACCCGGGAAAAGAAGCCCTTCGCCTATCAGCTCGTGAATGGCCGTCTGACCGAAGTGGCCTGCAGCTATGCGCTTATTGGAAACACCGTGACATTCGTTCTCGGAAAATACAATACCCACCATCCGCTGATCATCGACCCGGAAATCGCATTCAGCACGTACATCGGCTCCACTGCGAGCAACTTCGGATTTACTGCGTGTGATGATTCAGAGGAGAACCTCATCTCGGGCGCAGCGGTATTTGCACAGAACTATCCTGTGACACCCGGCGCATTTCAGTCCAACTTCGACACGGGTGCGGGCAACTACATGGATGTTGCGATCAGCAAATTCAACCCCGAAGGAAACACCCTTTTATACAGCACCTACCTCGGCGGTTCAAAGCAGGAGACTCCGCACAGTATCGTTACCGACAGTCAGGACAATATCATTGTGATGGGCGTGACGGGGAGCAACAACTTTCCGACTACTGCAGGTTCCTACCAACCGGGATTTCAGGGCGGCGCGCCGCTCATGATGACGAATTTTTTCACGAGCGGACATCCCGATGGCTGCGATTTTTTCGTCCACAAATTCTCTGCCGCCGGCGCTCTCCTTTCGGGCACTCTTGCAGGATTTGCAACCAATGATGGACTCAATTACGCCGACCAGCTTTATTATAACTACGGCGATGCGTTCAGGGGAGAAGTCAATGTGGACGAAAACGATCACATCTTCGTGGCATCTGTGGTTCGCGGAGCCTTTCCGGTAACCGGTCAGGGGCCTCAGAACATGTATGGCGGTGGAGACTGCGATGGGATTATAATGAAATTCAATCCGGCGCTTTCAGTCCTTGAATGGAGCACATACATTGGAGGCAGTGGTTCCGATGCGTGCTATTCCATCCAGTTTGAAGAAAGCGGTTTTATCCTCGTAGCAGGAGGCACCCGAAGTGCCGATTTCCCGCATGCGGTGAATGGCGAAGACACTTCACAAAACGGCCAGAGCGACGGCTTCCTCCTAAAGATCAACCCTACCACATTCAACGTAGTCGCCGGCACATTTGTAGGGACCAGTCAGTACGACCAGGTGTATTTCATTCAAACTGATCTCGAACAGAACATCTATGTCTTTGGTCAGACACGCGGCAACATGGCCATTACGCCAGGTGCATTCGGACAGCCCAACAGCGGGCAGTTTGTGCGCAAGTACAACAACGCACTTACGGCAGTGCAATGGAATACTACAATTGGAACACAAAGCGGAGCAATTGATATTTCTCCGACTGCATTTCTGGTCAGTGATTGCGGCCAGATCTACTTCAGTGGCTGGGGGGGCGGCACGAACTCAAACACCTGTCAGGTCGTCTATGATTGCTATGCAACCAACAGTACGACCAACGGATTGCCAATCACACCCAATGCTTTCCAGAGTACCACGGACGGCAGCGACTTTTACCTCTGCGTGCTTTCGCCGGATGCTTCGGAGCTCGTGTACGGGTCGTTTCTGGGGGGGGCTGAAAGCAATGAGCATGTCGACGGCGGTACTTCACGGTTCAATAAAAACGGATCCGTGTATCAGGCGGTGTGTGCCGGCTGTCAGGGGAACAGTGACTTTCCTACGACACCTGGTGCATGGAGCGATGCCAACCCGAGCTTTGGTTGCAACCTCGCAGTGTTCCGGTTCAATCTGGGAAAGGCCTTGGCAGAAATTACCATTGATGGTCCGGATCAGATCTGCGAGGGATCACCCGCACAATTTCAGAACCTGAGCACCGGCGCTACCGTGTGGCAATGGTCGTTCGGTGACGGCGGACAGAGCACCACGTTTGAACCTTCGCACATTTACGAAGAGCCGGGAGAATACACCGTTACATTGATTGCATCGGATGATTTGGACTGCATACTTCCCGACACCACGCAGATTACACTGACTATTTTGCCCGGAGTAAATCCCTCGGTGCAGCCGGTTGATCCCGTTTGCCTGGGTGAACAAGTGCAACTGGACGGAACGGGAAGCCCGAACCTGTTTTGGGTCGAAGACCCCACGCTCTCCGCAACCGACATTGCTGATCCGATAGCCACGCCCCTTGCTCCCACTACCTATTATCTTGTGGATTTCAATGATTGCGAAACAGACACCGTGGGCGTGTTTGTAGACATGTACACTCCTGCTACCAGCATAACGCCCTCACAAACCATTTGTGTAGGGGAAACGGTTCTGCTTTCCGCCAGCGGAGGTGTGACATACAGCTGGTCACCTTCGGCCGGATTAAGCGCTATCACCGGGCCTGCCACAGAAGCCACACCGCAGGAAACCACAACCTATACCGTGCTCATAACCACTGAAGAAGGCTGTGAAGTGTTGAGGGAAACGACCATCACGGTAGTATTCGACGAGCCTGGCGGACTGGTGTACCCAACTGTAAACATGTGTCAGGGCAACAATGCACAGCTCATCGCTGAGGATGGTTTCACGTGGACGTGGAGCCCGTCATCATCATTGTCCGACGCCTTTGTTCAAAATCCAATGGCGTTCCCGGAAGTGACCACTACGTATCAGGTTTCCATTACCAATGCATGCGGCGAAGGAGTCTCTCAGGTTACAGTGGAAGTTATCATTCCGAACGTGGAAGTATTCGGTGGTGGAACCATCTGCAAAGGCCAATTCATCGAAGCCTGGGCCACCGGAGGTACAGAGTACTTCTGGACTCCCCCCGGATTTGCCTTTCCGCCTTACGGACAAGCCACTCTTCTCTCCCCACCGGAAACAATGGCCTTTTCAGTTGCCGGTATTGATGATAACGGATGTGGCGGACAGGATTCCGTATGGGTATACGTTTTGCCCCTTCCGGAGGTTAACGCAGGTCCCGATCAGTACTTCGAATTCCCCGGCTCGGTGTATTTGTTCGGCAACACCTTCGGCCTGGAGTATCAGTGGAGCCCGCCCGATCACCTGAGTTGTACTGATTGTCCCTATCCTGTTGCCGACCCGCCTGTGGAAACCTGGTACTACCTCAGCACGGTGGATCACAATGGCTGCGTGGGCATTGACTCTGTATTCGTGAAACCCTTCTACCCCATCTGGGTGCCGAATACCATTACCCCGAATAATGATGGAATCAACGATGTGTTTTACGCGGTAGGCGTGACCATCGAGGGTTATCACCTCCAAATCTTCGACCGTTGGGGTAATCTGGTGTTCGAAAGCAGAAACCCCGAAGAGGTTTGGAATGGCGGTATCGGAGACCATTACGTGCAGAATGACACGTATATCTGGACCATTGAATACGACAGCATTGACAGACGGGAGAGGTTGGTCGGACACGTCAATGTGATCCGATAGTTCCGTACCGTCGGGATGAGGTAAATTCGCCGGAATAATGCCAACCTCATGTCGTATCAAAACATCCTCACAGAACTTTCTGATCACATCCTGCTGATTACCATCAACCGGCCGGATCAGCTTAATGCACTGAACAAACAGACTATTGATGACCTCAACAAGGCGCTTGCACTAGCGGATGTCAATCCTGATGTGCGTGCAATCATCATCACCGGTGCGGGTCAAAAGGCTTTTGTGGCAGGGGCGGACATCAAGGAATTCGCGGCTTTCAGCGTGGAGGAAGGCAGAATGCTCAGCCGTGCAGGACAAAAACTCCTCTTCGACTTCGTGGAAAACATGAGCAAACCTGTGATTGCTGCTGTGAACGGATTTGCGCTCGGTGGCGGGCTCGAACTCGCCATGAGCTGTCACATCCGCGTAGCCTCTGACAATGCGCGAATGGGACTTCCGGAAGTATCACTTGGAGTAATCCCCGGATACGGCGGTACACAACGCCTTGCGCAACTTGCCGGAAAAGGAAAGGCGCTGGAAATGATTGCCTCGGCTGAAATGATCACTGCAGCGGATGCTCTGCAGTGCAGGCTTGTTAACCATGTCGTGACGCAAGAGGAACTTCTTGGCAAGTGTCGCGAAATCGCAGGTAAAATCACACGCAATTCCCCAACTGCAATCGCTGCAGCCTATCGCTCGGTGATCGCAGGATACAAGCCTGCGGCAGCAGGTTATGAAGCAGAAATCCGCGAGTTCGGAAAATGCTTCGGGACTGAAGATTTCAAAGAGGGCACCACTGCATTTCTCGAAAAAAGAAAGCCTGCATTCACCGGTAAATAATATGCCCCGCATCCGAAACACTTCGCCGCATCCCTTGCCGGCGCATGAAACCCCGCTATCAGCCGGGATGGATTTACGCGCTCACATTGACCTGCCGCAAGAGCTTGCTCCTATGGAGCGCCGCCTCATCCCAACCGGACTTTTCATTGAACTCGATCCGGGCACTGAAGCACAGATCCGTCCCAGGAGCGGACTGGCTTACAAACACGGCATTACTGTACTCAATAGTCCGGGCACCATTGATGCCGATTACCGCGGAGAAATCAAAGTGCTGCTGATCAATCTCTCCACTGAGCCTTTCGTCATTCAGCCCGGAGACCGGATTGCGCAGATGATTATTGCACGGCACGAAACCGTGGAATGGCGCATTGCGGACAACCTCTCTGAGTCAGCACGCGGTGCAGGAGGCTTCGGGAGTACCGGAAAAAACTAACTAACCTACATTCGCACTCACGCGACGCACACACGAATGAATGTGATCATACCAATGGCGGGAATGGGAAAGCGGCTCAGGCCCCACACCCTCACCACGCCTAAGCCCCTTCTGCCTATCGCAGGCAAGCCCATTGTTCAGCGGCTGGTGGAAGATATCGTCGGACTCAGTCACGCCTCTGTAGAGCGCATCGGCTACGTCACCGGAAGATTCGGGGAAGAAGCTGAACAGCACCTGCTCGATGTGGCGCATGCACTTGGCGCTAAGGGAAGTATTCACTATCAGGACGAGCCTCTGGGCACTGCACATGCCATTCTCTGTGCGGCGGAATTATTGGAAGGCCCGGTTACAGTTGCATTTGCGGACACCCTGTTCCGCGCAGATTTCGCACTGGACACCCAAAGTGACGGGGTCTTGTGGGTGCAGCAAATTCACGACCCCCGGCAGTTTGGCGTAGTGATTGTGAACGACAAAGGAGTGATTACAGAATTCGCTGAAAAGCCAAAAGAGTTTGTTTCAGATCTCGCGATGATTGGAATCTACTATTTCAAGGATGGTCAATCTCTGCGAAGTGAATTACAGCACCTCATTGACCACGGCATAATGAACAGCGGGGAATACCAGTTGCCCGACGCGCTGCGCCGCATGGTCAATAAAGGAGCACAATTCACTCCAGGCAAAGTGAGCGATTGGATGGACTGTGGCAATAAAGACGCAATGGTGGACACCAACAGGAAAGTCCTGAAGTATATCAAAGACACGTTGATAATACCCGCTTCTGCCACTGTTGAGCATTCTCAAATCAGTCCGCTAAGCAAAATTGGTGACGGCTGTGTGATCAGGAATTCAGAGATCGGATCCGGAGTAACGCTGGGTGATCATGTACATGTAGAGGATTGCACCCTGCAGGACTGCATCGTGCTGGAAGGATCGAAAATTCAGAGATCGGTGATCAGCAATTCCATGATCGGCCGGTACACTCAGGTGTCAGACTACAAAGGAGAACTGAGCCTGGGAGATTATTCCACACTTACAAAAGCATAGTGATTCGCAGACTCATCCATATCACCCTCCTTTGTCTGACGTTCAGTGCATGCAAAACGCCTGAAAAAGCAGCTGACGCCGGCACTCCGGCTGATCCGGACCAGCGACGGGTTGAGGTGGACACCCGGTTTCAGGAAGCATTCTTCCGCGCACTGGATTTCCGAAGTAAGGGAGACTGGCAAAAAGCTGCAGCAGCATTTGAAGAGTGCGTGACGATTGACCCGAAACAGGGTGCCGCGCACTATGAGCTCTCCCGCATTGACCGCGTCTTCCGTAATGACCTTGAGTCTGCCTTGAATCACGCGCGCAAGGCCGTTGAATCAGATCCGCAAAATCCATGGTACCATCACGAAGTCGGCGATGTGTATTTGGGAATGGGTAAGTATGATCTGGCGGTGAAGGAGTATCAACTCGTGGAGAAACTCAACCCTGACGATCCGAATAACCTCTACGAACAAGCGAATGCGCTTTTGATGTCCGGCAAAACAAAAGACGCCATTGCGGTTTATGATAAGCTCGAGTTGCGCAGCGGAGTGTATGAGGAGTTGAGCATGCAGAAGCACCAGCTCTATCTTAGTATCAACGACCTTCCGAAAGCCGGAGAAGAGCTGGAAAAGCTCGCACGCGCCTTTCCGGAAGAGCCGCGATTCTGGGGAATGGCTTTGCGCTTTTACACCGGCGCAGGAATAAAAGACAAAGAGCTGGAAGCGCTGGCAGCGTTGAAGAAGACCGATCCTTCTGACGGTATGGTCCGGTTTCAGCTTTCAGAATACTACGCTCTCATGGGGGATGAGGCCAAGTCTTTCGAAGAGCTGAAAGCCGCATTTCGCACCACGGATGTAGGAATTGATCAGAAGATTGGTGTACTGCTCCGGTATTTTTCGCTCACTGAACAGGACAGAAGTTTTTTGCCACAGGCTTACGAATTGCTGCAGCTTACAGAAGAAATGCATCCGGGTGAAGCGAAGTCATATGCCATGCACGGTGACTTTCTTTACAGGGATAACAAGCGCGATGAAGCACTGATCAAATTCAGAAAGGCCATTGAATTAGACCCCTCGCGCCGCGCGATTTGGGATCAGCTGCTCTCCATCGAAGCGGAAACACAACAGTTTGACCTGCTTAAGGCCGATGCCGGTCGGGCGCTTGAGTTATTTCCCCAGATTCCCGAGTATTACCTCTACATGGGAATTGCCTGTGATCAGAAGGGGGAACATCAGGCGGCGGTAGATCATCTGAATATCGGCAAGGAGCTCGTGTTTGACAATGCAGAGCTGTTGGTGCAATTCCACATCCAGCTTGCCAAAGCTCATAATGCGCTTCGCAATTTCCGGGAATCCGATCAGGCGCACGATGCCGCGCTTGCTATCAACCCGAAC
>Ga0315902_10013085_pt1 | contig 10755 bp, 3 predicted proteins | sample LakEriMetagenome_9_FD_203523 | JGI IMG/M metagenome (GOLD analysis project Ga0315902, IMG submission 203523) | Freshwater fungal communities from buoy surface, Lake Erie, Ohio, United States - Buoy 12 MA117 | ecosystem: Environmental > Aquatic > Freshwater > Lake > Lake biofilm | place: USA...
CATCTCCCCGCCCCAGTGGACGAGGGTGGAATCGAGGAGTCCGCGTCCCTTGAGGTCGCGGACCAGTGCGGCGACAGGCTGGTCGCTCCGCACGCAGACCTCGGGCAGGGCCTTGTAGAGGTTGCTGTGGTGGTCCCAGCTCTGCCCGTTGTTGATGATCTGCACGAACCGCACCCCGCGCTCGACGAGCCGGCGGGCGATCAGGCAGCGGGTGCCGTAGTCGCGGGTCAGGTCGTTGTCGATGCCGTAGAGCCGGAGCGTGGCCGGGCTCTCCGAGCGGATGTCCATCGCCTCCTTGGCCGCGGTCTGCATCCGGGCCGCCAGCTCGTAGCTGGCGATGCGGGCGTCGAGGTCGTGCTCCCCCGGGTGTCGCTCCCGATGGCCCCGATTCAGCTCCCGCAGGAGCTCGAGCTGACGTTCCTGGGGAAGGCCCCGCAGGTGGGCCGGGGGATCGAGGTTCAGAAGACGCGGTTCCGTGGGACGCACCACCGTGCCCTGGTACAAGGACGGGAGCCACCCGTTCGACCAGTTGTGCTCCGCGAGCAACGGGAGCCCGGACGGATGGGTCAGGGTCAGGAAGGCCGGGAGGTCCTGGCTCTCGTTGCCGAGACCGTAGCCGAGCCAACTGCCCAGGACCGGAGCTCCATGGGTGATCCGACCGTTGGTCAGGGCATGGAGCGACTGGCCGTGGTTGTTGACGCCGGTGCGCATCGAGCGGATGACGCAGAGGTCGTCGACCACGCCAGCCAGGTGGGGCAGCAGGGAGGACAGCTCGGTGCCTGATTCCCCGTGGCGTTGGAACTCCCAGAGTCCCGGCATCACCTTCGAGCTCGCCTGCCCGGCGTTGTCGAACTTCAGCTCGCCCGGGAACGAACGCCCCTCCCACTCCTTGAGCAGCGGCTTCGGGTCGAACAGGTCCATCTGGCTCGGACCGCCGATCATCAGGATCGAGATCATCGCCCTGGCCTTGGCGGGATGGTGTCCCGGCTTGGGATTCAGGTCGTACTTCTGCGGCTCCAGTTCCGGCCGGGCCGGTGCCGCCAGCAGACCCTCCTGCTGCAGCATCCACGCAAGGGCGGTCGACCCGAGGCCGAACGACCCCGCCCCGAGGAAGTGGCGCCGGGAACAGCATCCGAGGGTCTGGGATCCGGGAGGGTTCATGTCAGTCGAGGTAGAGGAAGTCATTCGAGCCCATCAGAACCTGACACAGGCTCGCCAGGGCCTGGGCTTCTGGGGATGGAGCCGGTGGGGCTTTGGGATCACTCGGAGTGCCGGGCGTCGGCGCGAGGTGGATGGCCTGGCGGACGAGGTAGTTCTCGGCGCGGCGCAGGTCGTCCGCGGAGGGGGGCCTCGAGAAGAGCAGCAGCCACAGGCGGACCAGTCGGCCCGTCGGATCCTCCGGCTTCTCGCGGACCAGCCGCTCGGCGAGATCCCGGGAGCGGTCCAGGATGAAGGTGTCGTTCAGGAACATCAGCGACTGCGGGGCGACCGTGGACAGGGCCCGGGCCTCGCAGTTCGGGTTCACCACCGGCGCGTCGAACGTCTCGAGGACCCCGACCGGTGTGGAGCGACGCACCTGCACGTAGACGGTCCGACGGAACTCGTCGGCCCCGAGGGCATCGACGCCGACCGCATCCCCATTGCCGTCGCGCTTCTGGCGTCCCACGACGCACTGGCCCTGCGGGTTGATCGCCACCGGGACCGGGGGGCCGAAGGGTCGTGGGTCGAGTCGACCGCTCACTGCCAGCAGCCCATCGCGAAGACTCTCGGCATCGAGGCGCCTCAGGCGGGCACGTCCCAGCAGCCGGTTGTCGGGGTCCCGACGCTGGGCCGACGGGTTCACGGTGCCCTGGCGGTAGGCGGCGCTGGTCACGAGGAGCCGATGGAGAGGCTTGAGCCTCCAACCGCCGGCGATGAAGGCGTCGGCCAACCAGTCGAGCAGCTCGGGATTTGTGGGACGTTCGCCCAAGGCCCCGAAATCCCCGGGCGTGCCGACGAGTCCGGCGCCGAAGTGGTGGAGCCAGACGCGGTTCACCAGCACGCGTGCGGTCAGTGGGTTCGACCGGTCGGTGAGCCGGCGGGCGAGCTCGAGCCGACGCCCGGTGGTCCGGGTTGAGGCGTTGGTCGAGGGAATGTCGACCCCCAGGCCGCCGAGTCCCTGGAGGGTGAGGAGACCGGGGCTGACAGCACCACGGGGCTGCTGGTGGTCGCCCCGGTGGAACAGCACCGTCTGGAGATTGCGTCCGGGTTCCTCGACCAGGCAGGCCACCTGGGGATCGGCCGCCTTCTCAGACCGCTTGGCGGTGGCCCGCTTGCGGATCTCGTCGACCTTGTTGGCCCCGTCCCGGTCGATCTCGCCGAGGATGATGTGGTCCTGGAACGTGGGGTATCTGCGGAGCAGGGCGAGGTGTTCTGGACTGCGTTGGGCGGCCGGGGTCTTCCGGGCGGCCAGGACCGGATCCCGATCGGCCTCAGGGATCAGGGTGAGCTGTTTCTGGACGAACTTCTCGATGAGCTCGTCATGCAGCCGGGTCGCCTCCGCATCGATCTGCTTCGCCTCAGCCTCGATGCGCTCCGCGTTCGCCCGGTCCGCCGCCGGCATCAACGACAGCACCCGCTGGCCCGGTGGCTTCCACTGCTTCCAATCGAAAGCCGGCTCGAACACCGCCCGCAGCCGGTAGTAGTCGGACTGCGGGATGGGATCGTAGCGGTGGTCGTGGCACTGGGCGCACTGGACGGTCAGGCCGAGCAGGGAGGAGGAGACGATCTGGAGGGTGTCGGCGATGACCTGATTTCGGGCGAGATCGGCGTCGGCGGGGTTGTCGCCCGTCGGATCCGGGGCCATCCGGAGGAATCCCGTGGCAATGATCCGGTCGAGATCCTCCCCTTCGAGCCCGGGGCCCGGGTGGGCGACCAGTTCGTCGCCGGCCAGCTGCTCGGTGATGAACTGGTCGAGCGGCTTGTCGGCGTTCAGCGATCGGATGACGTAGTCGCGGTAGCGCCAGGCCCAGGGTCGCTCCGAGTCGGCTTCCACCCCTCCGTTGGAGTCCGCATAGCCGGCGACATCCAGCCAGTGGCGGGCCCAGCGTTCGCCATAGGCGGTCGAGGCGAGCAACCGGTCGACCACCCGCTCATAGGCCTCGTCGGAGGGATCCGCCACGAACGCGGCCACCTCCTCGGGGGTGGGCGGCAGGCCGGTGAGGTCGAAGGTCACCCGACGGATCAACGCCTCCGGGGAGGCGGGCGGGGCGAAGCGGAGGCGTTCGGACTCCAGCCGCGCGAGGAGGAACCGGTCGATCGGGGTCCGGACCTGTCGCGTCGACCGGACCCGGGGCACCTCGGGGCGGTGGATCGGTTGGAATGCCCAGTGCTGACGCTCCTCCTCGGTGATGACGACGGCCGGGACGGTCTCGGGCTCGGGTCGTGCGGTCGGGGCCCCCTGACGGATCCAGCGTTCGATCACCGCGACCTGGTCCGGACTCAGCGCCTTGCCGTCCTTGGGCATCTCCCCGGATCGGACGACCTCGAGGAGTCGGCTGGCACTTGGACGTCCGGGTACCACGACCGGTTCGGCAGCGTGGGGTGCGGTCAGGAATCGGCGGAGTCGGAGATCCACACCTCCCTTCGGCTTCTCCTCCTCGCCGTGGCACTGGAAGCACTTGGCCTTGAGGATGGGGCGGATGTCCCGCTCGAACACCGGTCGCGCCGGGAGTGCTGCCGGGGTTGCGGCCGTGAGTCCGCCCCATGCCGATCCTGAAAGGAGCATCATTGCGACCCATCCCCAGGCCAAAGCCGCACGCCAGGAAGGCATGGTGCGTGGAGGAGGGGGCCGAGGGGTCACGACGGAAGTAAACCACAGCGCCTCCTGGAATGAAGCGCTCTTTGCCGCCGATGCCCGATCCACCGTGTCGGGATACAGGACCTCAGCGTCGGCTCCCGGCCAGCAGGGCCACGAGGTCCAGGACCTCGGCTCGAGGACGGCCATCCAACATCCCTTCTGGCATGGTGGAGACGCCGTGCGGACGCCGGGAACGCAGGGCTGAACGGGCCACGGTCACCGGTTCGTCGGCCCCCATGGGCCACAGCACGAGCCGGTCGGGGGTCTCCGAGTCGATCCGGCCGATCCAGGTCTCACCGGTTGCGGTCTGGACCTCGACCTGGGCGTATTCGGGAGCGATGACCTTCGAGGGCTCGAGGATGGATTCCAGGATCTCGCGGGGACTCCGGCGTTGTCCGATCCCGGTGAGATCAGGTCCCACGCTGCCGCCGTCGCTTCCCAGCCGATGGCACTGGGCGCAACCGCGTTCCCGGAACACGGTCCCTCCGGCTTCGGGGGAGCGTCCAGCCAGGCTGTTGGCGAGATCCGTTTCGAAGTCGGCGAGGCGCCAGGGGCGCTCCGCGGCGGGGGGCGGTGTGAGGGAGGCGATCCAATCCCGGAAGAGCGAGACGGCCCGGGTGTCGACCCGTTGGGACACCAGCGGTGGCATCTGGCCTGGACCGCGGCGGGAGAGGCGATGGAGCAGGACCGATTGGTCGGGCCGTCCCGGGGAGACGAGCATGGGATCCTTCAGGCCAAAGCTGTCGTGCTGGGGACGGGCCCCCACCAGCTCCATCTTGTCGCGGGCCGTCGTGATCTCGAGCTGCATGCGGGCGTTGCCGCCGCCAGCCTGGATGTGGCATCCGGCGCAGTTGGCGTGGAGGTAGGAGCGGGCCCGGACCTCGAGCGGCGCCGTGGTGTCATGGGGATCCACGAGCCGTGTGCCGGTGGGCGGAGGTGGGACGGCTTGACTGAGGAGGCCCAGGCGTTCCCAGGTCTTCAGCTGGTCGTCGCGGTCGAGTTGGAGCGTGGACAACCCGAGCACGAAGCCCGCCGCGCGACTGTGGCAGACGAGGCATTCGGCCCGGCTGGGGAATCGCCAGCGCTGGGGGGTGACCCCTGCGGGTGCACCGGGGTCCGCAACCCGGTAGTCGCGATCCTCGCCGGCGGCCGACACCAGCTCGGCGTCGGACTGGTCTTCCGACCACCGGTAGCTGTACCCCGACCACTGGCCGCCCTGTTGCGACAGGATGCGGGTCTCGACCCGCAGGGGAGGACCCGACGTCGCCCCGGGTCGGGGCAGGGACAGGGTCTGGACCAGCACGGTCCCGCTGGGGAACGACCAGCTCCGTTCCGCCGTGGGGTTGGCCTGCGTCGAGCCCGTCAGGCCGACAAAGCGCTCGACCGAGGCCCCGTCTGCCCAGGCGGGCGCAACGAGGTGGTAGGCGACCACGCCGGGCTGGACCTGATGGTTCCGGGTGGTGCTGAAGAGTCCGGTCTCGCTCAATTTCCTCGGGAAGGCCCCCGGGGCGTTGGTGCGGACGGCGGGGACCAGCCGGTGGAGGCCGCTGCCGAGGTCGGCGATCAGGAGGTCGCCGTCGGGCGACACGGCGAAGGCGGTGGGTTGGAGCGGGGTGGCGGCGAGTTCCCGGTGCCAGGTCACGCGGGTGCCGTCATGGCGTCCGCCCCAGAGGCGTCCGGTGGAGTGGTCCCCGTAGACGTACACCCCATCGAGTTCGGGCAGCCGTGTGCCGCGGTAGACCACCCCGCCGGTGAGCGACCGGGCCTCGCTGTGGGGATGCTCGAAGGTCGGGGCCACGACTGGGGTCGGACCCCGGCGTCGGTGGCGGTAGAACAGGTGGCTGCCCTCGTAGACACTCCAGCCGTAGTTCTCGCCGCGTCGCACGAGATGGGCGGTCTCCCAGAGGTCCTGTCCGTTGTTGCCGACCCAGACCTGTCCGGTGGGACGGTCCACGCACAGGCGCCAGGGATTGCGGAGACCGTAGGCCCAGATCTCCCCGCGGGCCCCGGGGAGGTCCACGAACGGGTTGTCCCGCGGGATGCCATAGGGACGACCCGGATCGGGATGATCCACGTCGATCCGCAGCACGGCACCGAGGAGGTCATCGAGGGTCTGTCCCGAGTCGAGCGCGTCGGAGTCGTTGCTGCCATCGCCGGTCGAGATGAACAGGAGGCCGTCGCGATCGAAGTCCATCCCGCCACCGTCATGTCCGGCCGACGGCCACTCCAGGAGGGTCGTCTCGGAGCCGGGTTCGGGCAGGAATGGGGCGGTGCGGGACACCTGGATTCGCCAGATCCGATTGGTCCGGGTCTCTGTTCCCTGGGGGCCATTCCCGACGAGGAATGCCCGTCCGTTGGTGGAATAACCCGGGTGGAAGGCGATGCTGTAGGTCAGGTGCTTCGGGATCTCGAGGAACGGAGTCGCGGTCGGGGGTGTCGCATTCGGATCGATCCTCAGGACCCTTGCTGGGCGCCCTTCGTCACTGCTCTGCAGTATGACCATCAGGTTGCGGGTGCCGGGCTCGGCGGTGACGAACACCGGGTTGGGCATGGCCAGCCCCGGGAGGTAGGGCTCGGTGGTGTATGGCAGGGGAGGCTCTGGGGAGCCGACGATCCGGGAGGACGTCCAGGGAACCCGCTGGGCAGGGCCGCTCGCGGTGGGTGACCCGTCAGCCCCGATCACGCGGCCCGTGGCGATCCCCAGAATCAGGGGGATCCAGATCGCAATCCAGGAGGCTCGGGGGATCCGTTGCATGGCTTTCGATCAGGATGGGTTCGGTCCCTGGGGATGGCCAGCCGGGACCCTTGGTAGCGGTGACTTTTGAGTCTTCGTCCCCGGAAAGCAGTTCCCTCGGTTCGGTCTACTTCCGGGCCTCCGGTGTCACCGTGAGCTTGAGGCGCTGACCGTCGCGCAGGACCTCGACCTCCACCGGCTTGCCGACCTTCGCGGCGTCGAGGGCGTAGGTGTAGTCGTAGACGTTCTTGAGGACCTGTCCGGCGAACCCGACGACGACGTCGCCGCCCTTCAATCCCGCCTTCTCGGCCGGGGACCCACCGCGGACACCGCTCAGTTTCACGCCCTCCACCTCCTGGGTGTAGTCGGGGATGGTCCCGAGATAGGCCCGCAGCGTCTCGCGGTTCCCACCCGTGCCCTCGGACCGCTTCACGACGAGGTAGTCGGGGCGCGTCGGCTGGCGCAGGAGGTCCAGGACCACGCCCTCGGCGAACTGGGTGATGCGGGTGAGGCCGTCGTACTCGATCCGGTCGGCGTCATCGGTCGGCCGATGGTAGTCCTCGTGGCTGCCGGTGAAGAGATTCAGGACGGGGATGCCCTTGGGATAGAACGCGGAGGCGTCGGAGGGCACGTAGGGGTCGTCACCCAGTCGGACCTGGAACCCGGCGGCCACGTTGCGTTTCTCGATCAGCTTGCGCCAGATGGAGGAGGAGCCGACGCCCTGGAGGTCGATCCGGTTCTCGCGGAGCCGGCCGACCATGTCGAAGTTCACGTAGGCGACCAGGTTGGTGAGCGGGATGGGGCTGGACTCGAGGAACTGGGTCGAGCCGATGAGTCCGGTCTCCTCGCCGGACCAGAACCCGATGATCACGCCCCGGGGGAACCGTTCCGGGTGGGCGCGGCGTTCGAGGGCGAGGTTGCGGGCCAGTTCGAGAACGGCGCCGGTGCCGCTGGCGTTGTCGTCGGCCCCGTTGTGGACCTGGCCCTCCTCGCCGCCGCGTTCCAGGGAGCTCTTGTCGCCCGTGCCGAGGTGGTCGTAGTGGGCGCCGATCACGACGTATTCGGCCGGGGCGTTGGTCGAGGCCGGCGGGATGATGGCGACGATGTTGTCGTCCTTCTGCCGCAGGCGCTGGACCTCCGAGGCGACCGCGACCCGGACGCCCGGGAGGGCAAGGCCGCCGAGCGCATGCGGGTTCTCGGTGTCGAGGCCGTCCTGCAGCGCCTTGAGGGTCTGTCCCTTCGCCTGTAGCAGGAGGTCCGCGACCCGCGGGGTGATGGAGGCGGCGACGATGCCCGAGCCGCTGAGGCTGGAGTCGAAGGTGAGCGGGGCGAGTTGGCCGGCGTTGGGCGAGTTGGGACCGGTCACGACCAGCAGGGCCTTGGCTCCGCGCTGGCGGGCGAGCATGGCCTTGTAGCGCAGGCCGGCGTGGACGTTGAGCTCCTGGCGCCGCTTCGCGTCGACCTCCTCGGGGACGTAGCGCAGGACCATCACAACCTTGTTGCTGACGTTCAGGCCCTCGTAGGAGTTGTACCCGCGGGAGTTGCCGTCCGCGACGCTCAGCCCGTATCCGGCGAAGACGACCTCCCCGTCGAAGTCGCCGTTGGCGGAGAAGGCGAGAGGACGGAAGTCACGCTCCACCTCGAAGGACTCCACCACGCCGTTGGTCCCGGTCACCTTCAGCGAGCAGCGGTTGGTCACGACGCTCACCCCGGCGGTGAACTCGAACGGATGCCGGTAGGTCCCACCGAGGGGGGCGATGCCGTCCCGCTCCAGTTCCTGGACGAGATACCGGGCCGCCTTGCGCGCACCGTCCGATCCCGTGAGGCGCCCGCCGAAGTCGTCGGACGCCAGCGTGCCCACGTGACGCCGCAGCTCCTCGGTCAGGATGCCCGCCTGGGATCCCGGGGCGGGGGGGATGCCGGATCCCGCCTGCTGGAGGAGGGGCAGGACGGTGTTCCGTTGAGGCGACTGGTTGAGGGCCTCGAGGGCCGCCTCGTGATTCCACTTGGCGAGGAAGAGCTGAGACGACTGGTCGGCGGTCCGGCCCGAGGTCCAGCACAGCTGGCGTCCGTCCGGCGAGAACACTGGCAGGCCATCAAACCCTGCGGTGTGGGTGACCCGCACCGGCTCGTGTCGACCCTCGGCGTCCGCGATGAACAGCTCGAAGTTGGCGAACCCAAGCTTGTTGGCGGTGAAGATGAAGTAGCGGCCGGACGGATGGAAATAGGGCGCCCACGACATGCAGCCGAAGTCGGTCAGCTGCCGCACGTCGGTGCCGTCGATCTTCGCGGAGAACACGTTGGCGATGACCCCGTTCTCATCGAACCGCCGCCACAGGATCCGCTGGCCGTCGGGCGAGAAGAACGGGCCGCCGTCGTAGCCGGGCGTGCGGGTCAGCCGCTGCAGGCCGGTGCCGTCGGCATTCATCCGGTACAGGTCGCAGAAGTAGCTCTTGTCCACCTCCAGACGCTTCCGGTCCTCCTCGCTGAGGGTGCCGTCGTAGGCATGGCGGTTGGAGGAGAAGACGATCAGCGAACCGTCTGGCGAGTAGGATCCCTCGGCGTCGTAGCCGCGGGCCGGGCTGAGCGGACGGATTCCGGAGCCGTCGCGCTTGGAGGCGAACAGATCCATGGTCTCGTCGTAGTCCCACGAGTAGCGGCGTTCCTTCCCGGTGGCCCGGAAGTCGAGCTCCTCCTGCTGCTGCCGCCGGGCCTCGGGGTTCAGGTGGGTCGAGGCGAACAGGACGTCGTCAGATCCTGGGCGCAGGAACGCGCAGGTGGTCTTGCCGACCCCGGGGGAGACGCGGTGGGTGTCGCCGCTGGTGAGGTCGAGCAGGTAGATCTGGTAGAAGGGGTTTCCCGTCTCCCGCTCGCTCTGGAAGACGAGCTGGCGTCCATCGGACGAAAAATACCCCTCGCCGGCGCGGCGTCCCTCCAGGGTCAGCTGCCGGGGTTGGCCGAGGAACACGGACTCGTTGGTCGCGGTGGCGGCCTCCGCGGAGGGACCGGGTCCCATCCAGAACAGTCCGGCCAGGCCAGCGAGACGGAGGACCCGGTGCATCTGGCATCGGGCGTTGTGGAAAGACCGGGAGAGTGTCGTGTGCGATGGAGTCATGGCAGCCTGGGAACGGTGGTGTCATTCCGTGAAAGCGGCAACGACCCGCGGCGCCAGGATCTGTGGACTCCCTTGGGTCGTTTCCGGGTGGGCTTCCGACCCGGGGCTTGTCGGATCCCCGTTGCCCGATACGGTGGGTGCGTGATCCCGCTGTCGCGTCGCCTTCCCCTGGGACTGGTCTCCGGTCTTCTCACCCTCGTCTCGGCCTCGGGTGCCGTGCCGTCGTCAGCCCTCAACGCCCTCCGCTCGGTGGGACCCGAGGGGCAGGGACATGAGGCGGCCCAGAAGGCCTGGCCGCTGGTCGCCGCGGTCCCCGCCAAGGATCTCCCGCAGCTCCTCGCCGCCATGGATGGGGCGAACGACTACGCGATGAACTGGATCCGCACGGCCATCGAGGCCGTCGTCCAGCGCGAGATGGGTTCCGGGGGCACCCTGCCGGTACCGTCGCTGGAGCAGTTCCTGGCGGAAACGCGTCACAACCCCCGGGCCCGGCGCCTCGCCTTCGATCTCATCCGCCGCGCCGATCCCCTGGCTGCGGACGCCTTGGTTCCCGGATTCCTGAACGATCCCAGCAACGACCTGCGCCGCGAGTCGGTGGACCGACTTGTCGCCGAGGCGGCCCAGAAGGTGGCCTCCGACAAGGCCGCCGCCCTGAACACCTACCGCAAGGCCCTGCAGGCGGCACGCGAGGCCGACCAGATCGAGTCCCTCGCCAAGACGCTGGGCGATCTCGGGGAGAAGGTGGACCTGCCCCAGACCTTCGGCTGGGTCACCCGCTGGAAGCTCATCGGGCCCTTCGACAACACCGGCAACAAGGGGTTCACCGAGGCCTACCCACCCGAGACCGTCCTCGATCTCGCGGCGACTTATCCTGGCAAGAGTGGAACCGTCCGCTGGGTCGATGCCGAGGCCCAGGGCGACTATGGGGTGGTCGACTTCAACAAGCCGTTCGGAGCCATCAAGGAGGTGACCGGCTATGCGATGGCCGAGTTCGTGTCCGACAAGGCGCGTCCCGCCGAGATCCGGCTGGGGTGCAAGAACGGGTGGAAGGTGTGGCTGAACGGCAGG
>Ga0315902_10013087_pt1 | contig 10754 bp, 6 predicted proteins | sample LakEriMetagenome_9_FD_203523 | JGI IMG/M metagenome (GOLD analysis project Ga0315902, IMG submission 203523) | Freshwater fungal communities from buoy surface, Lake Erie, Ohio, United States - Buoy 12 MA117 | ecosystem: Environmental > Aquatic > Freshwater > Lake > Lake biofilm | place: USA...
GCAGCGGATCTCCTGGGGCATGGCGCTCACTGGCATCGCATCGAACCTCGTGGTTCCACGGTATCGACCGCACATGGCGGAACATTTCTCAGCGCCAACGATCCGTGGTTCGCTCCGTCGGATCTGACCGTGGGACCCGATGGTGCGGTCTACATCGCGGATTGGCACGATTCCCGCATGGCCCACCCCGATCCCGACGCTCTATGGGACCGCTCCAACGGACGAATCTACCGTATTACCGCATCGGATGCTCCTCACGCGGTGCCCACGCAGGATCTGGGCACGCTCTCCGACGACGATCTTTTAAGAAGGATCCTCCCTCGAACGCAAACTGGGGGATCATCGGTTGCAGAGAATGACGCGTGGCACGCGCGTCGCGCTCGAGCGGAGTTGATTCGTCGGTACGCAAGCTTGCAGTCCGATGGGCTTTCTGCCCCCGATGCGATGATCGCAAGGTTGCGGCGAGCCGCTTTGGAAAGCAACGATGACGACACGGCGCTCCAGGCATTCTGGACCTGGACCTGTTTAGCCAACGCGTCCGCGTCGGACTGGCAATCCTTGCTCGACAGCCCACATCCAGCCGTACGGCGATGGGCGATTCGCACTTTGGGGGATTTCCAAGTAACGATGCCATCCCCGATATCCGACGAACTTGCGCATCGTTTGGACTCGATGGCAGAGACCGAAGCGGATATCCATGTGCGGCAGCAGTTGGCATGTACCGCCGTCCGTCTACCGGCTCCCATCGCCATGCCGATCATCAATGCCAATATCAATCGTAGCATCGATCTAGACGATCCGTTCATCCCGCTGCTGTGGTGGTGGGCGATCGAACGGCATTGCATCACCGGCAACGAAGAGGTCCTCAAAAGGTTCGTCCGTCCGACGTTATGGAAATCGCAACTCGGCCGAGACAAGCTGCTGCCGCTGCTCGCTCGCAGATATGCCGCGGAGCCTACGAGCATTGGCTTTGCATCGCTCGCCCGTTTGCTACGAGCATGCCCAACATCGCAGGATCGACTCGCGCTGTGGCGCGAAATCGATCTCGGGCTGTCGCTCAAATCCACGATCGCTCATTCGCCCGGAAATACTGTCCCAACGAGCGAGTCAGACTCCGCTTCTCTGGAACCTTTGTTGGTCCTGCTTCGCGACGATCTGGAGCAGCAACCATCGCATGTGCCATTGGCACGCGTTGCGATCCGGTTGGGAGATGCGACAGGAGAAAACATCTGCCTTGAAAGGATCAAGACGGCCGATTCGAACGACGCATCGCTCGCTGAGTTCATCGATGCTCTTTCCCTGCGTCCAAGCGAGGATCGTCTCGAGCTGATCGAAGAAACCCTGCGGGTTACGAAGGAACCCGTGGTCGCGATCGCTTGTCTCAATTATCTCGGCAAACTCGAATCGGATCCCTTGAGCGAACGATTGCTTGATCGGCTCGTGCGCGAACGCGTTCCGAAAATTCGCGAACGGCTACTAGCCATCCTCCTGTCCCGTCCGTCAACGGCACTGCGTGTGCTGGTCCGCGTCGACGACCGGCAATTGCCGCCGGATGCCTTGTCGATCGACCATGTGCGGTCGCTCGCTAGTTTCCGAGATGCTTCGATCGACGCCTTGGTGCGAAAGTATTGGGGGCGGCTGGCGAGTGCGACGCCAGAGGAAAAGCTTGCCGAAGTGCGACGTTTGAATAATGATTTGCGGGCCGCGAGCGGGGATCGCCAGCGAGGCAAACTGCTGTTCGACGAGCACTGTGCGTCCTGCCACAAATTGTTCGGACACGGGAAAGAGGTGGGACCCGAGTTGACCAGCGCAAACCGCCAAGACCGGGATTTTCTTCTGGTCTCAATCGTCGATCCTAGCAGCGTGATTCGACGCGAGTATGTGTCAACTTCGATTCGAACCCAGGACGGTCGCATCATGACGGGTTTGGTCCGCGAGGCAGGCAACGGGAAGGTCCTCGTCCACCTTGCACGCGGAGAACCAGTCGAACTGTCGCTCGATGAAATTGATGAAATGAAAGAGTCCGACGTTTCGGTGATGCCCGAGGACCTTTACCGAACCTGGTCACCGCAAGCCTTGCGCGATTTATTCGCTTATCTGCAATCCGACGCAGCTCTCCCCCAGTAGCCCACCCCTTCTGCCAAAATTGTACAGAAATGAAACTTTTGAATTCCTGCAACGACAGCGTCGATCGCTTGGCATGGCTGCGCACGCTTCGCAATGCCTTGCTGTGCCTCGGAGTCGTTCATGGCATCGCTTTCAACAGTGCTATTTGCCAGGAACAACATTCGTCGGACCATCGGGTTTATCGCAACCAACTGCGTCGAATCGAATCACCCAAACCACTCTTGGCCGATTATCCGGAGTTCTTTGAACCGATTCTGGAGGAGAGTCACTTCGAAGCCCCTCCCATCGTCGACGATCCGATGGCAAACTTGGCGGTGCGAGCGTGGCGATTCAGCTACAACGCACGCGGCATCATCGAAATGCCAAATTTTCTCCTCGCGAAAGATACCGCCATCATCATGGTCCATCCCTGGGCCATCGACGACACCTGGGGTTGGGTCACCCCCGAACCGAACGGCGTGGCCGATTTCTGCACGCCCCGGAAGAACGAACTGGCCTCGAAACATTCTCGCCAAGTCATCAATCCGTTTCTGAAGCGGTTTCGGGGAAGCGTCGGACTGGTGTTGTATAGCGTCCCAGGCCTGGCGGATCCGATTCGGACCCGTGTGTATCGAACGTTCCACAAGAATCCAGACGCTCAGGAACGAGCGGAGGGAACCAAGCAACTAAAGAAAGTTCTTTCGGACTTCGAATACCGCGGAGAGCCTCTGCCGGAAACGATTCCCTTGAGCAACACCAGTCCGGTGGCCGATTACTTTCGTAACTTTCCAGGTCTCGATGCGTCGGATCGGTTCAATAACAAAGGGTTTTGGTCTCTGCCCATTCCGGTCAGCACGGCAATCGATGTCGAACCCCAGGATGTCCTTATCTTCGATGGAGAAGGGTATCCAGCCCTTCGGGATTTTCTCAAGCAGAACGGCATCCGCCATGTGCTCCTGACAGGATATGCGACGGACATGTGCTACTGTCGGACGACCGCCGGGTACGAGAACCTGTCGAAGGATTTCAATGTCTTTCTGGTCGCCGATGCATCGTTGGCTACCTTTCCCTCGAACACCAGTCCACGCTTTGCGGTCAACGCTGCGATCTCCTATACCGCACTGAACCAATTGATCACGCAGGTGTCCTGGGTGCAACCGATCGACCAGAGCTCGAAGAGCGATGCACGATGAATCCAACCACCCATCACGAGACAAATCGGCGTCGCTGGTTGGCAGGCTCTTTTGCCACGGGCCTAGCCGCATCGCAAATGTTCACCGCGAGTGCATCCCTGTCGCCCGAGAAGAAAGTAGCCCGGATCGCGATCACACTCGACCTGGAAATGTCCCGCAATTTCCCGACGTGGGAAACCATGCATTGGGACTTCGAGAAAGGGAACCTCGACGAGCCGACCAAGCGTTACGCAAAGGAAGCAGCGCAACGAGTTCGTCGGCGCGGTGGTGTGATTCACTTCTTTGTCGTCGGCCAAGTGTTCGAACAAGCCAATGTCGATTGGCTGCGTGAAATCGCGGAAGCGGGGCATCCGATCGGCAACCACACCTACGATCACATCAATCTGCTGGCGACGCGCAAGGAGGATTTGCAGTTCCGATTCCAGCGTTCGCCATGGCTGCTGCCGGAACGTCCCGTTCTCGATTTGGTCCGGGAGAACATCGCCATGACCACCAAGGCGATGCAAAGTCGACTTGGTATCCGACCGCAAGGCTTTCGCACTCCCGGCGGATTTCACGACGGGCTTCGCAATCACCCCGAGGTCCGGTCGCTGCTGAAGGAGCTCGGCTACCGCTGGGTCAGCAGCTTGTACCCTGCGCATCCCAACACCGATCCGCATCAAGAACCGTCCGACGAAGTTCTGGATGCCATCGCTTCCTCGCAACATGCCTCGCAACCCTTCGCCTATCCTGATGGTTTGATCGAAGTGCCCATGAGCCCGATCAGTGACATCGGCGCGTTTCGCACGGGGCGATGGAAATTGGAGTGGTTTCTCCGATCGGTCGAGCGAAGCGTGCGTTGGGCGATCGAGCACGGGGCGGCTTTCGATTTCCTGGCGCACCCCTCATGCCTGGGGGTCGTGGATCCCGAATTCAAGACGCTCGATTTGATTTGTCGATTGGTCGAAGAATCCGCAGGCCGAGCGGAATTGACGGACCTGAACGCGATCGCAACGGGGTGATCACCGGAGATGACGTTCTCCTGCCGAATCTGACAAAAAGCAAATTACCGGTACGACGGACTTCTCGACCGTCGATGGGGATTACGACCATCGAAACTCGGATGAGCATGGAGAGGATTATGCGTCCGCTCCTGCTGGCGAGCAAGGCGATTGATCGGGTGAGAGGTAAGAAGTAGAGATGGTTATCTGCCGGCCTGCAGCGATATGAACGGATCCACGAATGGGCGGGGGGAAATTCGGGCATGCGTGAGATCGCATGGATGCAACTCGCACAAGAGATTACGAAAAGGACCGAGCGATGGATGGATGAGGGCTATGGTTCGTATTTGTTGCGCGAGCCCAAGTTCTCCAAGATGATGTCCGATTCGCTCTTATATTTTCAGGATCAGCGTCATTTCACTTCGTGCTTTGTGGTGATGCCAAATCATATTCATGTAGTGATTCGGCCGATGGCAGACTGCGAGCTGGAAGACTGTCTGCAGCGAATCAAGCAATTCGTCTCAACGCATGTGAATAAAGACCTCAACCGACAGGGCCAATTTTGGGAAGAAGAGAGCGACGACCGTATCATCAGAGACGAAGAACATCTGTGGAATGTCGTGCAGTACATCGGGCGAAACCCCAAGAAAGCCGGTATTCCGGTCGCTCAATGGGTGCGATGGATCTATCCCGAATGGAAGGCGGCCGGATGGGACTTCGTGGATGAGTGATCTTGTACGACGGACTTCCACTTTGTACGACGGGCCTCCACTTTGTACGATGGGTTTCCCAGTCCGTCGGTTCGTGGAGCGACGGACTGGGAAGTCCGTCGTACGAAATCGCAATGTGGTGGTCGCGGTGATTAAGATTCTCGGCAATTGCCGTGACGACAGCCCATTTTACGAGCTACTTGCAATATACTGTTCGAGTCGGCGGCACCCGCCACCACACCCAGCGTGTGCCCACCCTCGCAGTCTGCCCCCTTCAGGATTTCGTCATGTCCCGGAATCTGCGAATGATTGCTGCAATGCATCTCCTGCGCGTTGTATCGCTATCCATCAGTCTTCTTTCAAGAGCCCATGCAGCGGATCCTGCACCACCAACCTTTGAAAGAGACATCCAACCGATCCTGTCTCGCCACTGCCTGGATTGCCATGGCGAAGACGCCCAGGAGTCAAAACTCGACTTGCGCACGATCTCGGAAATGCTGCGAGGGGGAGAGAATGGACCTGCGATCGTTCGAGGCAACGCAAATAGTAGTTTGCTCGTTGACCTGATCACGAGCGGCCAGATGCCTCCCGGAGAACAGGAGAAAGTTTCGGAAACGGAGCTGTCGATCCTACGTCGTTGGATCGATACAGGGATGCATGGTGAAGAGACGGTTGTCGCTTTGCCGCCGCATTCTCAAGTTACGCAAGAAGACCGCGACTTTTGGGCCTTTCAACCGAGACGATCGATCGATCCGCCTGCGGTCACAGAGGAGGCCCGAGTACGAACACCGATCGATCGATTCCTCCTTGCCAAGCTCGAGGAAAAGAACCTCTCGTATTCACCGGATGCCGAACCGCATGCACTGGTGCGCCGCGCCTATTTGGATTTGATCGGCATCCCTCCCGAGCCTGCACAGGTCAAGGCGTTTTTGGAAGACACTCGTCCGGACGCTTACGAACAATTGATCGACGAACTGTTTAAATCGCCGCATTACGGAGAGCGATGGGGGCGGCATTGGCTCGATGCTGCCGGTTATGTCGATGGAAAACTGGATAACGATCTTGGAACGATGTATCCGAACCAAGGGATCTGGCGTTATCGCGATTATGTGATCCAGTCGTTTAATGACGACAAACCATTCGACCAGTTTCTAGCCGAGCAAATTGCTGGCGATGAAATGGTGGACTGGCGCAAGGCGGAAACCTTCGACGCAAAAACCATCACGTTTTTGACCGCTACCGGTTTTCTACGCAACGTCGATGACCATACCGACTTTCCGCAATACGGGATCGAGAAGCGATACGAAGTCGTGAACGAAACGCTCGATATGTTTTCGACCTCGGTACTCGGCCTAACGTTCGAATGCTGCCGTTGTCATAATCACAAGTACGATCCGCTCCCCCAGCGAGACTACTATCGCTTGATGGCATGTTTTGAACCGGCACTCAATCCGCACGCCTGGACACCTCCCAAAGACCGTTATTTGGCAGACGTTTCCCCCGCGGAGCGGGCTGCGATCGATCAACGCAACCAAGAGATCGACAAAAACATAGCCGAGTTAGCTAAGAGTGACGCGATGGTACGAACTCAGGCCCGAACGCGTTTCTACGATTCACGACTCGGAGCGATCCCCGACGCGATTCGCGCCGATGTGCGAACGGCTATCGATACGAAATCGGAAAAGCGAAACGAGGTTCAAAAATATCTCGCCGATAAGTTCGCTTCGACGTTAACCATCTCCGATGCGGATATCGACGGTGCAATGAATGACGCAGAGAAAGCCTCGCTTCAATCGAATGCTGACCAGCGAACGAATCTAATATCGCAGAAGAAAAGTTACGGGATCATTCAAGCGCTTTGGGATGTTGGCCCACCGCCGGTATCTCACGTCCATCGCCGAGGCAATGTCAAAGCGCATGGAGTCCTGGTTCAAGCTGGCTTTCCGGAGATTCTGCAACCCAGCGGAGTCAAATTCGTCACCGCGATCACGGAGAAGCATGTCGGAGAAACGAGCGGACGGAGAACGGCTCTCGCGGAGTGGCTCACGGAGCCAGATCATCCATTGACTTCGAGGGTATTTGTCAATCGAGTGTGGCATCATCATTTCGGACGCGGGATCGTCGAAACTCTCGGGAACTTTGGGCAGTCCGGGAGTATGCCAAGCCATCCAGAATTGCTCGATTGGTTGTCCAACGACTTGATTGCCAACGGTTGGAGCGTGAAACATCTACATCGGCGAATCATGCTGTCGACCGCGTACCGTCAATCGTCCCGTCAATCGCCGGATCTTCAACAGGTAGACCCGCAAACGGTGGATCCGGAGAATCGATTGCTGTGGCGAATGAACTTGCGCAGGCTCGAATCAGAGATCGTCCGTGACTCGCTGCTGGCGGTATCGGGGTCGCTGGATCGCACGGCGGGGGGCCCTCCCGTTGAGATCACGAATCCCGCGGACGGGCTATCGCAACCCAAGGCCGCACCAACACCGACCAGCCCCAACCGTCGGAGCATCTACTTGTTCGCGCGCCGCGTATATCCCCTGAAGTTTATGGAGATCTTTGATGCACCGATCATGCCCGTGAACTGCACACAGCGCATGAACTCAGCGACGGTGCTTCAGTCGCTGGCGCTCCTGAATAGCGAGTTCATGTTCGTTCAAGCCGAGAGGTTCGCGTCCCGCGTTCGAGAGTCGGCGGGACTGAGTATCGAAGTGCAAGTCCCTCTCGCATTCCAACTCGCATACGCACGGCCGCCCACGAGCGATGAATTAGCCAAGAGCCTCGCCTTTCTGACCGAGCAGCAGCAGGGTTACTTGTCGGCGGAAACCAAGGAAGAGATAGCCGCGCAGAAAGCGCTGGTAGACCTATGTCACATGCTCCTATCCTCGAACGCGTTTTTGTATGTGGAGTAGGTTCGTAGTACCGCCTTTAGGCGGCGAAGCGGTAAGAACGTAATCTTTTTCATCCCACAGGAAACAAGACGTAACACATTCCAAGCCTGAGGTTGACCGCAGTGTACGATTTTCGAAGATGGACGGATGAACAACGCCGACAGGTGGTCACGACGCGTATCCTGTCCGAAATTATGGAGACTCATGGGATGTATAGTTGGTTGGTCTTCGATCGCTGTTGTGACGCAAGAGATGAGTGGCGGTGTGCGGCGCCGCCTAAAGGCGGTACTACGAACGAAGAGCCTAACGGAGTTGTTCCATCATGCATCATCCCCTGATCTCTCGACGAATGCTTCTTCAGTCACTCGGAAGTGGTTTCGGATCGCTTGCGCTCTCGAGCATGTTGCTGTCCGAGGATCAGTCACGCAACGGGGCGCACACCCTCGCACCACGCCCAGCACATTTCCCGGGCAAGGCGAAAGCGGTTATCCAACTGTGCCAAAATGGCGGCCCATCGCAGATGGATCTGTTCGATCCCAAACCGGAGCTTTCGAAACGGAACGGGGAACCGCACCCAGAGCAAGTCGAAGTTTTTCAACTGGGGAACAAAAACGTTCTCATGGGGACCCCGTTCGAGTTTGCCAAACATGGTCAGTGCGGCATGGAGTTTTCGGAACTGATCCCCCATCTCTCGGGTGTCGTCGACGATCTGTGCCTGATTCGTTCGATGTACACCGAGAACAACAACCACCCCTTCGCGCTGAACATGCTGCAAACGGGCAAGACCTTCAACGGTCGACCTGCCATGGGCTCATGGATCGGATACGCGCTGGGTACCGAGAACCAGGACCTTCCGTGCTACATCGTGCTGCGCGATCCCGGGGGATACAACACCTCGGGCAAGATGGTATGGTCGAGCGGTTGGCTACCTGCGGTCTATCAAGGGACCGAGTTCAGTTCGTCCGGTTCGCCGGTGTTGCATTTGAGCCCTACACGTTTGTCATCCTCGGAGGCTCAGGCGCGCTCGCGCCGTTTCTTGCAGGAATTGAACACGATGCATCGCGATCAGCATCCCGGTGAATCGGAGCTCGAGGCGCGGATCGAGAACTTTGAACTCGCGGCTCGGATGCAGTTGACCGCGACTCAGTTGCTCGATCTGTCCCAGGAGACCGAAGCGACTCGCACGATGTATGGCCTCGATAATCCAACGACAGCGGCGTATGGAACGCGATGCTTGATGGCGAGGCGATTGGTCGAATCGGGTGTTCGTTTTGTTCAAGTCTTCCCGCCGCTCGATCCATCCTTTCAGCCGTGGGACAATCATTCGAACTTGAAGAACGATCTGCGCAAAATCTGTGGCTATGTTGACCAACCGAGCGCAGCCCTCATCACGGATCTCAAGCAGCGAGGACTCCTCGATGATGTGATCGTGATGTGGACCGGCGAGTTCGGCCGACTACCGATCACGGAAGGGGCCGATGGTCGCGATCACAATCGTCACGCGTTCAGCACTCTCATGGCAGGCGGCGGATTTAAAGCCGGACACATCCACGGAGCCACTGACGAGTTTGGCTACAAGTCGGTCGAAAACCGCGTCAGCGTTCCCGACTTGCACGCAACGATCCTGAATCAGTTGGGGATCGACCACACGCGACTCACCTTCACCCACAGCGGCCGCCCGGAGCGATTGACCGATCCTGATGTCACCGGGGCACGGGTCGTTCGAGAACTTCTGGCGTAACGCACCCAACAGCCCGGTTGACCTCCGAGTCGTCACTTGTCAACATGTAAGACAAGCGGACTTGTTGGGAATGCATCTACGCGGGAGTTGCCAAATGCAGTTGGAGGCCATTGAACGTCGAACCACGGTCGACTTGGTCGTGGATCGTCTTGCGCAAGTAATCAAAGACCAGAAGTTGGCTGCTGGTTCAAGATTGCCGGGAGAGCATGAATTGGTTGAGCAGCTGCAGGTCAGTCGACCGGTGCTACGCGAGGCGCTCGCTCGACTTCAAAGCCTTGGCTTGGTCGATATCCAGAGAGGACGGGGCACGTTCGTCGGAGATGCAAACAGCTTGGCCAACTGCGTGCGTCTGTTGCGGTCGGCAGTGACCATCTCTCCCCAAGAGTTGCTCTCCTACGCGGAATTGCGTTCCGCGATTGAAGTCCAAGCCGCGCGGCAAGCTGCACAGAAAGCAACGGCTGATGATATCGAAGCGCTATCGTCGTTGCTCAAGCAGCTCGACGATGAAGACCTACCCTATGCGGAAGCCTTGGAAATCGATTTTCGCTTCCACCGCAAACTGCTGGAGATCTCCGGCAATATTTTGATGCAGAACCTGATGGAAGTGATCTATGAGTTTGTGATCACCCAAATGGTGCGCACCACTGCGACGCAGCGCGAGAACCAACTAGGGCGTCGATTGCACAAAGACATCCTGCGAGCCGTGCGCGATCACAATCCGGACGCGGCGGAGCATGCAATGCGAAAACACATGCAGGCGGTCATCGATCGCATTGCGATTTAGAGGGATTGCGCATGTCGCTTCATCGATTCTGGCTCGTCCTTGTACTGCTCTACCTGTTTGTGTTTGCGATCGATGTATCGGACGCAGTGGCAGAGCAATCGACGGATCCTTTTGATACTGGTATCGCCCCGTTTCTTTCCGCCAAGTGTGTCTCTTGCCATCAGCCGGGCAACTCCAAGGGGGGCTTGGACATCACAACTCGAGAAGGGATGTTGCGGGGCGGGGATAGCGGTCCAGCGCTTGTTCCTGGCAAGCCTGATGAGAGTCCGATCTACACGCGAGCGATTCCGCATGATGGCGAACCTCCCGAGATGCCCGAGAAAGGTACGCCGCTTTCCGAGACGGAGTC
>Ga0315902_10013089_pt1 | contig 10754 bp, 9 predicted proteins | sample LakEriMetagenome_9_FD_203523 | JGI IMG/M metagenome (GOLD analysis project Ga0315902, IMG submission 203523) | Freshwater fungal communities from buoy surface, Lake Erie, Ohio, United States - Buoy 12 MA117 | ecosystem: Environmental > Aquatic > Freshwater > Lake > Lake biofilm | place: USA...
GAGACTCGACAACGCCACCGCCGCTCCTAGCCGAATGAGCCTGGGATTCAGCGACTGGCTAAAATGGGCCAACGACGCGCCATCGGTGAAATTTTCCGAATGACCGCCGTGCCGTAAACGAGCCGCCGGCGCCCTGCCCGTCAATTCGGCTCACGATCGCCGGTTCCAGTCATTGCGTCGTAGGATCGCTAAACAGCTGTTCGAGTGAACCTATGTCCTCGGGCGCTGGGGCGGTGGCCGCGAGGTAGGACTGAAACTCTGGCGAATAAGCTCGTCGACGACGCGGCCACCATCCGCCTTGCACGCCTGAGCTATGATAGAACGCGCGGAGCATGGTCTCCCAGCCTGCCCACTGTGTCGCGTCAAGCGCACCTCGCGAGTGTTGATACCACGCGTTCTCGCAAAGCTTGAAATAGGAAAACAAAAAGAAGTGAGCGAGCACGCGCTGCTCGCGGGTTGCGGCCCCCCAGTCCCGCGTCGCCTTCGCTAGCGCCTCGCCCAGCGCGGGCGATTGCATGGCCGGCACGTTGATTGCTGCGATGGCGGCCGCAAGCGAGCTCACAGCAACTATTTGTTGCGAATGAGTGTTCTGGCGAATTTGCATGCCGACAAATATCAGCGATGCCAAAACCGCAAGAGCGCCCACCACTTGGCTTAAATAGGAAGCCTGCTCCAAAGTCATTTTTGCCCCCAAGACGTAGCGATGAGACCGTAGCTCCGTCAGGCCGGATGTCGACGCTGCAGAAAGCAAACATAGGCAAGGGCCACGTCAAGCTCACTCGCTGATGTCACGGAATGGCTGGCGCGCTCAAGACGCGACATTGATCATGTGCGCCATAACGCGGCACGATCTCGCCGAAAGTGTCCGGTCGCGGCGCTTCGCAAGAAACGGCCCGTGAGGACCCGCAAAAATGCGACGCCGCGGACTGCTGGGCGGCCCGCGGCGCACATTACCTGCCCGCTTGTTACTGCGGGTTGACGACTTCGACCGGCAGGCCGAGGCGATCGAGTTGCGGGCGGACGACGGACGCGTCGCCCACGATCACCCAGACGAAGTCGTCGCCGTCAATGTATTGGCGCGCGACTTGGTCCAGGCCTTGCGTGGTCATGCCGCGATAGCGATCGGCGACCGTCTCCCAGTAATTATCCGGGCGATTGTAGAGGGCGTTCGATTGCAACGCGCCGAGGATGGCGGGCGAGGTTTCGAACTGGCCTGACAATTGGCGGATGTTGCCGGGGATGTTGCGGTTGAGCTCAGCATCACGGACGCCGTCGGTGGTGAGGAAGGCGTTGATCTGCTCCAAAGTGGCCGCGATCGAGTCACCCGTGCGGTCGGCCTGGACCGGTGCCTGGATGAGATACGGGATCTGTTGCTCCATCAGCTGAACCGCGCCGCGCGCGCCGTAGGACCAACCGCGACGTTCGCGGAGCTCCATGTTGATGCGCGCAAGGAAGCCGCCGCCGAGCACTTCGTTGACCGACTGAAGGTTCAAGAGATCGTCCGTCCCCTGCGCGTTCAGCACTTGGCCGGCTAGGATGAAGGATTGCGGCGATTGCGGACGGTTCACCAGCACGATGCGCGGACGTATGGTGGGGATCGCCGCGCCGAAATTCTTCGTGCCGCGCGCGACCGAGGGCGCTGCCCAATTGCCAAACGTGCGGTTGAGAGCGGCAGTGACGCGGCTAAGCGGCAGATCGCTGACCACATAGATCGTCGCAGAGTCCGGGCGGATCCAAGCTTGATGGAAGGCGACCAGTTCATCGCGCGTCAGCGTTTCAACCACGCTCGCCGTGCCTGAGCCTGAGAACGGACGGCCATAGGGATGGTCCGCACCGTAGAGCAAGGCTGGCAGCGTGCGGCGCGCGATAGCATCGGGACGCGTCATTTCAGACGCGATGCCAGCGAGTTGCTGGCGACGAATACGCTCGACTTCCGACGGCTCGAAAGCCGGGTTGCGGATAACGTCGCCCAACAACGCCAACGACGGATCGAGGTTGGTGCTGAGCGCGGTCAGGCCAACGACGGTGCGATCGAGCGTGGCGCCGTTATAAACGGTCGCGCCCAGACGCTCTTGTGCTTCGGCGAGTTGGACCGAGTTGAGGCTCGTGGTGCCCTCGTTCAGCAGATTGAGCATCAAAGCTTGCGTGCCAAGGCGATTGGCCGGATCGGCGGCCACACCTGCGTCAAACTCGACGGTGACGTAGGTGATCGGAACGGCCGTGCGCTGGGCGTAGACGACCTCGATGCCGTTCGACAGCCGGCCGCGTTGCACGTCCGGGAAATCGAGCGACGCATCAGCGGCGACAGCCGGCATCTGACGCGGCGGTCCCGCGACATAGTTTGACGGCGGGCTCGCTGGAGCACGCCCCGTTGCCGGCGCTTCAACGTAAGCCTCACGTTCGCCAGGCACGACGCGGAGCGCGTAGACCGGGCGCGTGAGCCAGCGCTGCATAGCGACGCGGACTTGCTCAGGCGTGACCGACGCCAGTTCTTGTAGACGCTGACGTTGGAAGTCCGGGTTGTCGGCGTAAAGCATGCCTTCGGCGAGTGCGACGGCTTTGCCGTCGAAGCCGCCGACACGCTCAAGGCCCCGGATGCGGCCGGAGAGCGTGCGCATCACGGTGCGGCGTACTTCGTCCTCAGTCGGGCCATTGGCGACGAATTCGGCGATGATTTCGTCGAGGCGGCGCGAGACAGCGTCGGCGTCTTCGCCGGGCTTCACGTCGACATCGACTTCAAACATCGACACGCGCTGGAACGGCAGCACGCTAGACGACACGCGGACAGCAGTCTGTTCGCCACGCACCAGCAAATTATCGAGGCGCGAGCTGGCGAGGCCGCCGAGAATAGTCGCGCCGACTTGCAGAGCGACTTGGTCTTCATGGGTGAGGCCCGGCACGACCCAGTTGCGATAGAGCCTCGTGGTGGCTACGCGATCGTACATGGTTTCATCGACGCGGTTCGGCAGGGTCGGCACGTCGGCGGACGCCGGCGTGTTCACAGGCCCACGTTCAATATCGCCGAAGTAACGTTCTACCAGTTGGCGCGCTTCGACGGCGTTGATATTGCCGGCGAGCACCAGGACGGCGTTGTTCGGGCCGTAGTTTTCACGGAACCAAGCCTGAACGTCTGCCAGCGAGGCAGCCGAGAGATCCGCCATCGAGCCGATGGTGGAGTGGCGGTACGGGTGGCCTTCCGGGAAGAGCGCTTCCAGTTGAGCGTACTCGACCATGCCGTACGGCTGGTTGTCGCCTTGGCGCTTTTCGTTTTGCACGACGCCGATTTGGTTGGTCAGATTTTCCTGCGTCACGGCGCCGAGCAGATGGCCCATGCGATCGCTCTCAAGGAAGAGCGCGCGCTCAAGCGCTGAGCGCGGGACAGTTTGGAAATAATTGGTGCGATCGAACCAGGTGGTGCCGTTCAGATCGGTCGCGCCGATTTCGCGAAGCGGTTCGAAATAATCGCCAGGCGCGTTCTCTGAGCCGTTAAACATCAAGTGTTCGAACAGGTGCGCAAAGCCAGTGCGGCCAGCGGGCTCATCCTTCGAGCCGACATTGTACCAGATGCTCACCGCCACGACCGGGGCTTTGTTGTCCTCGTGGACGACGACGCGGAGGCCGTTGTCGAGCGTGAAGGTCTCGTAGGCGATGTCGACGCGGTCGAGCAGCGCTTCCACTGCTGCTCTGTCGTCGCTCGCCGTTGGAGCGGAAGAACTGGCGCAGCTCGAAAGCAGCACGCAAACGCCAAAGGCAATGCCTGTCAGGAAACCACGCACGGCTATATCCCCATACCAACCGATAAAATGTGGAGCCACTAAACGCGGGTGAAAGCAAAAGCCAACCCCTACTCGACCAGTTCGGGGTCATTTGGCGTGGCGAATGCGCCCGCTGCCGCAGCCAGGGCACGGACAGCCTCCGCACAAGTTGAACGATGATGCAAAGACGGCTGCCGGTCATCCTGGTCCGCCGGCGCTCCGTCTCGATTGGGCCAGCGCCGGGCCATCCGAGATTTTTTCTGAATGGCTCACGCACTCAATCCCAGCCGCTCGCGCCCTACCCGTCAATTCGGCGCGTTCTCGCCGAAGACCGCCATTAATCATCAAGCCGAGGTGTGCCCTCGGTCACGGCGACAAGCGCTGGCTCTGGTTAGGTTTGCTTATCGAAGCGATGACGCTTCGAACCGAGGAGCAAACCAAATGACCAAGTTTTACGCCCTGATCGCCGCCTGCGCCGTGTTCGCCCCCGTCGCCTTCGCGACCCTGAGCCAAGCAGCGCAAATCGTCGCCTGATCGGCGCACATCCAAATTTCGAGAGCAAACCAATGACCAAATTCTACGCCCTGATCGCCGCTTGCGCATTGTTCGCACCGGTGGCGATGGCCACGCTCAACCAAGCCGCTCAGATCGTCGCGTAACGTCGCGATCATATCGACCGGCAAGACAAGGCCCGCGAAGGATGCTCCCCCTTCGCGGGTCTCGTTATTTCTAGCGAACAGAGACGCGCGAACTTTGACGTCCGTGATATCTCGATTGATCCAATGCGACAGAATGCAGGGGCTAGTGAGGGCGACTGTGGCAGCCCCACTGTCGGTGGATGCCATTGCTCCACGCGAGAGCCGTTGCAAAGATTTGCGCTCTCGGGTCCAAAATGTCTTGATCGCGATAGGTGTTCCAATCGCCGCTCCAGGTGGCGCGGCTATATTGAAACCGTCCAGAGTACGGCCCGGCTGGGTTGACGATCGCCGCCTGGCCCCTCGATTCGTACAGCATCACCGCGTACATGCGCTCTTCGCTATCAGCGTAAGGATGTCTGGCTCGCGCTTAACGAATCCACGCTCAATATTGGACGAGGGTTTGTTCAGCGACCGCGCCACCAGGCGCGGGACGCACTAGCGGGATCCCGCGCCCCCTCTTGGGCGCTTCTGAAACTGCAATCTACGAGGCAGAACCGGGACGCTCATAGGCAGGAGCCCACTAGGGGACTTCCCGAGCGGTCGAGCAAAGTAGAAAAATCCCCGGCTGGAGGAATTGGCCACCGATCGAATGCCCAATCCCGAAAGGGACCCTCTGTGTCTACCCAATGCATGAACAGATGAGCAGACCAACGGTTAGGATTGGGTGAGAGCCGACCATGCCTGTAGTTTGTGCCTTGATAGAGGATGGCGCTGCCGGGAGACAGATCAACGGAGGAGAACTCTTCTTCAGCAAAGCCGTCGGCTGGCGCTAATTGCTGTGCGGCAGGAAAGTTGAAACGTCTGCGTCCGATCTCAAAACTCCAAGTCAGGCCATCTGAATAGGCAAGCGGCATGGATAAGCTGTGTTCGCACGAGGGCCGGTCCGCGTGAACCCTACAGACATCGCCACCTTGATAGAGCCTGAAGAAGGCGTAAGTCGGCACTAGGTTTTTGCCCGTCGCTTCACACATGCGCGACGTCAAGCCCCAATGGAAACCCATAATCGGAGCGTAATGGTAGGAATACAACTCGAATGCCGGTTTGTTGGTAAGCTCAGACTGTTGCAGCAGTCGAGACAACGCCGCTGAATCTGCCCGGGATATGTCTTCACGCACGAGGCCCAGCAACGCTTGAACCACGCTTGGAGAAGCAATTTCCAATGCGGGAGCATGTCCTTTGGTCTCGTAATCTTCGCGGACATTTACTTCACCTGGCGGCATGTGACGCTCCTCACGGGGGCTGGCTATTGCGGCTAGCACCCGCAAGACAATCCAACACCCCGACACGGCTGGCCGCAAGAAAAACTCTACCTAGGGAGGGCGCTAGATTCAAAATGATCCCACGCCCCCGCGCCGGCCCACTGCCAGCGAAGCCCTGAACGGCAGCAAGGGGCCATCGTGCACCATCCGACATTTTTTCCGAATGGCTGGCGCGCTCCAAATCCGTCGCTCGCGCCCTGCCCGTCAATTCGGCACGCCGTCGCCGACAATGGTCATTGGGCCAAAGCCACCTTGGCACTGCGAGATCCTATCCCACGCAAAGCGAAGGGGTCCGAGCTTGAGGCGCGTCAGAGCCATAGGCCGCTACTACCGACGCAATGCCGCGATAATCTGGCCACCGACAATCTCGTCACGCCAACGGGTCCAGATCGCACCCTGACCGTAGTTTCCACCAGTGATGACGACGACAAGGTCGTACGCAGGCACGACAATCAAGAGCTGTCCGCCATTGCCGCTGGCCTCGTAACTCTCAACGCGGCGGGCGCCCACCTGCACCCCGTAGCGATGCCAGGCGAAACCATCCGCGCCGCGGGTTGCGATGGCCGCGAAGCGTTCCGCATCCATGCCGGTGGTCGCTTCATTGATTTCAACCTGCGCAGCTGTAGAGCGCTCGACCCAAGCGCGATCCAGAATGCGCCGGCCGTTCCAAACGCCATCATCGAGGTAGAGCTGGCCAATTTTTGCGAGATCGCGCGGTCGCATGTAAACGCCGCCACCGAGATAGCCCTCGCCAGTCGGCGTCAGATTCCAATGATAGAGGCCGAACTCCAAAGGTTGCGCAACGCGGCGGTGGAATAGGTCAAGGGTATGCTCACCAGTCGCCGCAAAGAGTGCGGCGCCCACAAGGTTCATGCCCGCGGTGCAATACGCGTAACGTTCGCCCGGGGCGTGAGCCAGGGGCAGATCGAGCGCAAAGCGCCACCAATCAGGTTGATCGCTTTGGCTTTGCATGGCGCCTTCATTGCCCGGCGAATTCTCGTTGTTGTCGTCACAATCCAATCCGGATGTGTGCGTCATCAAGTGCGCGAGAGTGATCCTCGCCCGACGCGGATCATCGTCTCGGCGTTCGACGCCTGCCACCTCATAAATCCGGCTCTCAGGACCGATGTCGGCACCGTTGCGCATCGCGACGCCCATAAGCAGTGAGGCGAATGTCTTGCCAGCGGAACGCAAATCATGCGGCGTGTCTCGATCGTAGCCATGGAAGTACTCCTCGAGCACAAGGCGTCCGCGCCGCGCCACGAGCACGGAGTGGATCAGATTCGGTCGTTGCGATGCAGGGTCGCCGTCGACGATGCTTTGCACAAAAGTCGATAATGCCGCCTCATCAAAGCCGAGGCTGCGCGCGCGTCTCGTGCGCCAACCGTCGTCGAGGCTGGGTGGCGGCGCATATACGTAAGCTCCAAGTGGACGAGGCAAATAACCAATCGGGCTCTGGCTCGGTCTCGCCAACTCAAGCGCTTGTGGCAGCGGCGGCCAATTCACGCTTAAGCGCCCACCTTCCAACACGTCGATTTCGCGCACGGTTTCGCCTGCGCGATTTCGCACAAGGATGCGTCTATCTTGATCAAGCGCGGCAAAGCGAGAAGCGCCCCCGTTCATATTGAACTCCGGATTGCGGAACGCGGCTAACCAGTTTGCTTCCTCACCGCGAAACAACGCCAAGTGGAGCGTGAATGTTTGCGGCAATGGCTGCACTACGCCGTGGAGGCTTCCGCTCGGTCCGGGGTGTAGTCGCACCGGAGTAGCATAGGACACACCCGGCAGTCCGGGCGGTTGAATCCACCAGCCCCAATCGCCGCGCCCGTCAAAGCGCCCGCCATCATTAGGGAAGGCAAACCGCAGATCTTCAGAGAGCGCCTCATATCCTCCAATGGCGGCGTGCCATCCGCTGGCCTCGCGATGGATTGACAATTCGCCACGCAGCTCAGGCCCCATGTCGAGCCTGGTCGTCCAGACTCCGTCCAAGGCGGCCAAGTCGCTCTGCGCATGCGCCGTTGCGGCGCCACACGCCAGTGCGAACAGCGCGACGCAAAAACTACGCATAATCAAGATTTCCTCTCCCCCACTTTGCGCGCCTTCAGCCACGCCGCGATCGCAGGCTTGGCGCAACTCAGGTTCTCACCCAGCGCAACGCATGCGTCGCTCAGCTGACCCGCCCGCAAATGTTGGATAATCTCGGCATGTCCATAGTTCGCAGTCTCTGCGCTGCCGGCCTCGCGCATCCAGGCGAGTTCATAGCGCTTGGTGCGCACCATCATGCTTTGGATAAGCTCTACCAGGACGCGATTAGTGCAACGATCTATCAGCGTAAGGTGCCACTCATCATCGAACGCCATGCGCGCAGTCGCGGTTTTGGCGCGTGCTATCCGCTGGTTTAGGCGCTCCAGCGCCTCGATGTGCGATGGCGGCGGAAGGCCTGCCAATCGAAGCGCCTCAGGATCAAGCAGCGGCCTAATATCGTAGAGCTGCTCAAACTCCTCGAGGGTAAGCGGTTTGACGAAGTAGCCGAGCCGAGGCCGCGCCTCGACCGCGCCTTCGGCCATCAAGCGGTTCAGCGCCTCGCGCACAGGCGTGCGGCTTACCCCCAACCCTGCAGCTAGGTGCACCTCATTCAGGCGCTCACCCGCGGCCAACGCACCATCGACGATCATACCGCGAAGGGTCGCCTCCACGGTGTCATTGAGGTTTGTCCGATCGACACGCACAATCTGCATACTGTATACACTAAAGAAGGCGAAGCGTTTTGGCAATGGGCTAGTGCGGGGTTAGGAATCTGCGCCATTCGCGGCGCCATCACCGCGCCGGAGTGGCTCGAATGGGCCAGCGTAGGCCGTAGCCATAATTTCTGCGCCCGGCTCACTCGCTCGAAAGCCGCCGACCACGCCCCACCCGCTCAGACGGCTTAAGTTCGCCGAAAAGCGCCGCTTCGGCTTCGTTGCCGCGAACCGCGCCTGCGGTTAGATTGGTCCCAAAGGTTGGCCATGGCGGATCGAGAGCAAGCGGCGCAGTTCCACTCAGCAGAGTACTCATCTCTGAGAGAGGAAATTTTGCTCAACATCCAAGATATGCAACGAATGAGGAACGCCGCATTCGCAGTCCCCACCCTGGTTTACGGCTCTGCTCTCAATCTCGAAGCAATCCGCGAAAGCACGTTGGGGCTCGCATTCGTGCTTTGGGTGCCCGTCGTCTTCCTTTTCGTGGCGCAATCCATGCGAAACGCCAGCTCGAAACAGATCAAACGCATCGCTGCCTACCTGAAGGAAATCGAGCAGTGCTTCGCGAGCCCGGAGCTGCAAGGTTGGGAACACCGTCACGCCACTCTCAAAGGCAATGCCCCATCAGCATTTCGTTTGGTTGAGAACATCGTTGGCGGTGCACTCTTGTTGGCGATGATATTGATCGCGCTGTATTTCACGCTCCCGCTGTTGACGCAGTACGGTGTCGACGTGGTGGGAATCCTCTAACCGGCATGGGCCGTTCGCGGTGAGCGCTGCGAAGGCTGCGTTTGAGTTCGGGTCTCGCGACAGGCTTAGTCGCTCAATTGCTGCCGCTGGCGCCCTACTCGCGCTAACGGCTCAAGATCGCCGAAGACGGTCACTCGCTTCTAATGTCGAGCGCCAAAAATATGGCGGTTCACTCCGAAAACACGGTCAGAAATTGCCGACCTTGGCATATCCGAAGCGCGCCATCTGCGCGCCGTGTGCCGAGACGATCTTATCGATCAGTCCCGCCTTGAGCATTTCGCGCCCTTCTCCCGGACGACCCCGCCTGAAAAATGTGGCAGCGCGGGGTGAACGCTCCTTGAAGCCTTCCGCCCGCTCCTGCTCGGCCAGTGAGGAAAACTGGGAATATTTGACGGCGTTACCAAATCGCTCCGAGGACGGTCTCAACCCCAGGAATGAAACGATGCGATAGAATTCGGCTTCCGGTGCCTCGTACAAGTCTTCATATCGCACGACATGAATCTTGGGATGGGCGGGGACGGTCCAGCTCGCGACAGCGTCTGACCACGACCCGATATAGTCGGTTACGTGTTTCTCCGACGCAGCCGTTCTGAAATTCGGATCCGCCATGTGACGCGCCATCGCGTCAACGCCAACGTCGAAATGGCTCGCAGCGGAGACCACAACGTCGAGAGGATTGCGGACGATATAAATCGCGCCAACCGTGCATTCAGGTTCGATGAGAGGCAGCCCAAACTGGTCGCCGAACCGGCTGTGTGTCTTCAAGAATGCACTTTCAGGGACCATTGCACAGAAGGCACGCTGGACCTCGCCCCGTAACCGCAGCACTTCTTGCTCGGCCATGTTGAAAGTCGTCCCGCCTGCTGCGATGTCGTAAGACGGTCGCGACGTCAAATTCCCGAAAAATTTGTCGAGAGTGTTGATATCGATCGGTTGATCAACGCCCGAGAACAAATTGGCGAGGAACACCCTGACCCAAGTGTTCCCAGACTTAGGATAAGACGCCAACCAGATAATCTTGCCCATGTCGATCTTTCCGCCCGCCCAGAACGCCCCGACGCACGCACATATGGTGTCGGCGCCAATTTGTCGAAGGATGTCAGCTCAACCGGACACGGTTTTTGCGGCGGATGCGCGCCGCCTCCCCTGACCCCGTAAGGACGTCAGCTGCGCCCGCCGATGGCGGCCACCGCCCCTTTTGGACAGCTACATTCGAATTGACCAGGCCGAACCGAATGACAGGATTGGGCTGCGGCCTCAACCGATCGACGCAACATATTCGCTAAATCGCTCTGCTGGTGTCTCGTAGTCCAGCGTTTTGCGCGGTCTTTCATTCAGCTCACCCGCAATTTTGTTAAGTGCCCCCTGGGAATACGGCGACAGATCAATGCGTTTAGGAAGGGATCGTGTCCCAATTGGTGGTGTACGAGCCGGCGCTCATCGTGATCGCTGGCAAGGCCAGGTCGGTCGTCATGCCGGGATAGCCGGCAGTTTGACGAGCGCATCATCGCTCAACGGGGCTATGGTTTCCAGACTCATGTAGCGCGAGCGCTG
>Ga0315902_10013093_pt1 | contig 10752 bp, 12 predicted proteins | sample LakEriMetagenome_9_FD_203523 | JGI IMG/M metagenome (GOLD analysis project Ga0315902, IMG submission 203523) | Freshwater fungal communities from buoy surface, Lake Erie, Ohio, United States - Buoy 12 MA117 | ecosystem: Environmental > Aquatic > Freshwater > Lake > Lake biofilm | place: USA...
CAACTTTCTATGACACTTTCAGCAGGAGATATTGTTGAAATTTATGCACCATCAACATCAATTGCATTCAATCTATTCGGATCGGAGCTTGATGCATAATGCCAGGTTTTAATACATTACCAGCAGTAGGAGGCGGCGGAGGTCAAGCAAATATGACCTATGTAGCTTCAATTCACATGAATACCTACAATAGATCTTGGGCGCAAGGTGGAACACCTGGATTTTATGCAATGTATTCAACAAATCAAGAAAATGGATACGCATATTTTGTAGGAACAGGCACTACAACTGGTGTAGCATTAAATAGACTTGCAAATATTTCACATAGTTTTACTAGAATTGATGTAATTGCTCCACAAAATGATATGGTTTCTTTATATAAAGCCAAAGTAAAATCAACAACAGAATTTTCAAACCCGTTTGCAAATTTTTCATCTTTCCCATCTACAATAACTTCATCTGGAAACTTTGTTCTTCCAAATAATGCTTTACCACTAGTAAACATTTTGCTTACAGGTGGTGGAGGAGCTGGAGGATATCACGGAGGCGGTGGTGGTGGAGGAGCTGGAGTTGTTAAGCTTACAGCCTTTCAAGCAGTTGGTACAACAGCAGTAACTATCGGTGGTGGCGGTGGTGGCGGAGGCGCAAATAGAAATTCTGGCGGCAGAACTTTCTTTGGAAATGTTTATGCTATCGGTGGTGGTGGAGGTGGTCATTATGATAATGATGGAGCTGGTTCAAATACTGACGGAGCAGTTGTAGCAAATGGCGGTGGTGGCGGAGGCCATCACGGAACCCATATTGGTGGTTTTGGAACAGTTCAAACAACTTCAACTGGACTAGGTAATGCTGGAGCACCTGTCTGGCACGGAGGATTTGCAGGAGCTATTGGTGGCAGACATACAACAGGTGCATCTTGGGGTAATGGTGGCGGTGGTGGCGGAGGCGCATCTCAAGCTGGAACTAACCATACTAATAATAATGGGCATGGTGCTGGAGGAAACGGTCATACTTCAGATATTAGCGGATCAAACGTTGAATATTGTCACGGTGGTGGCGGAGGAAATCATAATAGTGGTGGGCATGGAAGAGGAGCAGCAGCACTAGGTGGTGGCGGTCATGGTGGTGGCGGAGGCGGATCTGGATCAGGACATACTGGAGGAGTTATTGTGAGGTACTACATACCATGATAAATAAATATGCTAAATTAAACAGCGAAAACGTTGTAGAAAATATTATTGTGTCGGATGATTTAAGCATAACAACACTAAGTGGTGTTTTTATTAAAATTGAAGAAAGACATTTAACAGAAAGTGGTCCATCAATTGGTGACACTTATTTTTCAGAAAAAGATAAGTTTAAGGAAAGACAATGGTGGAATTCTTGGACCTGGGACGAAGATTTGTGGAAATATGTTCCACCTACTCCTAAGCCATCTAGCGGAAAGTGGTTTTGGAATGAAAATGATCAGGAATGGTTCGAAATAGTTCCAACTGAAGAATAAGGAGAGTAATAAATGGCAGTAACACTAGATCTAGTATCTAAGAACTCCTTACCCGCCCTAGGCGGTACTTTGACGTTTAAGGCACCATCTACCAATACACAGGTAAAGCAACGTATATTCATTCTTAACGTAGGCATGCTTGTAAATGCTGGTATTTATAACTTAACATTTACAGGTGGAAACCCTACAAATGTTGCTTATATTAATATTCTAGATGGTGACGGAAATGTAATTGACGAATCTTTTGAAAACCCAGAGCTTAATGGAACATTTAACTTTAACCCTTCAAAGCCATGGGCAAAAATTATTCTTGTTAGTGATAGCGACTATGTTTACTGGCCATCAAATTCAAATGCTGTAGTGGCATCTGGTCTTAGCTCAAATACAAATACTACACCAAGCATTACTATTCCTACAGCACCAGCAACACAGCTAACAAATACTATTACAACAAGAAATGTTGGCGGGACTGACTATGCATGGACATATCCTACATATAACGTATCTAATAACGCTTACTATGCTGGTAAGGTAGTAAACTGCTCAACATTTGCCTCACAAGATTTATATTCAAACAACTATCGTGGTGCTTCATTTGCACACGATTTTGTAAACAATAAGGTTTATATTATTGGCGGAGGTGTATATAATTCAAATGGCGGAGTTCAATCTCATAGCCAGACTATGTATACAACATTTATTGAAAAAGATATGTCAACACATTCATTTACTCAAACATCTAAGGCAGCTTATCCAGATTCATTAAATACAATGAATATTCTTATGGCAGCTCCTGGAGATGGAAATGTCTACACATTTGGACAACATTATTTAGAGACATCAAATGTTCCTACATCTCATTACTATGGAAATTTAGCATACAAATGGAACGGTACTACAAATACATGGTCTCCAATTGCTAAGATGAACGGATTCCCATCGGTATCATCAGATGAGACATTCGTATTCTGCTATCAGGGTAAGGTTTATATCTCAGGTGCTCGCTATACAGCGGTAGACAAGGGGTCAAGAGCTCTATTTGATTACTGGTTTGGATACTATGATCCAGCTACAGATTCATATACAACTATCAAGAACTTCAAGACAGTTGGTCTTTCAGAGGGACCATCATTCACTACGCTTGGAAACATGAATGGTAGAACATACCACGAAGATGCTACACACTTGTATGATAAGTTTAATAACAAGTATTCAAAGGCTGACTATATTGCTACTGGATTCCTTCCAGCACCAGTTGAAAAGCCACAGTACTGGGCTCCAACACCAGTTCTAAATGTTGCTAAGACTCCTGGAAGTGCAACACAGTACGCACACTATTTGGATAATAATAGCTACTACTTAATCGCACAAACACAATCACAGATTTCTGTCCCATCATACGCTTCTAGGGTATAATAGTTTTATGGCTACAATATTTCCATCCAATCCTGCGGTTGGTCAAACATATGAATCTAACAGCATTAGATGGCGTTGGACTGGAGTTGTTTGGGAGCTATTTACAGACCCAGCGGTAGTTTTTGATCACACCCATTCTTATGATGGCGATGTTATTACAACAGGATATGCCGCAGGAATTTCATTTGACGGCGGGGATGCTAACCCAGCATGATAGTAAATATCCCATTTAGAGTAAGAAGAGATACAACAGCAAACTGGGTATTATATAACCCAGTATTAAGATCTGGTGAAATTGGCCTAGACACAACATTAAATAAGTTTAAGTTTGGCAACGGAGTTGCTGTATGGTCAGCATTAGATTATGCAAATGTATTGTTATCTGATTTAACATCTGCAATTACTACTCACAATAACGATACTACAGATGTCCATGGGATTGCAAATACAGCCAACCTAGCCACAAATACTTCAGTGGCTTCAGATATATCTACCCATAATTCAGTAACTACAAATGTTCACGGAATCGCTAATACAGCTCTTTTAGCTACCCAGACTTTTGCAACTTCAGCTGCAGCCAATTCTCTATCTTCTGCTAACTCATATACAGACACAGCCATATCAAATCTTGTAGGAGCTGCCCCAGCCCTTCTTAATACCCTCAGCGAATTGTCAGACGCTCTAAACGATAACCCTAACTTTGCGGCGGAGGTTGCATCTCAGATAGCTTCCCTAACAGCCACAGTAAATAGCTTTAACGCTAGAATAACAAGCCTAGAGCTAGGATTGGGGATCTAATAATATGACTCATGCTATACTAAGGTTGGTGATTATGAATGTCATATAACAGTTTATCAACACAAATTGATGCGCTAAAGTCAGAAATGACAAGCGCAATTTCAAGCACGGCTATGAATGCCCAGGACATGATTTACATGGCTAAGGCTCTAGGCGAACTTGGAGGACTACTAGGTGTCAATGACATCGTAGCAGCCACAGCAGCAAAAATAACAGAACTTGAAACAAAAACATCAACATCTTTAGCTTCATTAGAGACAAAGCGTGTAAACTCTTTGTCAGATGTTAACTCAGACAGGGCGACTGCGTTAGCTGATATTGAATCTGCAAGAGTTTCCGCAATTAACCAGGTGTCTGGAGCGGGAGCATCGCTACATCCATTCTTTACGGTAGGAATATAAAACATGGCAATTAGATATAAGGTATTAGGACAAAAGTCACCAGCAGCAAATACTAGCTGGGACATTTACACAGTTAGTGGAACAAAAGATTCCATTATTAACTGTATTACAGTAGCAAATAGAGATTCAAACTCTGCTACATATAGAATTTCAGTGCGCCCAGATGGAGCTACACTAACAGACGATATGTACCTTGCATATGACGTCCAGATTGGATCAAACCTGTCAGTAGCCCTAAATCTAGGTATTACAATTAATCAGAATGACGTTGTTACAGTTCAGTCATCATCTGGATTAGTAACATTCAGCATATTTGGAGCGGAGATAGACGTCTAATATGGGAATTCAAGCATTTGTACCGTCATCAGGCGGAGGAACACCAGGATTTGATTATATAGCATCAATTCGTATGGAGACATACAACAGATCATGGACTCAATCAGGAGCTGCTGGTAACTACGTTGTAACATCTAATCTAAGTAATCCAGGATACGCATATTTTGTAGGATCAACAACTACAGGTACACCTTTAAATAAGGTTGTAAATGTAAATCACTCATTTACAAGAATTGATATTATTGCTCCAACTGGAGACTACGTATCATTGTTCAAGGCTGCTGTAAAATCAACAACAGTATTTGCAAATCCATTTGCAGGTTTTGCATCTTTTCCTTCAACAATTAGTTCTTCTGGAAATTTTGTTCTACCAACATCAGCGCTTCCATTAGTAACAGCACTTATCGTAGGTGCTGGTGGTGGAGGTGGAGCTCATCATTCTGGTGGCGGCGGTGGCGGCGGCGGAATTGTTAAGCTTACTGGATATTTAGCAGTTGGAACAACAGCTGTAACAATTGGCTCTGGTGCAGGAGCTAACCAATCAGGAGCAGCTTCATCAAGATCAGGCGCAACATATTTTGGAAATGTTTTTGCAAATGGAGGTGGCGCAGGAGGTCGTGGAGGAACTTCTGGAACTGAAGCACAAGGAGGACCTGGAGCTAATGGTGGAGGTGCAGGAGGACATCACTCAAACACACCAGGCGGAGTAGCAAATGCACCATCTACAAGTGGAACAGGAGGCCTTGGAACACAAACAGGAACTGCTGTTTTTATAGGTGGGTATGCAGGCGGTCCTAGCCATAATGGGAATAACGGAGACTGGCATAATAGAGCAGGTGGCGGTGGAGGAGCAGGTGGAATTGGCGGTACTGGAAAGCCAGGAGGACAAAGTGGTGGAGACGAAGGCGCACCGTACTTTGACGATATAACTGGGTCATCATATGGTTACGCAGCAGGAGGTGCTGGTGGATCACACAGCCCAAATAATGGAATGGGAACACATACGTATCATGGAAATTATGGAACGGGTGGATATGGAGCTCATAGCAGCGCACATAATGCACACCCTGGAAACAGTGGAGTAGTAGTTGTGAGGTATTACATAGCATGAGTATATATGGACAATTAGATGCCAATAAGATAGTTATAAATACTATAGTTGCAGAAGATTCAGCAATACAGTATTTAAATGGAGATTTTGTAAAATCAGATGAAATTACTGGAAGTTGTGCTATTGGTTCAAGATACGACGAATCTTTAAATAAATTTATTTATCCACAGCCTTATCCATCATGGACTCTTGATAGCTCTGGGGTGTGGCAACCACCAAAACCCAAGCCATCAAGCGGGATATCTGACTGGAATGAAGATAGCCAGGAGTGGATTGATTTAACTCCAGTTAATTTAGAAGTTAGTGCTCCAGATTCAGAGTAAAAAGCATTGACAAAATGCCTCTATTATAGTAACCTATAAGTAGAGGCATTAGTCTTTTTAGAGATAGGTATATCATTGATTAATTTAAATAAAATTGTTATTGTTGGTGGAGGATCAGCTGGATGGATGTCCGCTGCTACTATGGTTAGAGCATTTCCAGATAAGGAAATTGTTGTAATTGAATCTCCAGATTATCCGATTATTGGTGTTGGCGAGTCTACACTTGGAGGTATTACTGGGTGGGCTGACTGGATTGGTATTGATGAAAAAGACTTTATGCCAGCAACAGAAGCTGTGTATAAGATGTCTATTAAGTTTACAGATTTTTATAAGAAAGATGCTGGAGGATTCCACTACCCATTTGGCAAAGTATTCCTAGATGGAACAGTTAATGGTCTTAATGACTGGTATGTAAAGAAGGCTAAGTTCCCAGATCTAGATGTGGCAGATTATGCTCGCACATTTTTCCCCGCCCTTACCTTGGCAGAGCAGAACAAGCTATCTTGGAATGAGTCAGGCAAGCTAGGTAACTTTAATTTTAAGCAAGATGTTGCTTACCACTTCGATGCTACTAAGTTTGGACAATGGCTAAAAAATAACTACTGTACTCCTCGTGGGGTAACAATTATTGCAGATACAGTAACAGAGGTTTCTACAAATGAAGCGGGAATTGAATCAGTAACTCTTACTACTGGAGAAAAGATAACTGCAGATCTATTTATTGACTGTACTGGTTTTAAGGCTATGCTTCTAGAAGAAGCACTAGGCGAACCATTTGATAACTTTGAGCATATGCTTCCAAATAATAGCGCATGGGCTACTCGTATTCCTTACACAGATAAGGAAAAGGAAATGGAACCATACACTAACTGTACTGCTATTGAAAATGGCTGGGTATGGAATATCCCTTCCTGGAATCGTATTGGAACAGGTTATGTATTTAGCGATAAGTTTGTATCTAAGGAAGAGGCCCTAGAGCAATTTAAGAATCACCTACGATCAGACAAGATGACAATTCATGATCCAAATCGTGATGTAGATTCATATGAATATAAATATATTAGATTTAAGGTGGGAATTCATAGACGCACATTTGTAAAGAATGTTGTTGCTATTGGATTTGCTGCTGGATTTATTGAGCCACTAGAATCCAATGGACTATTTACAGTTCATGAATTTCTAGACAAGCTAGTAAAAACTCTCTCTAGAGGAACTGTTACACAATGGGATCGAGATGCCTACAACTTTGCTACCAGACGTCAATATCTAGGATTTAAGGAATTTGTAGCTCAACACTACGCTTTGTCTAATAGAGTGGATACAGAGTATTGGAGAGCAATTACAGAAAAAACATATCAGCCAAATGTTCCAAATCTAGATCCTTCGATGGTTGTTGGATTTAATGACTTGGCGGATATACATATTAACCGTCAAAGGTACGATGGAGTTGGTGGAATCCATTGTATTGCTACAGGTCTTAATTATTTACCAGTAACAAAAGACACAGTAGAAAGATGGCATCATTATGATGGCATTGATTACTACGAGTATTGCAAGGATACCTGGAAGACATGGGAAATTTTCCGCAAGCTTTGGCAGGAAGAAGCAGACGCCTCACCTACAATGTACCAATGGTTAAAAGAAAATATACATAATGATAAAGCCTAGAGAGATAGTAGAGGTCACCAAGCAACTAGGACAAAAATCATATTGGAACAAAACCAATATTATTGAGTTCTGGGCATTTTCAACCAAGCTTATAATTATCTTTCCTGGACTTCTTTTTGGGGTCCAGTTTTGGTGGCTATACATCTTTGCCTGGCTATCCAGTGTAACGTTGATACTAACTTCTACTATCAAAACTCTTCCTACTATTATTTATTTTAACGTTGGTTGGACCATATTAGCCTCAGCAGCATTAATTAAACATTTTACTTAGGAGCATCATGAAAAATATTAAATTTAACCTGATTCCAGAATTAGATTATGCAAACATACCTCTACCAGCAAAAAGATATTTGCCAGATTGGTATAAAAAATTAAAACCACTAAAAGAAGATTTGCCTAAGAGTGGAGGAAGCTTATTAAGCCATATATCTAAAAATAAATCAGCAAAAAAATGTGTTCCGTTTATGGATACATTTACTTCTGGATATATATTAGAAACTTGGTGTGATCTAGAGGTCATGGAAAAAGTAGATGAAATTGGAAACCATGACTTCGAAATAAATTGGATTGATATGGATTGGGTACCAATACAGGAAAGGATTCAAACAGAAGGACTGGTTGTTCCAGAGGGATACTACAAGAGAAAAGTTTCTTTGCAGACTCCATTTTTTATTAAAACTCCTCCAGGGTATAGTGTTATTATATCTCAGCCATTTAATAGATTTGACCTACCATTCTTAGCATTAACTGGAATAGTTGACACAGATGTTCATCCAATGTTTCCTGGAAACTTTCCTTTATTTGTTAAAAAAGGTTCTAATGGAATAATACCTAAAGGTACACCATTAATTCAAATACTTCCTTTTAAGAGAGATTCATGGTCATCTACAAGAGATTCTAATTTACAAAAAGAAGGATTGCTGTCTAAAAGAAGTGGTTTTTCTGTAGTATCAGATTGGTATAGAAATAATGCTTGGTCTAAAAAAACATACGAATAAAAAAATTGTTTTTGTAGCTAGAGATAGTTATTATAATGAAGTGTTATTAAAGCCAGAGCCGTCGTCTCATTTTTTGCCAGAATGGTGGAAAAAAATGGATCAGTATGAAGTTACTGGTGAAAATAATAATAAAAAACTTATAACAAGATTTGGAAACACAAATGCTTCTCCTAGAAAATGTGTCCCTATGTTTGACGCATTTAATTCTGGATACATTATTCCATTATGGTCTGATGTTCAAGTAAACTCTACGTCTGATAATGTTCTTATCAATTGGAGAGTAAAGGAGCCAGTATTTACAACTCATGGAGATATGGCTAAATTAATAGGAACTCCTCCTGGGTATAAAAAACAAGTATTTAAATACGGAAGCGGATATCACATATATTTGCCTAAAGGATACTCTATGCTTGTCTTACCTCCACTGGGTTACCGTGGACTCCCATTTCAAGCAATCCCAGCTGTAATCGATGCAGATAAATCAACTTTAGGACTAGAGTTTCCAGTTTGGGTAAAAGAAGGAATGGATGAAGAAATTGTAGAAAAGGGCACTCCGATTGTTCAAATAATACCATTCAAAAGAGAGTCCTGGAGATCAGAGTTTAATTTTTATGAAAGTGGAATTTCTAAAGCAATCGAGGACAGAGGTTTTGGCTCTACCTTAGAAAACCATTATATGCGTAAAGTACGCCAGCATAAAAGCTATAAATAATCTACTAGGAGGTATAATAGGAAGGTATGGCTACCAATTTCCCGACTTCGCTGGATAACCTCACAAATCCTGCCAGCACAGACCCAACAGACGCTCCATCGCACTCCCAGCAACATGCGGATGCGAATGACGCCATTGAAGCGCTGGAAACAAAAGTTGGTATCAATAATTCAAGCAATACCTCAAGCTTAGACTATAGGGTACGTCAATTAGAGACTGTACCTACATATACAAATGAAATGGCTCAGGATGCCTCAGCATCTTTATTTACCCACGCTAACCACGTTAACCTTACAGCTACATACGATGACCTATCTAACCAAGTAATCCTTACAGGACTTGGCGGGGTAGCGAACAAGATCTCACAAGAAGTATTAAATAACACTGGCTCAACTATTTATAAGGGTCAAGTAGTTTATGCTAATGGAGCAGTAGGAGCATCAGGTCAATTAAGAGTTGCCTTATCCTCAAACTCTGGTGAATCAACTTCATCAAAGACTTTTGGCATTATGGAAGATACCGTCGTAGACGGAGCAATTGGAACGGTTATAACAGAAGGTCTTGTAGAAGGTATTGATACTTCATCTGCTCAACCAGGAGATCCAGTATGGCTAGGATCTACTCCAGGTTCAGTAATTTATGGATTAGCTAATAAGCCATCTGGACCAAACCATTTAGTTTTTATTGGTATTGTAACTAGAGCTCAGCAAAACACTGGTTCCATCTTTCTTAAGGTTCAAAACGGGTTTGAGCTATATGAGCTTCATGATGTGCATATCAACGGAAAGCAAAATAATCAGGTCCTAAGATATAATGCATCTACTGGGCTATGGACTAACCAGACAATTGATAATCTATTTGAGCCAGCAGGTGCTGTATCAGCACACAGCTCAGATACAACTAATATTCACGGTATTGCAGATACAGCAGACCTTGCTACAAAGGCTTATGCAGATAATGCTGCAACAGCAGCGGCTGCTGCAATTGTAGATGCTGCCCCTGCAACACTAGATACTTTAAATGAATTAGCAGCGGCTATTAATGACGATGCTTCATTTGCGTCTACAGTAACTACTGCTTTGGGCACAAAGGCTCCATTAGCTTCTCCCGCCCTCACAGGCACACCTACAGCCCCTACAGCGGCGGTAGGAACAGATAGCACACAGATTGCTACAACAGCTTTTGTTATTGATCAGATTGATGCATCTACACAACCAGGTGCTCTTTATCAGACAACCGCTCCAACATCTCCAGAAGTAGGACAGATCTGGATTGACTCAGATGATGAGGTTGACGTATTTGATCAAAACATTATTCGTCGACAGACATTTACAGCGGTAGCAGAACAAGACACCTTTGCAGTAACAGTACCATTCATTCCTGGATACGAGCAAGTATTCATGAACGGTATTCTTCTACTTCGTAATACAGACTACACAACCCCTACAGAACACACAGTCGTATTGACTGCAGATGCAACGGCGG
>Ga0315902_10013094_pt1 | contig 10752 bp, 7 predicted proteins | sample LakEriMetagenome_9_FD_203523 | JGI IMG/M metagenome (GOLD analysis project Ga0315902, IMG submission 203523) | Freshwater fungal communities from buoy surface, Lake Erie, Ohio, United States - Buoy 12 MA117 | ecosystem: Environmental > Aquatic > Freshwater > Lake > Lake biofilm | place: USA...
ATACAAAACAGAATCGATGATGTTTCCAATGGCACCTGCGATAATCAAAGACAGCACGGTTACGAACAACATACTTGCCTGTTCCCGGACAGATTTCCGCAGGTACCAAATCATGCCTCCCACAAACACGATCCTGAAGAGGCTTAGAAATAGCTTTCCGTACGAACCCCCGAACTCCATTCCGAAGGCCATCCCGTTGTTTTCGGTAAAATGAATAAAAAACCAGGGTGTAATCTCAAACTCCTGCCCCAGATACATGTGCGTCTTAACCCAGATTTTAAAAATCTGGTCGAGTGCCAATATGCCGATGATGATGGCGAGAGCGCGTTTCAATTGGTAGGTCTTAAACATCTGGAGCCTGTGCATTCACACAAGCTCCAGATCATGATTGTAGTAATGGCCGTGAATCAATCGCGGTACTGGTGCAGTTTGGCTTCCATACTTTGGGTCGTATGGGGAACCGCACGCAGTCGCTCCTTGGGAATGAGCTTACCTGTCACCCTGCAAATACCATAGGTTTTATTCTCGATACGCACCAAAGCGGCTTCGAGCTGCTCAATGAATTTCTTCTGACGGGCTGCAAGGTTCGCAGCTTCTTCCTTGGCTAAGGTTTCAGATCCGTCCTCGAGCATTTTAAAAGCGGCACCTGTGTCATCCGTACCGTTTTCGTTTACATTGACAATCTGTGCCTGCAGGTTGATCAACTCCTCACGCGCATCCTGAAGTTTGGTCTGAATCAGCGCCTTGAATTCTTTCAATTCCGCATCACTATAGCGCTCGGTGGTGAGTTGCTTGGGGGGCAATGGCGACACCTTAGGTCCGATGGGACGGGGGGGTGCGGGCATGGCTTGCACAACGGGAGTGACAACTTTTGGAGCAACGGGCTTAGCAACCTTGGCGGGCTTGGCTACTACCTTGGGCGCTGCCACTGCTTTGGCTGGAGCCTTTGCAGGTTGTGACTTAGAGGGTGCTACGGTAGTTGGTGATGGCTTTACGGCTTTTTTGACTTCCGCTTTTTTGACAACCGGCTTGGATGCAGCCTTGGCTTTGGAAACGACCTTGACTGGCGCCTTTGCCACTGCAGATTTTTTGACAGGAGCTTTAGACGCAACTACCTTTTTAGCAGGAGCCTTAGGCGTTGGTGCTTTCTTGACCGCAGCCTTTTTAACCGGGGCTTTCGTCGCCGGTGCTTTCTTCACTGGCGCTTTTTTAGCCGGGGCTTTCTTCGCCGGAGCTTTCTTGGCAGGTGCTTTTTTAGCAGGCGCTTTCTTGGCAGGTGCCTTTTTAGCAGGTGCCTTCTTGGCGGGTGCTTTCTTAGCGGGAGCCTTCTTGGCAGGAGCTTTCTTTGACGGAGAGGCCTTCTTGGTTGACTTGGCTGATTTCTTAGTGGCCATGACTTGATTTATGAACGGTTAAAAGAATCGGTGTTTGTTCGTCGAGTTCGACTGAATGGGAAGAAACTGGATCCAGAGCCTCCTCAAAGCCGAGGGTCGTGGCTAAAATTTCGCTGCGAATATAGTCGAAATTACTGCGCACCACGGCTTGGATGTAGTCCGTGGCCTTGATTTTCACATCAATACGATCCGTCACCTCCAAACCAATATCCTTTCGGATGTTCTGAATGCGGTTAATCAGTTCGCGGGCAAAGCCTTTTTCACGGAGGGCTTCCGTGATAGTCGTATCGAGTGCAACTGTAAGACGTCCCTGGCTGGCGACCTGCCACCCCGGAATGTCATCGTGCAGAATATCTACGTCTTCGAGCGCCAGATCGAAAATCGCTTCTCCAAAACGCAATGGCAACAGGGCGTTTTGCTCAAGGAAGGCGATTTCATCTGCGGTGAGTCCATTGATGCGCTCTGCAAGCTGTTTCATGAGCCCTCCTGCTTTTGGACCAAGGGCCTTGAAATTGGGCCTAACCCGCTTCACCAGCAAAGTGCTACCCTCTTCCAGAAAAGAGATCTCCTCGACGTTCACCTCAGAAACAATCAATCCAGCCACCGCATCAAGTTGCCTGCGGAATGCCGGACCGGATACAGGGAGGAGGATTTTCTGCAGGGGCTGCCGTACCCGGATGTTGACTTTTTTACGGAGACTAAGCACCATAGAGGTGATATCCTGGGCAAGCTGCATGCGCTCCTCCAGTTCTTTATCGATGAGCGTAGTATCAGCTGATGGAAAATCAGCCAGATGAACGGACTCATTGTTGTCTTTTTTTGTCACTCCATTCAGATCGGAGTAGAGGCGCTCTGCGAAAAACGGAGCCACAGGAGCCATCAGTCGAGCGATGGTATCGAGACAGGTATACAAGGTTTGATAGGCCGCCTTTTTATCGTCGGTGTAATCTCCCTTCCAGAATCGCCTCCGGCTAAGACGAACGTACCAGTTACTGAGGTGCTCGGTGACGAAATCCTGGATCAGGCGAGCTGCCTTTGTGGGCTCATAATCACCATAGGCTTCATCGACCTCCCGTATGAGTGAGTTTAAGAGCGAAAGCACCCAACGATCAAGTTCGGTACGTTCCGATGCTGCAATGTCGGAATCCTCGTAACAGAATCCGTCAATGTTGGCATAGAGCGCGAAGAATCCGTAGGTGTTGTATAGTGTACCGAAAAACTTACGTTGTACTTCGGCAATACCATCCGTATTGAATTTAAGGTTGTCCCAAGGCTGAGCATTGCTGATCATGTACCAGCGCGTGGCATCCGGTCCGTACGTATCGAGCGTCACAAATGGATCAACAGCATTGCCTAGGCGCTTGGACATCTTGTTGCCATTCTTATCCAAGACCAATCCGTTGGAAACCACATTACGGAAAGCAACTGAATCGAACAGCATCACCGAAATGGCATGCAATGTAAAGAACCAGCCGCGTGTCTGGTCAACACCCTCAGCAATGAAATCGGCAGGATATACGCCGCTCAGGTCGGTAAGTGAGAAAGGATAATGCCACTGCGCGTAGGGCATGGCACCCGAATCGAACCAGACATCAATGAGGTCGGTTTCGCGCACCATGGGTTTGCCGGAAGAGGACACCAGTACAGCACGATCCACATAGGGACGATGAAGATCAAAAGCGGAAGACCCGGGATCAAGGTTATGCAGAACCGAGGCGTCCATGAAGCCGGCAGCGACAGCTTTCTTGAGTTCAAGTGCGAGTTCCTCGGATGAGCCGATACACTTCTCCTCTCCGTCCTCGCTCCGCCAAATCGGCAATGGAATTCCCCAATAACGGGAACGGCTAAGGTTCCAATCTACCAGATTTTCAAGCCAGTTACCGAACCGCCCGGTCCCGGTGCTTTCGGGCTTCCAATTGATGGTCTTATTCAACTCAATCATCCTATCCTTGCAGGCCGTTGTGCGAATAAACCACGAATCCAGGGGATAGTACAAAACGGGCTTGTCAGTCCGCCAGCAATGGGGATAACTATGCTCGTATTTCTCAACCTTGAAAGCCTTGTTTTCCTGCTTGAGCTTGATGGCAATCCGCTCATCGACGCCGAGGTATTTGTCCCGGCCCTGAGCAATTCGACGCTCTTCTTTTTCAGTCTCGTTGAGGTATTCCTCCTTGACAGCTTCACCAGCGAAGTCGATCACTTCAGACACAAAGCGGCCACGGCGGTCTACCAATGGAGCCGGACGGCCTTGTGCGTCATGGACCAAAACGGCAGGAATTCCGTGTTCGCGGGCCACCCGGAAGTCATCGCTGCCGAAAGTGGGGGCAAGATGTACGATTCCCGTACCATCTTCTGTACTGACAAAGTCACCGCACACCACACGGAAGGCATCGCCATCAGGCGTGACATAGGGCAATAACTGCCCATATCGAATGCCCTGCAAATCGGAACCCTTCCATTCCCCCAGCACCTTATAGGGAATCGCCTTGCTGCCCGGCTGGTATTCATCCAATAACAAGGTTTCGTGCTTGGGATTAAAATGCTTCGCCAAGAGATCCCGGGCCAAAACGACCGTAGCAGGCTCAAAGGTGTACGGATTGAAGGTTCTGACGGCACAATAGACAATATCTGCTCCGACGGCCAAGCCCGAATTGGAAGGGAGAGTCCAGGGAGTAGTGGTCCAAGCCAAGAGGTAAACCGGAGCATCGCTCACTGAAAACAGAAATGTAGAGCGATCATCTTTGGTGACTGCAAACTGTGCAACCACCGTAGTGTCTTTTACCAACTTATAGGTTCCAGGCTGGTTAAGTTCGTGCGAACTCAAGCCGGTTCCGGCAGCGGGGGAAAATGGCTGTATCGTATATCCTTTGTACAGGAGACCCTTTTTGTGGAGTTCCTTGAGCAGGTACCAGCAGGTTTCAATGTATGCGTTTTCGAACGTGATGTAGGGATGCTCAAGATCGACCCAATAGCCCATTTTCCGGGTGAGGTCGTCCCATGCATTTTTGTACTTCATCACCTCGCGGCGGCATGCGGCATTGTAATCTTCAATGCTGATCTTTTCTCCGATGTCCTCCTTGCTGATACCCAGGGTTTTTTCTACGCTGATTTCGATGGGCAGACCATGGGTATCCCAACCTCCCTTGCGGCTTACACGAAACCCTTTCTGCGTCTTGTACCGGCAAAAAATATCCTTGATGGTTCGCGCCATCACATGGTGGATTCCGGGAAGTCCGTTTGCGGAGGGCGGGCCTTCATAAAAAACAAAAGGCGGACGATCAGCACGTTCCTCAATGGAACGCTCAAAGATGCGCCGATCCTGCCAATGGTTCAGGACCTCCTCGGCCAGGTCGGGCAAACGCAGTGATTCGTATTCGGGATAGCCTGCCATAATGAAGGTGCGAAATTAGGTAAAATGTGGAGGGAAAAACGGGCTGCTCAAGCCTGACCCCGCGCTCTGACGCCCATCCAGACGCTAAAGAGCACACTTCCCAGAACGACAGCAATACCCAGAAAATCGGTTGTGGAAGGCCATTCGCCGAAAATCAACCAGCCGAACAGCAGGGCATATATCACGCCCAGATAATTCAACAAAGAAACCCGGGCAACCTGTTCCTGCTGCAAGGAACGCGTGAGATTGTCTTGTCCGAGTTGGGTAAAAACGCCCATCAAAATCAGTGGCAGCCAATCAGACCATGCGGGCGTTTCCCAGTCGAAAAAAAGGGCAAGTCCGCCTACTAGGGTTCCAAACAACTGAAAATGGAGCACAACAACCAGCGGGTGCTCTTTTTCGCGCAGAACCCGAATCGTATTGTAGGCCAACCCGGAGAAAAAAGCCGATGCGATTCCAACAGCCAAAAGGCTCCAGGTGATATCGGTGGAAAAGCCCTTGATCAGGAGTACTCCGGCGAATGCAAGGGCAAAACAGAGCCATTGAACAGGCTTCACCGTTTCACGGAGAATGAACATCCCTAAAATAGCCGTGAATACCGGCGAAAGGTATTGGATGGTCACAGCTGTTCCCATGGGCATCCGCTGAACCGTGTAAAAAAACGTGACCAGTCCGAGTGTGCCGAAAAGTCCGCGAAGAAACAGGAGACGTGGATTACTCCCCCGGGGACTCACATGTTGAGTACGTAAAGCAATCAATCCGAGTACAGTTGCCACCCCGCAGCGAAAAAACACCAGCTCGAAGGTTGGAAGGTGCGCCAAGGATTTCACCATCACATACATCAGGGAAAACCAGAAGGTGGCAAGCAGCATGTGTCGGATGCCGGAACTGATCCGGATTCCACTCAGTAAACCCGGCTTAATACGCGGGCTCGTCGCGGACATAGCGAACCGAAAAGGCGTTTGCACGCCTGTAAAACTGATCAGCGATTACGCTTGAACCTTTCGTAAAAAGTCGCGCATAGGCCGTTTGTTCACCCTTCACCGTCGAGGTCCAGTAGAACCCCTGCTCCCCATGCTTTCCAAAAAGGTCATTGGAACTGTTCGCACTGCGGTACCCGGCCAGCGTGAGGTTCAAGCCTGAGCGCCCACCCGAAAGCAGATTGCTTGCTGCCAGCGAATCCCCGCCGAATGCATCAATGAGTTCCTGCCAATCCTCATCGGAAGGTAAATGCCATCCCTTGGGACAAGCCGCAAGTGCGCTGCTGAAAAAATACAACCTGCCTTCGCCCTGATGGGTGAGCGAATCGCGCTCGTACCAAAAACTATTGGGCATGGGAACGGATACGTTGTTACGCATCCAAACCTGCCTGCCGATGTGCAGGGTATCAGTCGGAATCACTTTCCAGTCCTGTAGTGAAGCAGGACCGGTAAACGCCGTGCATGCGATGACAAGGACAAGAACCTGTAAACTTCGTAGGCTCATAGCTTCGCAAAGGTAAGTTCCTGAACCGAGAGGTTTAGTACTTTCAACCTGGATCACTACCAATGACTCGACCACTGCTCACACTGCTCGTCTTGTTAACAGGCCTTTCCGCGTGGTGCCAGCCGTACTCGGATTTGATTTTGGTTCAGGCACAATATATGCCCACCTCCAATGCCATATCAAAACCCGACAGCCTTCAGCCGGAACTCAAGTCCGGGCAGATTTCTGCTACAGTCCCGCTTTATAGAGGGCCAGGTATGTTAATCGTTTGTTCACCAGCCTTTGAACGACGTGTAATCAACACAGCATACGAAACAGGGGAAACACCGGCGGCTGACTCTCCCTTTGCAAGTCGAACCTTTTCGAATCGTAGTCTGGTCAGCACCATCCGATTAAACCTCAAAGACAGTGCACTTCGTTTGATTACTGCTTTTGTGGGACGCTACTTTTCCGAACAGGGCGAAGGCCTTCAAGCCGCACGCTTTACGCCCGGCCTTGCCTGTTATGCAGAGAAACGATTCAATCAGAAACTGATATTACGGGCTGGACTTTACCTGAGCCGGGAATACTATGGTGGACTATGGCGTCCCTTGCTGGGCTGGGACTGGATAATCTCCGACCGTATCCGCACTTGGGCTTTATTGCCCCGCAATGCCGTAGTCGACTGGCGTGTATTACCGCGCTGGCATCTGTGTCTGCATTTTCGTGGAATCAACGATTCATACGGTATTGGATCCGCTGATCAAACTGGATGGATTGCCATGCAAGAGGGACACCTACGCCTTGGTCAGGAGTATTATGTACCAAGAACTTCGCTGGTTATCGCTGCTGATGCTGGTATCAGCCTCAATCGTCAGTGGTGGGGAGCCAACCCATCAGGATCGGAGCAAATACGGATCAAGCCCGGAGAAAACCTGATCTTCAGAGTTGGTTTGTCTTGGCGGATTTTAACCGACAAACGATTCAACCTTTGAGTTGAGATGGCCTCAACTGTGGTGAACCACCTGTTCGCCAACGAACTTCAGGTCCTTGATATTGAGCTGAAGCGTAGTTCGTCCGTTGAAGTTGTTTTCCTCCACGTGAAAGACCACATCGAAGACTTCCTGCTGCTCCACCATGGAATGGTGGTGCCCAAGCTGGAACGCAATTCCGTCAAACATGCCGCCAGCTGTTTCCTGCTGCACGAGGCTTAACTTGAGGTGGTTATTCCCTACAACTTTTCCGCGGCCGTTATCGCGCACATTAGCGGCCCTGAAAATAGGAGCCATATTGCCGGGACCAAAGGGGGCAAACTGCTTCAGGATGCGGAAAAACGAAGGCGTAATGTCCTTGAGGCTGAGCTCGGAATCGATTTCAATTTCACGCACAAGCATCTTGTCCTCAATCGTGGAGCATACGATTTCTTCGAAACGTTGAATGAATGTATGCACGTTTTCCTCGCGCATAGTAAGTCCGGCCGCATACATGTGACCGCCGAACTGCTCCAGTAAATCACTACAACTTTCAATCGCATTGTACACATCGAAATCCTTTACAGAGCGTGCAGATCCGGAAACCATTCCGTTGCTTCGTGTTAGGACGATGGTTGGACGATAGTACCTGTCCGTTAGTCGGGATGCTACAATCCCAATCACACCCTTGTGCCAGTCGGGATCGTAGACCACGGTGGATTTTCGCGAAGAGAATCCGGGGTCGTTTTCAATCTGCTGCAAGGCCTGCTCGGTGATAAGCGCATCGAGGTTCTTGCGGGTGGAGTTTTGCTCGTTGATATCATCGCCGATGAAACCTGCGAGATCGGCTTTCTTTTGGATGAGTAACTCAACGGCTTTTTCACCATGCTCGATTCGACCGGCAGCATTGATGCGGGGTGCAATGGTGAACACCACATCGTTGATGGTGATTTCACGCCGGATACCTGCCAGCTCCAAAATGGCTTTTATACCGGGTCTGGGATCACGGTTGATGGATTGAAGGCCGTAATAACTCAGAATACGGTTCTCACCGGTGATGGGTACGATGTCTGCAGCAATACTGATAGCAACCAGATCGAGGTATTGCTCAAGCTTCGAGAATGGCTCTTGATTGAGTTGAGCAAAAGCCTGAATGAGTTTGAATCCGATTCCGCATCCTGAAAGTTCCTTGTAGGGGTAAGGGCAATCGTTACGCTTGGGATCGAGGACGGCTACAGCTGCAGGCAACTGACTACCGGGCCTGTGGTGGTCACAAATGATGAAATCAATTCCGCATGCGCGGGCATATTCGACTTTATCGATGCTCTTGATTCCGCAATCCAGCGCAATGATAAGGGTGTATCCATTCTCAGCAGCCCAGTCGATGCCGCGTTGAGATATACCATACCCTTCTTTGTACCGGTCGGGTATGTAATATCCGATATCGCCAGCATAGGTTTTCAGGAAGGTATACACGAGAGAGACCGCCGTGGTACCGTCCACATCGTAATCGCCGTATACCAGAATATGTTCCTTATTTGCCAAGGCCTCACCAATCCGGTTGATGGCCTTGTCCATGTCCTTCATCAGGAAGGGGTCGTGGAGGTCGTCGAGTGTGGGACGGAAAAAACGTTTGGCTTCGTCGTAGGTCCTGATTCCACGCTGCACGAGCAAATTCGCCAGGATTCGGTTGATTCGCAACTCGGCTGAAAGGTGGCTAACCACCTCAGAATCACCTTGTTCCTTTAAAACCCAACGCTTTTCCATTTAAAAGAGCGGACGTCCGCCAAACAAATATACACTTCCCGTTGGAGAATAACGAATTCCACCCCCTCCCGAAATGGAGTGGCTCAAGCTTAGGAAGAATGTGTGTTCAGGATTTTTTTTGCCTGAGGACCGCTTTCAGGTCTGGACGAAGTCTGGAGCGATATATCCCCAGGTGGTCTTTACTGCGGTTGGATTTGCGGCGTGAACGCTGTTCCTCTTCGGGCAATGCTGCGATGTCGCGGCAGGAAGGCGTGCAGCATCCAGACCAATGTTCACGACAAGTGGCACATTGGATGAAAAGAAGGTGACAATCGTCGTTTGCGCAATTCGTATGCGAGTCACAGGGCTCACCACATTGGTGACATGTACTGACAACATCCTCGGTGATACGCTCACCCATACGTTCATCGAACACAAAATTTTTTCCAATGAACTTGGAAGGCAGTCCCTGCTCGCGGATTTCTCTCGCATACTGAATCACTCCTCCGTACAATTGGTTCACATCCGAAAAGCCATTGTGTTTAAACCAGGCACTGGCCTTTTCACAGCGAATTCCGCCGGTGCAATACAGCAGGATTTTATGGTCTTTCTTGTCGGCAACCAGATCTACGGCCTGCTGCAGCTCCTCCCTGAACGTATCGACTTCGGGCAGCAACGCACCTTGAAAATGTCCGACTTCGCTCTCATAATGGTTGCGCATATCGATGACCACAGCCCCCGGCTGCTCCATTGCCTCGTTGAACTCGTGGGCATTGAGATGGCGACCGACATTGGTCACATCAAAGGCATCATCGTCGAGTCCATCAGCAACGATTTTCTTCTTTACTCGCACAATCAGTTTGAGGAAAGATTTCCCATCATCCTCTACAGCGATTTTCAGCGGGACATCCTTGAGATAGGTATCGCGGCTGAGTAAATCCCTGAAACGTTCAAACTCCGGCTCTGGAACGCTAATCTGGGCATTCACCCCTTCTCGGGCGATGTATATGCGTCCAAAAACGTTCAACTCCTCAAGACGCGCATACAGCTCATCCCGGAATACAGAAGGCTCACTGATAATCACATACCGGTAGAAGGACAACGTGATCCGCCTGAAGCTTTCGGCCTCCAGGCGCTTCCGTAGCAATTCCGGACTGAGGGTATTGTGCAATGCCTTCACAGGGCAAAGATACTATGCATTGGGGGCTTAGCAATCCAGTTTTCTGAGCGCTTCGCGTGCACTCAAGGCAGAGAGCGTGTGCATTTTCACGAATTCCTTAACGGCATCCGGGTTATAGTTGGCATATTGGCGGAGCGACCATCCGATGGCTTTACGAATAAAAAACTCCTTCTCACCAGCCAATTGTGCGCAAAGCGCAAACAACAGATTCGCATCGGTTGCCTTTTTATATTTAAGTTGAAAGATTAGCGCCGATCGCTGAAGCCAGAGGTTTCCACTGTCCATCCAAGATTCGATGGTTCCGGGAATCAATTCCGGCTTTTTACGGAGGAATTCACCGGCTAGGCTAGGGGCAATAAAATCGACGGTATCCCACCACGATTGTTCACCGATCATCCAGGTAAAGAAACCAAGGTCATCCTCTACCCAATCAAGCTTTTTCTTCAAACACAATTCCTGAGCAGTATACTGCCATTCACGCTGGGGCAATTTCCACATTGCCTCCACAGCAAGGCGCCACTCCTCCTCACCCAATATGGAGTGCCTATCAAAGAAACGATACAGGATCTCCCGACGCGGCGTTGCCATGATTCCGTAATAAGGAAA
>Ga0315902_10013095_pt1 | contig 10751 bp, 9 predicted proteins | sample LakEriMetagenome_9_FD_203523 | JGI IMG/M metagenome (GOLD analysis project Ga0315902, IMG submission 203523) | Freshwater fungal communities from buoy surface, Lake Erie, Ohio, United States - Buoy 12 MA117 | ecosystem: Environmental > Aquatic > Freshwater > Lake > Lake biofilm | place: USA...
TGGCCCCATTGGGACACGCAGTGGGCTTCATCGATGGCGATCGTGTGGAGATCGGTTCCTTCCAGAAATTTCAAGAACTCCGGTGATACCATGCGTTCGGGAGAAACGAACAGCAACCGAACTTGCCCAGATCGGATCATGCGAGCTGCCTCGCGTTTCTCGTCGGCGGTTAAGGTGCTATCCACGCGCAGAGCTGAGACCCCAACCGCGTTGAGCGAGTCGACTTGATCTTTCATCAAGGCTAGCAGGGGAGAAACAACGATCGTCAAACCACCTTGGTGGACTGCGGGTGCTTGATAGCAGAGCGATTTGCCTCCGCCCGTCGGCATGACGACCAACGTATCCTGTCGTGCAAGGATTGACTCGATGGCGTCCTGCTGCGACGGCCGCAGGCTTTGGAATCCCCAAACGCGATGTAGCATGTCCAAGAATGCTGCATCGAGTTTCCTAAGATCGTTCGTGTCGGTTGGCTTAGACATGATTCACCTCCGTTTCCATGACAAAAGAAATAAGGGAGACAAAGATATCAATAGACAAGGAAGCCGCAATCAGGCAGCTTCCCGGTATGGGGGATCTCTCTTAGCCGTACGACGGACTTCCCAGTCCGTCGGCTCATGCCTGGAAGCAGCAGGGACAGGCACTGCGTCCCGTTGCTACTTTGCTAGCGTTCGCGTGCCAGACCAGTGCAATGCATGTCCAAGTTTCGCTTACAAGTTTCGCTTACGGTCGGCTGCATTGTGTTGCCAGTCTTCTTGCCGTGCATTTATAATTTGCGAATACACACTCTCAATCCATTCGCTCCGAGACCTCCATGATGAGTACATTTGCCCCCAAGGGTCTGAAATGGACGTATGACGACTACGCTCAGATTCCTGACGATGGACGACGCCACGAAATCATCGACGGAGAACACTTCGTGAATCCTTCCCCAAGCACCCTGCACCAGCATGTTTCCAAGCGACTGCAGTATCAGCTGTACACAAAAATTGAATTGGCTGGCCTGGGCGTCTTATTCAACGCACCGATGGATGTCCAACTCTCCGAGCACGATGTCGTGCAACCCGACTTGGTGATCATTCTCAATGAGAACGTGCGGAAGATCACGCCGACGAAGATCAAAGTGGCACCGCATCTTGTAGTCGAGATCCTTTCGCCATCCAACGTGGATTATGATCGAACTACCAAGCGGGAGTTGTATGAACGATTTGGTGTGAAGGAGTATTGGGTCGTTGACCCTTTTGAGCAACAAGTGGATCAATGGGTGCTTCGTGACGAAAAGTATACCCTCATGCCCAAGAGCAAGGTGCTCATTCTCTCGATTGCGGACGGGATCGAAGTGGATCTTGACACGGTCTGGTAGTCCCCAGTCGCACCCACCGATCCGTGTCGATTCCACCGAGTCTTGGCTGGTTACGAAGCAGACTGTACGGAGGGGCATGGCCGTAGCTACCGTCGCCAGACGGTGGTCTTGCGTTTCCATCTCCAGATTCGCCCACCGCTTGGCAGCGGTAGGTACGATTCGCCCACCGCTTGGCAGAGGTAGGTACGGTTGCGGACTCAGCGGCGCCCCTTACTGACTGACGCGGTGCGTGCGGCTATACTTCGTTGCGGTGAATCAAACCAGCGGTGGGGAGCTTTTTGCGATGATCTTGCCGTGGGCGAACGATCGATGGGCGAGTGATCGAGTGACAAAAAGCAAAGAAGGTGACTGAATGAGTGCTTATCTCGCGGAGTTCATCGGAACGGCATTGCTGATTTTGTTCGGCAACGGCGTGGTGGCGAATGTGGTGCTCGCCAAGACCAAGGGGCACAACAGTGGCTGGATCGTAATTGCCGCTGGTTGGGGGATCGCCGTTTTCGTAGGGGCGTTTTGCGCGGACAAGTACAGCGGTGCTCACCTAAATCCCGCCGTTACCTTGGCCATGGTCATCGCTGGGAAACTCGATACGACCATTGCTGTGGGCTATGCGATCGCACAGTTCCTTGGAGCGATGTTGGGCGCGTTCTTGGTTTACGTCTTTTACCGGGAGCATTTCCTGGCGACGGATGATCGAGATGCCAAGCTCGCTTGTTTCTGCACCAGTCCCAATATTCGCAAACTTGGCCAGTCGCTGGTCTGTGAAGCCATCGGTACGTATGCATTGATCCTGCCGATTTTCTTGATGGTAGCACCGAGCCTGGAGACGGTCGCTGCGACGGCGGAGGTACCAACGAGCAAGCTGGGGCTTGGAACATTGGGGCTGTTGCCGGTTGCTCTGCTGGTGTTTGGCATCGGTATGTCGCTCGGCGGAACGACGGGCTACGCCATCAATCCCGTCCGCGATCTCGGACCTCGGCTGATGCATGCGATCCTGCCTATCCCCAATAAACGGGATAGCGATTGGGGGTATGCCTGGGTTCCGGTCGTCGGCCCTTTGTTGGGTGCTGCGGTGGCTGCATTTACCTATCTTGCCATCGTCCGCTAATAGCCTTTCCCAAAGCCCCAAAAACCGTCGCCAACACAATTCAGGAAACAAGCATGGGTTCCAAGATACAAGGTCTGATCGCTGCACCGTTCACTCCGTTCCGGTCGAACGGCGAACTCCAGCTTGATGTCGTCGAAGGTTATGCGAACGTACTGGCTAGCAATGGGGTTGTGGGTGCATTTATCTGCGGCACCACCGGGGAGGGATTGTCGCTGACAACCAGCGAGCGCTGTCAGTTGGCGGAGCGATGGGTTCGAGTCGCGCCGACCGGGCTGCGGGTGATTGTGCATGTGGGGCATACCTCGCTCAAGGACGCCTGCCAATTGGCCGCGCATGCGCAATCGATCGGTGCCAGCAGTATCGCCTGCATGGCTCCCTGCTTTTTCAAACCGGCTGGCGTCGAAGGTTTGGTTCAGTGGTGCCAGCACGTTGCCCAGGCCGCGCCGGGTCTCGATTTTTACTATTATCACATTCCGTCGATGACCGGCGTCCATGACTTGGTGCACGATTTTCTCCAGCAAGCCGGAGAGCGAATCCCCAATATGGTCGGTGTCAAGTTCACCTTCGAGGATCTCAACGATTTCGGCAAATGCTTGCGTTTCGAGGGTGGGCATTACGACATGCTCTTTGGTCGCGACGAAATGCTATTGAGCGCCCTGGCCCTCGGCTGCCGCGGTGCGGTCGGCAGCACCTACAACTTTGCAGCCCCGCTCTATCAAGAACTGATCCGTGCCTACAATGCCGGAGAAACAGAACGTGCCGCCGAAATGCAGCAGTTGGCCGTGCAGATGATTCAGACCTTGATCCACGCCAGCATTCATCCGATCGCCACCTTCAAGAGCTTGATGAATCGCCATGTGTTCGACTGCGGACCAACGCGATTGCCTTTGGTTGGGCCGACGCCGGAGCAGTTTGAAAAGCTTGAGACGCAACTCGACGCCCTTGGAGTTCTGCCGTGGCTGAGCAAACCGTGAAATGTTTTGCACACGGTCTATTCATCGCGTGGATCGGCATCACCGCGTGCGCGGAGGAGCCCGACTTGCAACGCGTCGATTTGTTTCCACCGGGCATGGGTGGCGTCGCTAGGTATCGGATTCCCGGAATGGTTGTCACCGGGCAAGGAACCATCCTCGCCTACGGCGAAGCCCGACGAAACGACAGCAAGGATTGGGGGGAAATCGAAGTTCATCTCCGCCGTTCCGTTGACGACGGCAGGACTTGGTTGCCCGTGCAGCATATCGCCCATCATGGACCGCGAATCGAAGGAAACCCGCGCAAGCCCACTGGCGGCGAGCGCGAGCAGACGGTCAATAACCCCGTCGCGATCGTCGATCGACAGACCGGTGCGATCGAGTTTTTGTACTGCGTCAATTATGCGCGCTGTTTCTCGATACGAAGCACCGATGATGGGGCAACATGGAGCCAGCCCCTGGAAATTACTGCGAGCTTTGAGCCCTTTCGCGCTCGCTACGATTGGAACGTGATCGCGACCGGCCCTGGCCATGGCATCCAAACGCGTTCGGGCCGTTTGGTGGTGCCGATCTGGCTGGCGTATGGAGCTGCAGGAGATCATGCTCCGTCCGCGTGCGGAACGATCTATAGCGATGATCATGGCAAAACATGGTTGGCAGGCGAGATCGCTATTCCCAATGAAGGGGAATATAGCAATCCGAATGAATCGATCCTTGCTTCCCTGTCGGATGGCCAAATCATGATGGTTTCTCGGAGTGTCTCGAAGCCGAATCGCAAGTTGCTGACCATCAGTCCCGACGGCGCGAGATCGTGGAGCACCCCGTGCTTTCACGACGAGCTCTGGGAACCGATTTGCATGGCCAGCATCGTCGATCACCCCTCGGTACCTGGCACCCTGATCTTTTCGAATCCCCACTCGTTGGCTCGCGGACGGGATGGAAAGGAGGAACCGGCGGGACGAGGCAAGCGTCGGAACCTGACCATCAAGCTCAGTCGGGACGATGGCAAGACCTGGCCGGTTCAGCGAACGCTCGACGAAGGTCCCAGCGCGTACAGCGATCTTGCTGTGCTCCCCGATGGAACCGTCTTGTGTCTCTATGAAAAAGACCAGTCGATCGCTTGTGTGCGCTTTGCATTGGACTGGTTAACGGCAGCCAAGAACTGAAAGTGGGAAACCTATGATGCATCGATTTGGAGATTGCGCATCTCGGAGTGATCGGATCCCGAAGCGTAAGCGAGGGATGGACTTACGTCGCCAGCGACGTCGTCCCTCAAGCGTCCCTCGCTCACGCGTCGCGTCATGATAATCCAGGACGAAACGGACTCGAGCTGATGCGCCATAACCATGCTATGAAATTAGGTTTGCATACGAGGCGATGGGTATTCGGAGTATCGCTCTGTTTATCCAGTGTGACATTGAATGTTCCAGTCCATTCGGAGGAGTGGGGGAAATGGGAACGCGTGGCCGGGATTCCTGATCGGATGGGAGTTGCGGGTCCGATCGCTGGAACCGACGGTGAGGTCTTGATCGTGGCCGGCGGCGCTAATTTTCCAGATGCCCCTCCGTGGCAGGGTGGGAAGAAAGTGTGGCATGATCGCGCGTACGTGCTGAATGATCTGTACGGGCAATGGCAGGACGCGGGGACCTTGGCGAGACCCATCGCCTATGCGGTTTCGTTATCGATCCCTGACGGTTTGGGGATTGATCCAGGTGTGGCTTATTTTGGCGGCAGCGACGCCGATCGGCATTATGCCAAGGGGTGGCTCTTGCGATGGCGAGATGGGGGACTGGAGAAGAAGCCATTGCCTTCGTTGCCTCGAGTTTGCGCGCAAGGGTGCGGAGCGTTGGTCGGGGACACGATCTACATCGCGGGCGGGATCGAGACTCCCGATGCGACGGTTGCGATGCATCAGTTCTGGGCGTTGGAATTGGATCAGCAGCCGCTCGTCTGGAGGGAACTCGAGGCTTGGCCGGGGCCTGCACGAATGTTGTCGGTTGCAGCATCTCGGGACGGAGCCTTTTATCTGTGCGGCGGAATTTCGCTTTCCGCAGCAGGCGATGGCCGACCGATCCGTGCTTACCTGCGCGATGGGTATCGCTACCGTCCGAACGAGGGTTGGTCTCGGATCGCGGAGATGCCTCGCGCTGCGGCGGCCGCTCCGAGCCCGGCCCCAGGAGGCGATCCGTCTCATTTCGTCATCCTTGGTGGCGATGACGGTAGACTGGTCGATTTCCGCCCGTTGGAGCGCCATCCCGGTTTCCCACGATCGATTTTGTCGTACGACGTGCGCCGCGATTGTTGGGAGCAGGTGGGAGAACAGCCTGTATCGCGTGTCACGACCTCAGCGGTCTTTTGGCGGAACCGCTACATCATCCCGTCGGGTGAAGTGGGGCCGGGAGTCCGGACGGCTGACGTCTGGAGCATGGCTCCAAAACCCTAGCCACTTTCAAAATTTTCAAGGTTGGGGACCGAACGAAAACTTAGACGCTGTCTCGAATCTTTTCGAGCAGCTTTTTCGTAGCAGCGATCCCGTCATCGGGACTCATTCGCGAACCCTCGTATTCGATACCGACCCAACTGTGGTAGCCTGCATCGAGAACGATCTTCATCATGCGAGGGAAGTCGATCTTGGTTTCATTGCCGTCGGCATCAAAGTCGTAGCTCTTCGCCGAGACCGCTTTGGCGAGCGGCATCAAGTCGGTGACTCCTTGATAGCGATCGTAGTCGTAGAAGTTGCCGAAGTCGGGCAGGGTTCCGCAGTTGTCTTTGCCGGTAGCTCGGATCGTTTCCGAAAGCCATTTTCCGTTCGAACTGAGGCCGCCGTGGTTCTCTACGATCACGTTGATTCCTAACGGCTTGGCATACTCCGACAATCTTGCCAATCCGTCGGCGGCGAGTTTTGATCCTTCTTCATACGGCTTATCGGTTTCCGCGTTGACACGGATCGAGTGGCAGCCGAGGAATTTAGCAGCATCGACCCATTTGTAATGATTTTCGATCGCTTTGGTCCGTTTCGCGTTATCGCTGCTGCCGAGCGGCCCCTCGCCATCGATCATGATCAGTACATTGGTAACTCCATAGTCGCTCGTGCGTTTCTTCATCTCGGCCAGGTAGGTTTCATCCTTGGCCTTGTCCTTGAAGAATTGGTTCACGTATTCGACGGCATCGATATTGAATCTCTCTTTGGAGACCTTCGCGAAATCGAGGTTGTCGATCTCCTTGGCGAAAAGAGGTTTGTGCAGCGACCATTGAGCGAGGGAGATTTTGAACGGTGCCGCGCGTTCGGCTTGGGCCCATGTAGAACGGGCTGCGCAGGCGGTTCCAATCACGGCGCTGGAACTGTACGCGAGAAAACTTCTTCGATCGATGGTTGGTCGCATAGACTCGGGGGGGATGGATAGAGGGATGATTCGGTGGGAAACTAGATATCCTGCAGGCGATATCTTCAACACTGCCGTAGTCGCAGATTGTATTTCGCCCTCACCAATCCGGCAAGCAAAAGAGTCCCGCTTAGCGAGAAACCCATGTCAGGCAGGCGCCATCCCTCATCGCGAATCGACCACTCGCTCCTCCCGATGGAGGTCGCATGGGATTTGGAGCGACCGATTCCACCGTCGACCCAGTCCCTCCTGGAACGGGCCGATGCTCGATTGCAGGCATATTGGGACTCGTGGCACCGCAAACCGATCGAGCAATATGTTGCGTGCGATTTTCGGGATGTCTGGCGGTCGCTCGCATCGATTCGGGAGCAATCGCTTACGCCGGGAAACCTATTTTGCGAGTGGGGGTGCGGCTTTGGCATCGTGACGGCGATGGCGAGCCAATTGGGGTGGGACGCGATCGGTATCGAAGCCGAACCGTTCCTGGTCGACGAAGCTCGCAAGTTTCTCGCCTCCGAAAAGATTCCGGCGGAAATCTGGCATGGGAATTTCCTTCCGACTGGGAGCGAACGATTGGCTCGGCATCAATCGCACCATGCGTCGCTGTTTCACCAGGTCCCTTCCGCTTATGCCGAGCGTGGTTTGGAATTGGACGACTTTGCGATCGTCTTTGCCTATCCGTGGCCGGGTGAAGATGGATTCCTCAAAGATGTCTTCGCGACGTATGCTGCGTTGGGTGCGATCTTGCTCCTGTTTCGTGGTCCGTACGAATTGGAACTGTACCGCAAAAACGCGTAAGTCGACTCGTCTCATCTTGGTTCAGACCGATCGCGTGGTCCACTGGCCATCGATATTTCGCCAGGTCTCGCCGGTCGGATTCGCATCGCGCAGCACCTCTGGGAGACGGTTCCCCCGCACCGCATCGAAGCATGTCAGCTTGGCGAACCTCAGCAAGCTCGCGGGGATCCCGACGGCAGTGAAGCCGGGATGGCTGGTTGCCGGATAAGGTCCGCCGTGGTTCATGGCGGGGCTGACCGCGACCCCTGTGGGCATTTTATCGTTGAGTACACGGCCAACGCGTTGCGTGAGCGCATCGGCGACGGAGGAGTAGTCGGCATCGTCGCTGCCGGTGGTGTCGCTGTAGATCGCACCGGTCAGATTTCCTTCGAGGGCATCGAGAATGGACACGAGTTCACGGAGGTTGCCGCAAACAACGATAAGGACCGCGTTGCCAAACGCCTCGGTTTGGAAGATACGGGGATCGGCCAACATCTTCGAGCCAGCAACGCGCAGCACGGTATTGGCAACCGCGCATCGGGAACCAGGGAGTTTCGCACCGCCTGTGAGATTCGTTGCACCGGCCTCTTGCAGGACCTGGATGCTGTGGACGAGCGACCGCTCGACGCTTTGGGAAAGAAGGGTTCCTGCGGCGGCGGCATGGTAATGGCCCGTTACGCCCTGGATGAATGCCTCGGTGTCTTGGGATTCGATCAGCAAAAGGAGGCCGGGATTGGTGCAGAACTGGCCCGCACCCATCAAGCCGCTAGCGACAAACTCCTCGACCAGTTTCGCTCCTCTTTCGCGGAGCGCCCCCGGCAGAAACACGACCGGGTTGACGCTCGAAAGCTCGGCGTAAAACGGTTTGCCGACCCGATCCGCGACCGCTTTGAGTTTGAGCCCAGCAGACCTTGACCCCGTGTAGCCGACGGCGCCCAATCGAGGGTCCGCGACCAGTCGTTCGCCATCTTCGTGGTTGGTGCGATAGATCAATTGCACCATGCCGTGTGGCATGCGGGTTTGGCGCATGGCTTCCCACGCCAGTTTTGCGAATCGCAGCGTGGTTGCCGGGTGCGAGGAGTTGGCTTTCGCGATCACCGGATTGCCGGCGGCGATGGCAGCTGCGAAATCGCCGCCGGCAATGCTGTTGAAAGCGAAGGGGAAATTGTTTGGTCCAAAGACGGCGATCGGTCCCAAGGCGAGGTAGCACGACCGGATATTGGCTTTGGTGTCGACGGTTGCCATTCGCCACGAATCGTTGCGGGCCGCCTGGGCGGCTTGTCGCAGTTGATTGACGGTCCTTGGTAGCTCCGCGTCGGAGAGTCGCGGCGATTTCGGTAGCCCGGTTTCCGCGTGCGCGATTTCGACCAGTCCCTCGCGATCGTTTTCGATCGCTGTCGCATAAGCCTCAAGGAATTCGGCGATGCCCGCACCGGGCAACTTTCGAGTTTCCGCAAAGGCTCGTTCGGCGGCACCTAGGGCTCGGTCGCACACGGCCCAGTCACTGACCGGATATCGGCCATCTACATCGTCGCCGGTGTTCGGATTCTTTGAACAAAACGTTGCACCGAAGTTTTCGGAGATCCAATGCCCATCGATCAGGACAGGGTTAGGTTCGCTGTGAGCGGAATGCATGGTAGAAGACTATCCTTGAACGATCGTGTTGGTGAGGGTACCGATTCCGGAGATCGTGATGTCGACGCGGTCGCCTGGATGGAGAGTAAAATCGCTGTCGGGTACGACGCCGGTTCCGGTCAAAAGAAAAGCTCCATTGGCCAGCGTGTTATCGCGAAGCAGCCACTGAACCAAGTCTTCGAATTCGCGGGCCATCTGCGCGACCGATGTTTTGCCTTCGAAGGCGATGGAGCCATTGCGAGTGATCGCTAGTCCTATTTCGATCGATGGTCGAGCTGGCATGTCGGCCGCCAGAGTGATCCAAGGTCCGAGTCCACAGCATTGGTTGTAGAGTTTGGCTTGCGGCAAGTAGAGTGGGTTGTCCCCTTCGATGTCTCGGCTGCTCATGTCGTTGCCGATGGTGTAGCCGACGATTCGGCCGGCCGAAGAGATGACGAGCGCCAATTCCGGTTCGGGGACGTTCCAGGTAGCGTCTTTGCGAATCCGCAGCGGGCCCATGTGGCCGCTGCATCGATTGGGCGTGGCTTTGAAGAACAACTCGGGCCGGGCCGCCGTGTAGACGCGATCGTAACAACTGGCGGCCGCTTCGCTCTCTTCCATCCTCGCAGTTTGCGATCGTTTGTAGGTGACACCCGCTGCCCATACTTCCTGGTCATCGATCGGAGGGAGCCAGCAAGCCTCCGAGGGGGCGATAGGAGACCCCTTGTTCGGGATCGAGGCAACGAGGGCCGGGAGTTCCGGGTGCGACAGAAGTTGACTCAAGGAGTGCAAGCCAACGCGAGGCAAATCGAGCACCTCGACGTGAGAGTGCGAGAGTCGAACGACATCCACGCCACCGGATGTTTGAATGCGAGCCAGACCGACCATGGGAAAATCCTTACGGTTGAAGATTTTCCGAGATTATGGTCTTTGGATGTCGAGTTGAGTAGATCACTGACACGCAATCCATTTTACGTGCCACCCACGAATGGCACTGTACGGCTACCGTAATTTGTTTCACTCAAAGGAGTTATCTCCCTTGTTAATCCATTTTACGTGCCACCCACCTATTTGACACGCCCTTCCCTTTTTGCTATCTTGGCTGGCAGAGGAGAAATCTATTATGCCGAGACCCTTGCGTTCCGAACTGTTTGAGCCCAACGAAGTCTGTATTGTCCACTGCATCCAACGCTGCGTCCGACGCGCGTTCTTGGCAGGCCAAGACCCTGTCTCAGGCAAGAATTACGAAGGTCGCCGGGAGTGGATCCGGGCTCGACTGGAATGCTTGGCGTCGGTATTCGGGATCGATGTCTTGACCTATGCCATCCTCTCCAACCACATGCATGTCATCCTGCGCACTCGTCCCGATGTCGTGGCCCAGTGGTCCGACGAAGAGGTCGCTCGGCGTTGGCTGAGTCTGTTCCCAGGCCAGCGGGTCGACGAATTCCTGGGCCAACCCACCCGGAGCAGCATCGATGCCTTGGTCCGTGACCAGGCCCGGATCACCGAGGTTCGGGAGCGATTGAGCAATCCATCGTGGT
>Ga0315902_10013097_pt1 | contig 10750 bp, 12 predicted proteins | sample LakEriMetagenome_9_FD_203523 | JGI IMG/M metagenome (GOLD analysis project Ga0315902, IMG submission 203523) | Freshwater fungal communities from buoy surface, Lake Erie, Ohio, United States - Buoy 12 MA117 | ecosystem: Environmental > Aquatic > Freshwater > Lake > Lake biofilm | place: USA...
GACGCACAAAGTGATCGTGCCCATGCTTCCGTTGTTTGAGCTGGATTTACTGCATACATCCGTCAGTGGCTTACAAAAATATGTGCATCGCTTTCTGGAAACGAAAGACTATCATGGTGTTCATCTGATGGGTAATTCCCTGGGGGGGCACGTAGCGCTGGTTCATGTATTGAAACATCCGGAGCGGATCCGTTCTCTTACATTAACCGGTAGTTCCGGACTATTTGAAAACGGCATGGGAGATACATACCCCAAAAGAGGTGATTATGAATATATCAAGAGGAAGACCGAGCTGACTTTTTTTGATCCGGCCATGGCTAGCAAAGAGCTGGTGGATGAGGTATATGACATTGTTAACCAGCGAACCAAAGTAATCAAGATCATTGCACTGGCTAAAAGTGCGATTCGCAATAATCTGGGGGATGAACTCAAGCAGATTCAGGTGCCGACTTTACTCGTCTGGGGCAATAATGATACCATTACTCCGCCTTTTGTAGGAAAAGAATTTGAACGGCTGATACCTCATTCCACCCTGCATTTTATTGATCAGTGCGGGCACGCACCCATGATGGAACGTCCCGAGCAGTTCAATCAGATCCTGGGTGAATTTTTGAAAAAGCATACGGATCATTCTGTCAAACCATCAACCTCTGCATCATGATCTGCGGCGCCATTTCATCCACGGCTATTCCCGCTTTACAGATGAGCGATGAGGTTGGCTGGGCCAGACAAACGATGAATGATTTTTCTATTGAATACCTGCCGGTCATTGAAGAAAATATATTTAAGGGGATCATTCATCTGGATGACCTCGATGATGCCAATGACAATCAGCATGTAGCTGATCTGGCTGCTCATTTTTTTATTCACGTTGTTCAGGAAGAGGATTTTTTCTTGACGGCGCTCAAATTGATGCACGAGCATAATATTTATCTGCTGCCTGTGTTGAATCAGGCAGGTGACTATACGGGCTCTATCACCCGTCAGGTAATCATTGAAACTGTATCAACCTATCTGAGTGCCGGCGAACCCGGAGGTATCATCATCCTTCAAATGCCGCCACATCAGTTTTCTATCTCCGAACTGGGCCGTATCATCGAGTCCAATAACGCCAAGATCCTGCATTTGACCACCTGGACCGACCGGGCAACCGGGGAGCTTATGGTCTCCATGAAACTCAATAAGTTTGACATTCATGATATTCTGGCTTCCTTTGAACGTTATCAGTTTACAGTTAGTCGGTATTTTGGCGAGAATCTTTCGGAAGACACACTGAAAAACAATTTTGACCATCTTATGAACTATCTGAAACTCTAAGGGTCCCGGATAGATTTACTGGCACATGTACCTGCGATCATTTTTCTTTTTTTTCATGCTCTGCTGGGTTGTACGGGTTATCGCACAGCCTTCTGTTGTTTATGAAAAAGCAAAAGAAAAAACGAAGCAAATGCTGGCGGCCTATGCACCCGACAGGGAGTGGGTGCTGAATGATATTTATATCAACGGGAACAGTATTACGAAAAAGTATATCATTTACCGGGAGCTGCCCTTCAAAAAAGGAGATTCCATCCGCGCAGATCAACTGATCCCTCTTTTTGATCAGGCCCGCTTCAATTTGATGAATACCAATCTGTTTCTGGAAGCAACACCATCGGTTGACAGCATCAGCGATGGGGACATATTTATTCGGCTGAGTCTAAAAGAGCGTTGGTATATTTTCCCTTTGCCCTATTTTAAGTTCATAGACCGGAATCTGAATCAATGGGTGTTTGAACAAAATGCCAGTCTGGAAAGGATCAACTACGGGATCAAGTTTACCTGGGAGAATTTGTCGGGCAGAAGAGATCAGCTGAGATTTAATGTGATCAACGGATATAACCGGGAGTTCCGGATTTATTATGAAAAGCCCTACTCCGGCAAAAAACTGGAGCATGGCTATTTTGTGGGAGTCGGATATGCACGTCAAAGACAATTGGCTTATTCCACCGAGGAGCATAAACAGATCTTTCATCCGATTGCCATAGATCCTCGTTCAGCGTTTGTCAAGTCCACTTACCAGTATGAGTTGGGCTATACGTATCGCAGGGGAGTGCGTTACAGGCACCGGTTGGGTCTTCGGTATGTGCAGGAAGAGATATCCGATTCCGTCAGATTACTCATATCGGCCAATTCAGCAAAAGGATACAGGCCCTTTTTCCCGGAAAATAATACCAGCCTGCACTTTGCACAGATCGATTATAATTTTCAGTTTCTCAACCTGAATAACAATGCTTACCCATGGCAGGGCTTCGGATTCTCGGGGGACTTTATTCACAGGGGTTTCGGTCTGGCAGATATTCAGCTTTGGCAGCTGAATATCAAGGCTGCTCAATACTGGAAGATCGGAGCTAAAAATTCGCTCTCCCTAAGCGGGAAAGGGATACTTAAACTTCCCTTTGATCAGCCGATGTATAATCTGTCTCTTTTGGGTTATGGCGACTGGTATTTGAGGGGGCTTGAATATTATGTGATGGATGGAGTGGCCGGAGGGGTCATCAGCACCTCTTTAAGAAGAGAGATGCTGAATATCAATGTGCCCACTCTTTTCAGAAAAAGTGAAAAATACCGGAAAATTCCCTTCAGGGTGATTGCCAAGGTATTTGTCGATCAGGGCGTGGCTCATCATCCTTTCAGCAATAGAGGTATTCTGAATAATCGTTGGCTGCTAACCTACGGATTCGGCCTGGATGTGCTGAGTTATTACGATTTTGTATCACAAATTGAGTGGTCATTTAACCAGTTGGGCGAAAACGGGTTATTTTTACATGTCCGCCGTGAGTTTTAGAACAGAAAGGGAATACGCTCACCAGGGGAAAAACTAAGCGGCCCCACCATTTAACAGAAAATAGCATGCAAGTAGGAATATACAGCCGGGTATTTGATGAGTCTCAGAAAGAAGATGTATTGAAGCTGATCAATGAACTGATCCGTCATCAGATAGAGCCGGTTCTTTACCGGAATTTCTATGATCAGATCAGCTATTTTTTACCGGCCGGCATCCCCATTCAGTTATTTTCCTCTTCAGACGAGCTGAATGAACAATTTGAATGTCTGATCAGTTTGGGAGGCGACGGAACCCTTTTGGATACTGTCACACTGGTGCGGGACAAGAAAATCCCGTTAATGGGGATTAATTTCGGACGCTTGGGTTTTCTGGCCAGCATCGGGAGGGGCGAACTTGATTCGGCGGTGGCTTCGCTGGTTAATCATACCTATGTAAAGGATGAACGAACCTTATTGCATCTGGAAAGCAATCTTCCGCTGTTTGCTGATACGCCCTATGCCCTGAATGAGCTGGCGATCCAAAAACTTGATACGTCTTCCATGATCAAAATCCATACGTACTTAAATGGGGCCTTTCTGAACAGTTACTGGGCAGACGGACTCATTGTGGCTACGCCTACCGGCTCAACCGGATACTCGCTGAGCTGTAACGGGCCGGTCGTTTTCCCGGATTCGGGAAGTTTTGTGATCACGCCGGTCGCGCCCCACAACCTGAATGTGCGTCCGATAATAGTGCCGGATTCCAATGTGATATCATTTGAAGTGGAAGGAAGAGCGGACAGTTTTTTATGCACGCTCGACTCCAGAAAAGAGATCGTCAGCAAGAATGTACAACTGGCTGTAAAAAAAGAAAACTTTTCCATTAGTCTGATCCGGCTGAATGAACAAAGTTTTCTGCAAACATTACGAAATAAATTATCCTGGGGACTTGATCAGAGAAACGGATAAATTTCTTAAAAAATGAAATCGCTCTTTGAGCGTTATTATGACAACGTCAACCCTGTTTAATTGAATTATTCTGAATCATGATGAAGTATTTTAGTTTTTGGTCCGGACTTTTCCTGCTTTTTATGTCAAAAATGGCATTTGCTCAGATGGAGAGTGTGACCCATACAGGTGAATTGGGTATTCAGACCGGAGCAGCACATTATTTCGGGGATCTGAATACGGCCACCGGGTTAAAAAGACCACACCCCAGCTTTGGTTTATTCTATCGGAAACAGGTCAATAATTACGCCGCCTTTCGCGTTGCACTGAATTATGCTCAGCTGTCCTATGCAGACCGCCTGCAGGCAACGAATGAATTTCAGCGTCGCCGCAACCTGGATTTTAAAACGGCCATCTGGGAATTTGTTCTGCAGGGAGATTTCAATTTTTTCAGGTTTGATCCTGAAGTGCCCGGTCAGCGGTTTACACCTTATCTCACCTTTGGACTGGGTTTGTTTCAGTTTGATCCTTACACCTACTATGAAGAACAGAAATATTTTTTACGGCCATTGGGCACAGAAGGGCAGAATTCAGTCAAATTTCCCGGATCAAAAGAATATTCCAATACGGGAATCTGTACCCCCGTTGGTTTTGGCATTAAGGCGGCTCTTAACAGAAAAATAAATATTCATTTTGAGCTCACACACCGCTTTACCAATACCGATTATATGGATGATGTATCGGGAAATTATGCCGGAGCTGATGCTTTTCTGCCGGGCAGCGTGGCCTTCTTTCTTCAGGACAGAAGTGCAGAATCTGGCGCCATCATTGGGAAGGAGGGAAATCAAAGGGGTTTTAAGGGAAATAAAGATCAGTATATCATAGCCAATTTGGGCATTACCTTCAGCTTCAGCTCGTATCGTTGCCCCGGAGCAAATTAATTTAGTCAAAAATATATTTGATTATCAGGTTGTTATAAAGGCTCAATAAAAAAATGCGTCTTTTTTCTTGGTATTCTCTACCTCTTTCTCCTACCTTTGCAGCCCTTTCATAAAGAAGGGAATCCTGCTACGGGATGGCGTGGCAAAAAAACTTTAATTATGAGCAAATTACATTTTACCACCAAACATGTGAACGAGGCTGCCGTTAAACGTAACTGGTACGTGGTGGACGGCACCAATCAAACCGTCGGTCGCATTGCTTCAAAAATTGCTGCCGTTTTACGGGGCAAGAATAAGGCCTATTATTCACCTCATGTAGACTGCGGTGATTATGTGATCGTGATCAATGCGGAGAAAGTGGTTTTTACCGGAAACAAACTGAATGAAAAAGAATATCAGAACTTCAGCGGTTATCCGGGAGGACAAAAAATTGAGATCGCGAAAGATCTGCTGAGACGCAGACCTGAAGTGATCATTGAAAGAGCTGTAAAAGGCATGTTACCCAAAAACAGACTTGGACGTAAAATGTACAAGAAGCTTTTTGTATATGCCGGAACTGATCATAAACATCACGCACAGCAACCTCAACCTTTTAAATTCTAACTGTTCATCATTCATTCAAATTCAAATTATTTATAAATGGATAAGCAAAAAAATGCAGTAGGTCGCCGGAAAGAAGCCATTACGAGGGTTTTTATTAGTAAGGGCAACGGTAACATCACTGTAAACGACAAGAATTATAAAGAGTACTTCACACTGGTTTATCTTCAAAATCAAATTGAAGCGCCTCTTAAAAAGATCGAATCGCTGGACAAGTTTGATATTAAAATCACGGCTACGGGCGGAGGTATCAAAGGACAGGCTGAAGCTGCTAAACTGGGCATTTCAAGGGCTTTACTGGAGATCAATCCTGAGTATCGTCCGTTGCTCAAGATAGACGGCTTCCTGAAGCGTGATCCCAGAGGAGTTGAGCGTAAGAAATTCGGTAAGAAAAAAGCGCGCAGAAGCTATCAGTTCTCCAAGCGTTAACCGAACCTGGACCAAGACAATTTGTGATCATCAATTTTTTAAAATTATCATACAAGTAAAATGGAAAGTAACACTTCATTACAACAACAACTATTGGAAGCAGGTGTACATTTTGGTCATCTGAAGAAGAAGTGGAATCCGAAAATGTTGCCCTATATTTTCGCGGAGAAAAAAGGGATTCACATCATCGATCTGAATAAAACAGTAGAGGGTTTGCAGGAAACCGCTGCCGTCATGAAGCAAATGGCAAAGGCCGGCAAAAAAATCCTCTTCGTTGCTACAAAAAAGCAGGCTAAGGAAATTGTGACGGAATGTGCGCAAAAAGTAAATATGCCTTACGTAACAGATCGCTGGCTGGGAGGAATGCTGACCAACTTCAATACCGTTCGTAAGAGCGTGAAGAAAATGCAAAGCATTGAAAAGATGCTGAATGATGGTACGTTTGACAGCATTACAAAAAAAGAGCGTCTGCAATTATCACGCGATAAGGAAAAAATGGAAAAAGTCCTCGGCGGTATTGCCAATATGAGCCGTATCCCCGCTGCCTTGTTTCTGGTCGATATCGGTCATGAGCATATCGCATTGGCAGAAGCCCGTCGTCTGGGAGTAACTACATTGGGTGTGGTTGATACCAACTGCGATCCCAATAAAGTGGATTATTTCATTCCGGCCAATGATGATGCTACGAAATCTATAGCCATCATCACTCAGTATATTACAGCTGCTATTGCTGAAGGACTGGCAGAGCGTCAGGCTCAAAAAGAAGAGGATGATGAAACATCAGAAGATGTCGTGGATAGATCCCCCCGATTTGACGAGAACGCAGATGATTCGTCTGACAAAGGCGGACGTCGCGGTCCCGGAGGACGTGGTCCTTCCGGTGGTGGTGCTCCGAAAAGAAGAGTGGCCAGTACGCAGAAACGTACATCTTCCCGTTAATCAACACAGAAAATATCATTAATAGATCTAAGATTTTAAAAAGCAATTATGTCAACGGTTACTATATCAGCACAGGACATCAATAAATTACGTCAGGCCACTGGTGCGGGCATGATGGATTGCCGCAAGGCCTTAACTGAAACCAACGGAGATTTTGAAGCTGCGATCGACTGGTTGCGCAAGCAAGGTCAGAAAGTGGCGGCTAAAAGAAGCGACAGAGAAGCTAAAGAGGGTGTCGTACTTTCCCTGACCAATGCGACCAACACCACAGGATATGTGGTTTGCATCAGCTGTGAAACAGATTTCGTATCAAAGAATACTGATTTCGTTGCTTTTGCACAATCCATCGCCGATGCAGCAGTTGCCAATGATGTGAAGTCTGCCGAAGAGTTAAATGAAGTGACGATCAACGGAGCTAAAGTGGCCGATCTCATCAATGATAAACTGGCGGCTATCGGAGAAAAGATAGGTGTCAGCAAATTTGAGCGCATAGAGGCTCCTTATGTGGCCTCTTATATACATGGGGCTAACAGAATGGGTGTACTGGTAGGCTTATCCAAAGAAGCGGCTGAAGCAGGTAAAGATGTGGCCATGCAAATTGCGGCCATGAATCCGGTTGCTGTTGATGCGGCCAGCGTTCCCGCCGATGTGGTTGCCCGTGAAAAAGATATTATCCTCGATCTGATGAAACAGGATCCTAAAATGGCCGGTAAACCCGAGGAAATGGTGTCGAAAATTGCCGAAGGTAAGCTCAATGCGTTCTTCAAAGAGCAGACTTTGCTGGCTCAACCCTTTGTGAAAGATGCATCCAAAACCGTGGGCGATTATCTGAAATCAGCCGGGGATGTGCAGGTGACAACTTTCAGAAGGGTAGCTTTAGGATAAACCTCCCATAAATTTAATATAGAATAACCCTCGCTTCAGGCGGGGGTTATCTTTTTAAAACCATTAAACTATCTTCAGTATATGGAGTCGAAGCCAACTGAAGGTGTCATTATTGATACCGTTCTTTTATGAATCAACCGGACGATAAAAATATACTCGATCTGTTTCATACTACAGATGGCAGGGAGAAAGCATTTAATATGCTGATCCGGAAGTATCAGGAAAAACTTTACTGGCATGTACGGCGCATGGTAGTGGATCATGAAGATGCCAATGATGTGATTCAGAATATGTTCATCAAGGTCTGGAAAGGATTGGATAAATTTCGCGAGGACAGTCAGTTATATACCTGGCTTTATCGTATCGCCACCAATGAAAGCCTGACATTTCTTGAGCAGAAAAAGAAAAAAACAGCTGTTTCATTTGATCAGAACGGGGTGGATCTGTCCGAAAATATAAAGGCCGATCAGTATTTTGATGCACAGAAACTGGAATGGAAACTGCAGCTGGCCATTCAGAAACTGCCGGAAAAACAACGAATCGTATTCAATCTGAGATATTATGATGAGATGCCCTACGAAACGATGAGTAAGGTACTGGATACCAGCGAAGGCGCCCTCAAAGCCAGTTATCATCATGCCGTCAAAAAAATCGAGGATTTTATTCTCAATCATTAAACTAATCATACTTCATTGCGTCAATATATGCGAATATGAACCCAAGAATCATCATACAGGAAGAATTAAGCCAGATCAGCCCAAGGCTCATGGAGTTGCCGGAGGTTCATCCTTATGTTGTTCAGGATGGGTATTTTGAGGAATTGCCAAATCAGATTATGTCCAATATCAGGACGGACAATATGAGCGCCGGTGAAGAGATTATGCAGTTGTCACCCGTTCTGGCCGGACTGAAAGAGAAGGAAACCTACCAAATCGAACATGGGTATTTCGCGCAACAAACTATTGCTTTGCATGAGATTCAGCCCAATGCTGCAAAAATTATTTCTGTCAAATACTGGCGCCGGCTTGCCATAGCGGCTTCGCTTACAGGTATTTTAGGCTTAAGTGTTTTTTTATACAGTCAATATGGGAAAAGCCATGATCTGATCTCGAGTGGTCTTGCTATCAAAACAGAAGCGCAGTTTAATCAGAAGCTGAGCGAACTGGGTGAGGATGAGATCATGAAGTATCTGAATCAGTACGCTTCAGTATATGACCGGGATCAAATGGAGTATATGATTGATCCGAATCACCTTCCCGATGAAACAGAATATTTCAATGACCCCACGCTGAATGAACTCATCATGGAAGTCAATGATACAGATATAAATATGTAACATTCAAAACAAAATAAATCAAATTACTTATGCGATGCCCGTAATGTACTTTCAATAACAATCGGGATAAATATTTAGGGCATAACAAATGACCATTAAACCCATCAAAAAACAGACATATGAAACAGTTTTTATTTTTATGTACGATTACTCATCTTTTCTTCGGTCAGCTGATGTCTCAGGAATTGCCTGAGGAAAAACGAGACGAAAAGATTCAAAGTCTAGAAATTGCATTTATCAGCCGGAAACTCAGTTTAAATCCGGATGAAGCGCAGCGCTTCTGGCCCGTTTACAATGAGTATAAAAAAGAAGTTCGTCAGACAGCTCAGCTGCAGAAAAACAGTCCGGATAGAGATGTGCTTGATTTTGAACAAAAAATGATTGATATCAGAAAAAAATACAGAGACCAGTTTACCGGAGTTATCGGTAAAGACCGGATGAACCGGTTTTTTAAAGCAGAACATGAATTCAGGGCTGTATTATTAAACAGAATAAAAAATCAATCCGGCCGCGAGAACAGGCCATCGATGAATCGCGAAAAGAGATTCAGAAATTAGTTGGAATAAATAAATATTCACCTTAAATTTGCATTAGGTGTTTTTCATAGGTTAGCAACGGCCGACTCTTTTTAGGGTTGGCCTATTTTTTTAATATCATTCTCCTTTATATATCGGTGTTTTAATATCATGATAAAACAGGAACTGCCATTTCTCTCTGCTGCCTTTTTCCCACCATTCAGCTCTTAATGTGGCGGCCTTTTTTCCGTCATGATCATACTTGGCAATAAATTTCGTTTTGAGTTGCACCAGTTGTGGCGCTACATCTCCTCCAAAGAAAATAATCTCATTCTTCTCTTCAATCCAAAATACCTGATGCCATGGACTGTGTCCGCCTGTCATGGCATATCGTATCTGTTCGTTGAATGAACCCTCTCCTTCTGTTAGAGTAAGCCGATCGGAATCGATAAGGGGCTGTATATAATCACTCACATACGAAGACGTATCTGATGAAACGGCGAGCTCATATTCGTTTTTGTTGATCACATATTGTGTATTCGGAAAACTGAGAGTTCGTTGTGCAGTGAACGCATCCAGCCTGCTTATGCCCCCGGCATGATCCTTATGTAAATGACTCATTAAGACAAGGGTGATATCCATTGGATTGATGCCGGCTTTGATCAGATTGGTATGTATCTGAAGATTGCCTTGTGCATCGGAGAAACCAAGGCCGGTATCCAGCAGAATAACATCCTTACCGGTAACAACCACAAAAGGCTGTATCTCGACCAGTAAACTTCCTTTGGACCGTTCGTTTAAACTGTCCGACTCATTGAAAGAAATAAATTTTTTGGATGCGTCTACCGTAAACCGGCCTTCAGAAAGGGGTATGATTTGCATATCGCAAAGTTGCGATGATATGAATTATGAAACACGGAATGCCGTACAATTTTTATCAGCAATTTGATATTAGCTCATCGAAGTACCATGTGCCGGTCAAGGTCAAGCCGAAGTAAAATAAAAATGAGAATCGTAAATGTAAGCATAGATGACCCTCCGTAGCTTAACAGAGGAAGGGTAATGCCGATCACAGGCATCAGCCCGATCGTCATATAAATATTGATAAATACATGAAAGAATAAAATGGAGGCCACACTGTATGCATACACGCGGGAAAAGGTACTGCGCTGTCTTTCTCCGATACGAAGGATACGCAAGAGTAACAAGAAATAAAGCAGCACCAATAATACGCTTCCCCAAAAACCAAAACTTTCCGCCACGGCAGTAAATATAAAATCAGTATGCTGCTCCGGTACAAAATCGCCCTGTGTAGTTACGCCCTTTAAAAAACCCTTGCCCCAGAAACCGCCGGA
>Ga0315902_10013098_pt1 | contig 10750 bp, 8 predicted proteins | sample LakEriMetagenome_9_FD_203523 | JGI IMG/M metagenome (GOLD analysis project Ga0315902, IMG submission 203523) | Freshwater fungal communities from buoy surface, Lake Erie, Ohio, United States - Buoy 12 MA117 | ecosystem: Environmental > Aquatic > Freshwater > Lake > Lake biofilm | place: USA...
GATAGCATCAGTTTCTACCAGGTATATAATGATTCTACTTACACTTTTCCCATCACCAATTACCAAAGTAGTTTATCGGAAACACGGATAGCGGGTAACAATGGACAAGTGAGTGAGGTGAGAAGAGAAGGTGATTATAAGTTTTTGTACAAGCTGAAAGTAGATGAGCAGACGCTGTTGAAGCGAAATGTTACTACCCGGCCGACAGAATACATGAAAAAAGTCATTGCAGACTCCAGGGCTCAAGCCGGCAAGGCTACTGTTTATGTCAACAAGCCCACGGTTGATACGGCGAAAAAGAAGGTGGCCGATTTCTTCCAGAACGAATTTGCTAATGAAAAGCCCGACAGCCTTGAGAATGCAGTTACGCAGCCGCTTTTGCCCGAAAAGATATCTGTACTGGGCCAATCCAAGCTTTTCGATTACCGCCTTAAGTTCAGTTCTGATTTTGTGCAGAGTGGCGTTACCAATGCTATACTCATCAACCGCTTTCAGCCTTATGCCGGTGGTGTAGGACCTGTTCAGCTGAACAATGGTGCTGACCTGAACTTTGCCTTTAAAGTAGGCGTCAGTGATTTGATGGAAGATCTGCGCTTTGTGGGCGGGTTTCGTTTTGGAACGAATTTCACTGATAAAGATGTGATGCTTTCCTTCATGAACTATCGCAAACGCATTGACTGGGGCATTACCTATTATCGCAGCAACGTCAGCAATTTCTATAATACTTTTTATAGTACGATGTTGTATACCAACCTCTATCAGTTCCATGTTTCCTATCCATTCGATGAGGTGCGCAGTTTGCGTGCCATCGTTGGTCTGCGTAGCGACAGGGGTGTGCTTCGTCCATTTAATAATTTCGTGGGTATTCCCGATCCGGCTGCGCTTCCTTTTCCGGATACCATTTCTCGTTTCATCGTATCGCGCCTCGAATATGTTCACGACAATAGTATCAATCCCACTCAAAATATCTGGAAAGGACTTCGCTTCAAGGTGTTCATGGATATCAATATGCCCACTTTCAAAACGGCACTCAACAATGGTAAGTCTACCCTGAATTTCGGATTTGATGCACGCTATTATAAAACGATTTATCGCAACTTTATCTGGGCGGGTCGTGCTGCGGCAGATTTCTCATGGGGCGAACAGAAGATCGTTTATTACCTTGGCGGCGTAGATGGCTGGTTGGGCCCGAAATTCAATAATAATCCTCCTGCTGCCGATCAGAGCTATGCATTTCAATCGCTGGCAGTCAACATGCGTGGTTATAACCAGAATGTTGCCAATGGTAACAATGCTTTTGTCATCAACAGTGAATTCAGGTTCCCCTTATTTTCCACCTTGGTGAGCCGTCCCATCAACAACGCCTTCTTGCGCAATTTTCAGTTGATACAGTTCATAGATCTGGGTACTGCCTGGAACGGCAAGTACAATGGTATTACCCGTCCCGGCGAATACTATACCAGTCCGGGCGCAACGCCTGTAAGTGTGCGGCTTGATGCTGGTGGACTGGGCCCCTTTGCGGGAGGATATGGTTTTGGTGCCCGCAGCACACTCTTAGGATATTTCCTGAAAGTAGATGCCGGTTGGCCCATGAAAGGTATTTTCAGGGGTAAGCCCATCTGGTATTTCGCGATAGGCTTTGACTTCTGATGAAAGCAGGTTCACCGCTTTTTATTCTTTCGGCAATACCGGCTCGCGCAGCTCAACTGCCTTTGATTTCTTGCGCATCCGCATATTGAGTAATTCTACCGAGAAGGAAAATGCCATAGAGAAGTAAACATAATTTTTCAGGTTCATACCATGGGCTTGTTCCGGATTCCATCCTTCCACCAATAATACAAAGCCAATCATCACCAGGAAAGAGAGAGCCAGCATTTTCAAGGTGGGGTGTTTATGAATGAAGGAAGCAATCGTACTGCTGAACAGGAACATTACGATCATGGCAATGACAACCGCTGCAATCATGATCTCTATTCGCTTAGCTGTTCCACCTGCGGTAATGATGCTGTCGAAACTGAAGATCATATCAATCAGTATGATTTGACCCATGGCCTGTGCGAAGCCAATACCTTTTTTTGAGCCTTTTTCTGCTGATAGTTCCTCGCCTTCCAACTTATGGTGAATCTCTTTAACAGATTTATACATCAGAAATAAGCCCCCGATAAGCATAATTAAACTGGCGAGGTCGAAAGATTTATTATACAGGGTGAATATGGGTTTACCTTTTTGCTGTAATAACCAGCTGAGACCAAAAAGCAGCGCGATTCTGGTCAACATGCCGGCAGCCATCCAAACAAAGCGGGCACGCTTTCGCATGTCTTCCCGCAGCCGGTTCATGATGATGCTCACGAAAATTACATTGTCGATGCCGAGTACTACTTCCAGTACAACGAGGATGATGAAACTGATCAGATTGTCAGTGGTAAAGAGTGCTGCCATTTATCAGGTGTGCTTGTTGAGTTGAATTGTTTTTCCAATATTTTTTACGAAAGCCGGTCCGCGATAGATGAATCCTGTCCAGATTTGAATCAGGGCAGCGCCGGCTTCCAATCGCTCCAGTGCATCTGCTGTTGTCATCATTCCACCGCTGGAGATGATAGGTAGTTCTGGTCCTGCATTGGCTTTCAGGTAGCGAAGCACCTCCAAGGCCCGTGGCCGCAAAGGCAATCCACTCAGTCCGCCTGCACCCATTTTGCTGCTCAGCGCCTTTGAGGCGGCTGAGAGGTTATTTCTTTCGATGGTGGTATTGGTGGCAACCAACCCGTTCAGGGGAACTTGTCTGGAAAGTTCCAAGATATCGTCTAACTGACCTGTGGTGAGGTCGGGAGCCATTTTGAGCAGTAATGGTTTAGGGTGTTGTTGCCCCTGGTTATATTCCTGCAAGTTGCCGGTGATTTTCAGCAGGGCTTCTTTTTCCTGCAACGCGCGCAGACCGGGGGTATTGGGTGAACTCACGTTCACCACGAAATAATCTGCTTCCTGGTGGAGGTGTCGAAAAACCTTTAGATAATCCTTCCAGGCATCTTCATTCTCCGTGATCTTATTTTTACCGATGTTTCCACCGACGATCATTTTGTTTTCACCTGCTGCTGCTTCCCGGTCGTTCCAGGCACTGAGGCGGCGTTTAACTGCATCCATGCCATCATTGTTAAATCCCATCCGGTTGATCAGGGCCTCGTCGGCGGGTAAACGAAATAGTCGGGGTTTCTCATTGCCTGCCTGGGCCAGGGGGGTAACGGTTCCAATTTCCACAAAACCAAAACCCAGTGCCTTTAGTGCCGGCAGGTAGCTGGCATTTTTATCAAAGCCGGCACCCAACCCGACCGGATTTCGGAAGGGCAGGCCGCATACCATCCTGGTATCTGCAAAAGGGTACCGGAAGCAGTTGGTCAGGAGCCTTTCTCCCGGTGGGATGGCGCAGGCAGCCGAAAGCCAACGCATGGAGACATGGTGGGCCTGTTCCGGGGGCAGCGCAAACAACAAAGAGCGGAGCAGGGTATACAACATGGCACAAAGATAATCATTCCCCCCACCGTGTGATTCGAATAGTTGCATAAACAACTTTTAAAAAAAATCTCTATTTTTGAACATAAATTCAAAGGTTATGCAGGAAGCCTACATTGTCGCCGGTTATCGTTCGGCTGTAACGAAAAGCAAGAAGGGTGGATTTCGTTTTTTCCGGCCCGATGATCTTGCGGTAGATGTAATCAAAGGGTTGGTGGCATCGGTGCCCGCACTGGATACCCGTGAGGTAGATGATGTGATCGTAGGGAATGCCGTACCTGAAGCAGAGCAGGGCTTGCAGTTTGGAAGAATTATTGCTGCGCGTGCGCTGGGCGTGGAAGTTGCCGGCATTACCATCAATCGATATTGTGCCAGTGGACTCGAAAGCATTGCCATGGCGACGGCCAAAATTCGCAGTGGCATGGCTGACTGTATTATTGCCGGGGGCACAGAGAGTATGAGTTTGGTTCCCACCGCCGGCTGGAAGACCGTGCCGTCTTATGCTATTGCCAGTGAGGATCCGGATTATTATTTGAGTATGGGGTTAACGGCAGAAGCTGTAGCCAAGGAATACAACATCAGCCGGGAAGATCAGGATGTGTTTGCCTACCAGTCGCACCAAAAGGCGATGAAGGCCCAGCAGGAAGGATATTTTAAGCCGGGTATCATGCCGGTGAAAGTAGAAGAGGTATATGTTAATGAAAAGGGTAAACGTGCTGTTCGCTCTTTTGTAGTAGATACCGATGAGGGTGTAAGAGCAGATACCAGCATTGAAGCCCTGGCCAAATTAAAACCTGCGTTTGCACAGGGTGGTTCAGTGACTGCCGGTAATTCCTCACAAACCAGTGATGGTGCAGCTTTTGCTGTGATCATGAGTGAACGCATGATGAACAGGCTCGGTCTGCAACCCATTGGTCGTTTGGTCAGCTGTGTATCGGCCGGTGTGCCACCCCGCATTATGGGTATTGGTCCGGTGGCGGCTATACCCAAAGTATTGAAACAAGCGGGTATGAGCATCGACCAGATCGATCTGATGGAACTCAATGAGGCCTTTGCTGCGCAGGCGCTGGCTGTTATCAGAACCCTTGAATTAAATCCCGATATCATCAATATCAATGGCGGTGCGATTGCACTTGGACATCCGTTGGGTTGTACCGGCTGTAAACTCACCGTGCAATTATTGCATGACATGAAGCGCCTGAATAAAAAATATGGTATGGTCACTGCTTGTGTAGGCGGTGGTCAGGGCATAGCAGGCATCATTGAGAACATTGCCTGATATTTTTTTTACTGAGCTGCTGAATATTGACAAAAATCATATTCCTGTTCGTTACATACGGGTACATTTGTGTAAATTAATCTTATGCAAAACATATTAGTACCCGTCGATTTTTCTGAAACCAGCTATACTGCTGCGCTCTATGCACTTCGCCTTGCCGGTGATTTGCAGTGCCGCAAAGTAATCTTATACCACGCCTACCAGGCACCACTTACCATTGATTCGCCCGTGCCGGCGGTTCAGTTGTTTGATGAGGCACAGATGAAGCGCGATAGTACCGCGGCCCTTCAAAAATTTCGCGGTCGCCTGGAGAATGATTGTCCGCCCGGCTGCTTTTTGGAAGTTTACTGCGAATATTCACTCCTGATCAATGGCGTGGATGAAGTTTGCCAACTGACCAATTGTAACCTCGTGGTGATGGGTGTAACCGGTGGTGGTGCCGTGACAGAAAAGCTGATAGGCAGTAATACGGTATCTGTTGCCCGTCATTCAACTGTTCCCGTTATCATTGTACCCCGCGATGCTACTTACCGACCGATAAAAAATATTGTCTTGTTAACCGATTATGATCATACCGATGAAAATATGCCCGTGAGTAAGATTCACTGGTTACTCGATCATACGCGCGCCAGCCTGAAAATAGTACACATTGAAAAGAATCCCTCGGTTCATCGGGAATTACAGGAAATTGTTTTGCTGAAAGATCACCAGCCTTCTTACCATGTGGTACATCATGCCAGTTTTACAGATGGCGTAACTGATTTTGTGGAGCAACATCAGTCCGATTGGGTTATTGTCATCCCCAAGGATCATGGGTTTTTCAGCAGCCTATTCGCTACCAGTCATACTACCCGATTGGCATTCCACAGCCGTATCCCACTCCTGGCCATCCATGCCTAACTTTTATTGAACGCATAACAAGTACGCATGAAAAATATATTGGTACCTGTAGACTTTTCTCCGACTGCCATCAATGCTGCCCGCTATGCGCTGGGTTGGATCAGTCAGGAGCCGGGAAGAAAAATGGTTTTATACAATGCTTCGCAGACGGTATTGTCTGCATTTCATGCCAATCCTGACCTGGAAGGATTGAATGAGGAAGATCTGCTGCCTTTGCAGGAAGAGCAGATGTATCAGCTGAAGCAGGAATTATTGTCAGCAGCCATTGTGCCCGTCGCCATTGACACCCGGTGTGTTTATGAACTATTTCAGGATGATCTCACTGCTGTGTGTCAGCAAACCGGCACGGAATTGATCATCATGGGGATTACGGGTGGAAGTAAGTTGCGTGAAAAGTTGATTGGCAGTAATGCCTTGCAAGTAGCCCGTCATACGGCTAACCAGGTGATCATTGTTCCTCCGGGCGCCAGTTTCTCCGGTATCCGCCGGGTGATGTTGCTCACTGATTATGATCAGGTGGATGAGACCACGCCCTTTGGTGCGATTCAGCAATTGCTGGAGATAACGGGAGCAAAACTAGATGTGCTGCATGTGGAAGAAAGTAAAACTTCCGCGGCCAAGCACACCCGGATACTACGTCAGGAAAATGCCGTAATGCACCATCACCTACGTGCGTATCATCCTACCTATTTTATAGCTTACAATGAATCGTTCGAGCAGGCTGTGCATGATGTTGCCGATCAGCATGAAATTGATCTGATCATCGTTATTCCCAAGAAGATGGGATATTTCGATCGGTTGCTTAGTACCAGCCATACCGATGTAATGGCATTTCACAGTCATGTGCCCGTGCTGGTGGCTCATAAATGACGGAAATCAACTTAAGTATTTCCCCACGATGGGAACGCGTCGTCCCACGCCAAAGGCTTTTGGCGAGATGCGTATGATGGGACAAAATTGATTTCTTTTGTATTCATTCGTATTCACCATCTTCAATGTTCGGTCAACCAGTTGGCTGTCAAATCCCAGGGCTTTGATTTCCTCGGGTCCGTTTCTTTTTTCAATGTATTGATAGAGTATCTGATCCAGTACCGTATAATCGGGTAAGCTATCGCTGTCTTTTTGTCCCGGCCGCAGTTCTGCACTGGGGGCTTTTTCCAAAATGCGCACCGGAATGATTTCCCGCTCGCGGTTGATGTATTTTGCCAATTCGTACACTTGCAGCTTATAACAATCTCCTAAAACGCTTAGTCCGCCTGCCATGTCGCCATACAGGGTACCATAGCCTGTAGCCAGTTCGCTTTTGTTGGAAGTATTCAGCAAGATATATCCGAACTTATTGGCAATGGCCATGAGCAAATTCCCGCGACTGCGGCTCTGCATGTTTTCCTCCGCGAGTGAGAAGGGTAAGTCGCCAAAGATGGGTTGAACCGTATCCAACAATGCACTATATACCTGATTGATGGGAACGATGTCATACGGGTTCTGAAGGTTTTTGCTCAATGCTATGGCATCTTCAACAGAATGGTCGCTGGAGTAGGGTGAGGGCATCAGGATGGCGCGTACCTGTTCATTTCCCAGTGCTTCGCAAGCCAGTGCCAGGGTGACTGCTGAGTCGATGCCACCGGAAGAACCGATGATGGCTTTGGTGAAACCCATCTTTGAGAAATAGTCCCGTATACCCATCACGAGGGCAGCATAAACCTGGTTGATGTTTAGTTCCGGTTCTAACCTTGCCGGATTCAGTTCATGGTCGGGCACATGACTGGCCGGCTCTACAATGGGTGCGTCGATTGTGCCATCATCCTTCACGATTACGGTCTGCAAGGTTTCCTTAAATAGCGGCAAGGTGGCGCATAGATTGGCGTTTGCATCGAATACGAGCGATCCGCCATCAAAAACGATTTCTGTTTGACTGCCCACTGCATTGCAATAGAGGAGGGGCAGGCGGTATTTTAACACATTGGATTTTATCACCGCTTTTCTGTCTTCATCATGTGTGTAATCAAACGGAGACGCGCTGATGTTCAGCATGATGTCGGGCGCTTGATCCATTAGCTTATCCATCGGACAAATGGTGTAGAGCGGATTATCACCCAGGTTCCAGATGTCTTCACAGATTGTTATCGCCAACTTCTTTCCTTTAAACGGAACTACTTGCCAGGAAGCTGCCGGCTCAAAGTATCGGTACTCATCGAATACATCATAAGTTGGCAGCAGGGTCTTGTGGATGGTAGCTACCAATTCCTGATTGTACAGAAAAAAAGCAGCATTAAATAGATCCTTACCCAGCACCTGGGGGTTACGGGCGGGGCCTCCAATGAGAACGCCAATATCTTTGGATTCGACCCGGATCAGATCGACGGCATGCTCACACTGTTCAATGAAATTGTTGAATTCAACAAAATCGCGTGCCGGATAGCCGCAAATGCACATTTCACTGAACATGATCAAATCAGCACCGGCTGATTTGGCTTCCCGAATGGCATGGATGATTTTGCGGGTATTCAATTCAAAGTCGCCAATGCGATAATTTTGCTGTGCCAGCACTATCTTCATACCCCAAATGTCAGCATCTTTTTGCTTTATTTGCTTTTCCGGGTAACGGAAGTTTGGATTTTTTGAAATTGCTTTAACACAGAATTGGCGCAAGCCGGTCTTTCTAACCAGGAAGGAATAATATTTTTGATCATCGTGCTATGAAAAAAACAGGTGTTCTGCCAGCGATTATTGCCCTGCTGTTTTGGTGTGGGTGTTCTACCAAGCCACCGGTACCCGATGTTTCCGGCATCCGTTTTCCCTGGGCGGTGCAGCGATTTGAGCGTGATTTATTCGCCATCGATACCCTGCAACTCGATTCCTCGCTGCAGCGGCTCACCCGTCAATATCCCGGGTTCACACAAGATTTTTTATACAACATTCTTGGAACCACACCTGAACGTGTACCGCAAGAGTTACCCCGTTTTATACAATCTTATCAAGACTGGAGCAAACAGGTGCCGGCAGACCAGTTGCTTGAGCCGCAGTTGAAGCTGGTTAAGCAGGGATGTGCTTATTTCAAATATTATTTTCCCACTTACACATTACCCAAGAAACTGATCACTTTTATTGGTCCGGTGAATGGTTTTGGCAATATCCTTACACCCGATGCTTTGGCAGTAGGCTTGCAGGTATACATGGGGAAAGACTTTCCCTGGTATCGCTCGGCAGAGGTGCAGCAACTTTATCCGCCGTATATTTCTCGTCGCTTTGAGCCCGCATATCTCCCGGTGAATTGCATGAAGAACCTCATCGATGATCTTTATCCCGATCGGGCGCAGGGTCAGCCATTGGTAGAGCAAATGGTTGAGTCAGGCAAGCGGGTTTATCTACTTCAAATGTTGCTGCCAACGGTGGCAGATACGCTGATAACGGGTTATACGGCGGCACAGTTAAAAGCTTGTATTGCCAGCGAGCAGGGTATTTGGAGTTTTTTTGTGCAGAACGATCTATTGTTCAGCAAGGAAGTATCACTGGTGCGTGATTATCTGGGCGAAGCCCCCGGCACGCCTGCATTGGGTGAGCAAGCACCGGGTAATATAGGTCAGTTTTGTGGCTGGCGGATCGTTCGGCAATGGATGAAAAAAAATGCGCAGCTTACGCCTGCACAATTACTGCGTACGCCGGCAGCCACCATCTTTCAGGAAGCGAAGTACAAGCCCTGAGTAGCAAAAAAGGAAAGCTGTTTAATTCAGTTTGAAGGGTGCTACCATTTCAAAGGGAGGAATCTTTACCGCAAAGAGTTGGTGATTGTCGGTATTCATCATCCGATACGATCCCTGCATTTTACCCATATCACTTCTGAGGTTGCAGGAACTCACATACTGGTATTGTTCGCCCGGTTGTAAGAGTGGTTGAACACCAACAACGCCTTCGCCTTCCACTTCGCGTTGCTCACCATTGCTATCGAAAATATACCAATGGCGGCGCAGTAATTTTACGGGGAAGGAATTGTGATTGAAGATGGTGATCTGATAAGCAAACAGGTATTCCCCGCGCAGCGGGTCGCTGTAATCCTGTTGATAGAATGTTTCAACAGAAACCTGAATGCCGTCGGTAATTTTAGTAACCATCTGCAGTTCTATAATCTACTGTAAAGGTAGGTAATTATTTGCATTGGAAGGGCAGCATCAAACGAATATGAAAATCACCAATTTAACAAGGGTATAGCAGTTCCGTTACTTAAATTTGCCAGCAAAATTGTACCCTATGCATAAAGTTGCAGTTGCCAAAGGTGATGGCATTGGTCCGGAAATCATGGATGCCGTTCTCTCCATTTTTCAGGCTGCCGGCGTTCCCTTGGAATATGAGTTTGACAAGGGGTATAGCAATGGAATGACGCCGGAGGCGCAACAGAGCATTGAGTCGCTGGGAATCCTCTTCAAAGGGCCTATGGAGACCCCGAAGGGCAAGGGGGTGAAAAGTGTGAATGTTACTGCCCGCAAAACCTGGAACACCTATGCCAACAAGCGTACTTTTCAAACGCTGCATGGTGTTGATACAGTCTTCAGTAAGGCGGGTATACCTATTGATATTACGATAGTTCGCGAGAACATTGAAGATACTTATGGTGGGGTGGAGCACCTGCTTACCCATGATGTGGCATTGAGTCGTCGTTTCATTACCCGTCCGGGTAGTATGCAGGTAATTCGTTATGCCTTTGAAATGGCTCGTAAAAAGGGCGCCCGCCGTATCACTTGTGGCCACAAGGCCAATATCATGAAGCTGACGGATGGGTTGTTTCTCGATGTATTCAATGAGGTAGCCAAGGAATACCCCGATGTGAAGGCCGATGATGTAATTGTAGATGACTTATGTATGAAGCTGGTTAGCCGGCCCGATTTGTTCGATGTGATTGTGCTGACCAATTTACAGGGCGATATTGTGAGTGACTTGTGTGCGGGATTGATAGGCGGATTGGGCTTTGCGCCATCTGCCAACATTGGCGACCACATTTCTATTTTTGAGGCGGTGCATGGCACGGCACCCGATATTGCCGGGAAAAATATTGCCAATCCAACAGCCCTC